>Ga0206832_10219_pt1 | contig 13156 bp, 14 predicted proteins | sample Alteio_BWOrgCont_74_FD_152896 | JGI IMG/M metagenome (GOLD analysis project Ga0206832, IMG submission 152896) | Enriched cells from forest soil in Barre Woods Harvard Forest LTER site, Petersham, Massachusetts, United States -... | ecosystem: Environmental > Terrestrial > Soil > Temperate forest >... | reverse complement strand
GCGAGGGCAAGAGAAATCGGCACTTTCGCGGAATGAGGTGAAGCAGCGACAATGAGAGAGAATTTTCGGATCAGGAAGGGAAGCATCGAGTGGGGTTGAGTGGAGAACGGCGTTCGGCGTTCGACGACCTGCGTTCGGGGGTCGTGCTGCGCGAAGGGGTGCCTGCTGCCTGGATGGGGTTGATGGTGGGCTGTTGTTTGCTTGCCTGTGGCGGAGCGATGCGCGCGCAGGATGCGCAGCATGGCGGGATGGCGACGGGGACTCCGTCTAAGGCGGTGTTTGACGAGCAGCATCGGCCCATCACGGAGGGCGGATTTGTGAAGACGGGACCGGTGGTCTTCCAGGATATTGCGAAGGCGGCTGGGCTGACAACGTGGCATCACAGCGCGGGCACACCGGACAAGCCGTACATCGTGGAGGCAAAGGGGCCGGGCGTGTGTCTGCTCGACTACGACAACGATGGATGGCTGGACATTTATCTCGTGAACGGGTCGACGCTCGACGCGTTGAATGGGAAGGCAGCGGCACCTAAGGCGGCGCTGTTCCACAACAATCACGATGGGACGTTTACCGATGTGACGGAGAAGGCGGGGGTGGGGAACGAGCGCTGGGGCTATGGCTGTGTGGTGGCGGATTATGACAACGATGGCTGGCCGGATTTGTATGTGACGAATTACGGGAAGAATCGGCTGTACCGGAACAATCACAATGGGACGTTTACCGATGTGGGGGAGCAGGCCGGCGTGACGCTGGGGACGTGGTCGACGGGCGCGACGTTTGGCGACTACGACGGCGATGGCAAGCTCGATTTGTTTGTGGCGGGGTATATCCATTTTGACTTTGTGCACCCGCCGGTGTCCGGGTCGCGGGCGGTAAATTATGCGAACTGCCAGTTTCGCGGAGTGGAGACAATGTGCGGGCCGCGTGGATTGCCGGGGGAGCGGGATCATCTGTTCCACAACAACGGCGATGGGACATTCACGGATGTAAGCGAGAAGCTGGGCGTGGATAACAAGAGCGGGTACTACGGGCTGGGCGCGCTGTTTGTGGATGTGAACAACGACGGGAAGATGGATCTGATTGTGGCCAACGATTCGACGCCGAATTATCTGTTTATCAACAAGGGCAACGGGACGTTTGAGGACGACAGCTATCTGAGCGGGTTTGCGCTGAACGCGGATGGGCGCGAGGCGGCGAACATGGGGTTGGCCGCGGGCGATTACGAGAACAACGGACATGAGGACATTGTGAGCACGACATTTTCTGACGATTACGACATCGTGTTCAACAACGACGGCAAGGGGAACTTTACCGATGTGAGTTATCAATCGGGTGAGGCGGCGCCGACGATTCCCTTTGTCGGGTTTGGGGACGGGTTTCTGGATTACGACAACGATGGGTGGAAGGATTTGTTCATCGCCAATGGGCATGTGTATCCACAGGTGGATGGGCATCCGGAGTGGGGAACGAGCTACGCGGAGCGGCCGCTGCTCTTTCACAACGTGAAGAATGGGAAATTCGAAGTAGTGCCGGCTGTGGAGGGAACGGGACTCGCGGTGGTGGTGGTGGGACGCGGCGTGGCGTTCGGCGACTTATTTAACGATGGCAAGATCGACGCGGTGATGAACAACATGGACGGTGTGCCGGTGCTGCTCAGGAACGTGAACCCGGATCATCATCACTGGGTGGAGCTGAAGCTGGTCGGCGGAGCGAAGAGCCCACGGGATGCGGTGGGCGCGACGGTGTATCTGACGGCCGGCGGGATAAGGCAGAGAGGCGATGTTCTGAGCGGGGGGAGTTATTTGTCGTCGAATGACCCGCGGGTTCATTTTGGGCTGGGGGATGCTGCGAAAGTGGACGGGGTCGAGATCCATTGGCCGGATGGCGCGGTGGAGAAGGTGGCTCTTCCTGGGGTGGATCGAATTTTCACATTGGAAGAGGGGAAGGGGCTGGCCCCTTCGGCTAGCTCAGGGCGGGCGATCCAGGCGGGCGTCCTGAGCGCAACGGCGGCGAAGTAGAGGGAAGGTGCCCACATCGCCTGTGGGCATTGTGGCGGGAGCCGAAGTCAGGCAGATCCGGAAATGAGCTCCGAGCAGGATGACGAAGTTTCCGTTGAAGGTTTATTGCGATGACGGTGCTTTTTTCTCCGGGCCATTGGTCGCGGCGGTAAGGGCGCGGATGATGTCGGCTTCGCGCTGGCGGTATGGGGTACCGTCGGGATGGAAGATGTCGTGAAACCAAACCGTCGGTTGGTGGATGGTGTAGGGGCGCTCCCAGGAATCCCATGGATACCAGGTTTGGGATTTGCCCTGGACGAAGCCCCAGTTGATGGCGGCGACGCGATATTTTTGCGCGATGGGGAGGATGGTGTCGAAGGTACTGCCCGCGCCGCGCGCCATGTATTCGGTGCAGAAGATGGGGCGGTGGTATTGCTCGAGGAGGAGGACGAGCCGCTCGAAGTCTTCGGGCCAGCCGTAGTTGTGGAAGGAGAGGATATCGGACCTTTCGATCTGGATGCGCTGGATGGGAGTGAGGGTTTTTAGCGAGGACCAGTCCCCCTCCCAGATGCCGCTGGTGAGGGGCTGCGTGGGATTTTGCGAGCGGGCCCAGTCATACACTTCGGGGAGTAGTTTTTCGACGAACGCAAGCTTGTTGGCGGGCTCGAGGGGCCGGTATTCGGGACCATTGAGGTTGTCGGGCTCGTTCCAAACATCCCATGCGAGGATGCGCGGGTCTTTGGCGAAGGCGCCGATGACGCCTTTGACGTAGGCTTCGAGGCGCGGATACTGTGCGGGATCGGCGAGCGCGGCGCTGCCGGGGCTCTGCACCCATCCTGAGTTGTGAACGCCGGGGATGGGCGGATGCTGCGGGCCGAGTTTTGGACTGGGATCCCAGCAGGAATCGAAGAAGACAAGGACAGGGCGGATGTGGTGTTTCGCGCAGAGGCCGAGGAAGATGTCGATGCGCTTGCGGAAGCCGTCAGGATCCTGCTGCCAGAGCAGGTCGTGAAGAAAGACACGCATGGTGTTCATGCCGATGTTTTCGGCCCAGCCGAGCTCGAGGTCGATGCGCTGCGGGTCAAAGGTATCGGGCTGCCACATTTCGAGCTGATTGATGGCGTCGTAAGGCAGGTAGTCGCTGCCGACAGGCCAAGGCTGCTGGGCATACCAGGCATTGGCCTGTTCTTCGCTCCAGCGTGCGGGGGAATCCGCGTAGGCGGAGAAAGCCATGGCCAGGAGGAGAAAGGCGGAGAGCGGAGCGAAGAGACGCATCTTCATCGCGGCCATAGTACAGGATTTTTGCGTAAACGATTACCGGCATATGCCCTTTCTAAGTCGGAGCAGATCGAATATAAGGGGTCAGACACTTTCCTATGAACATCAGAGAAGTTGCGCGCCTGGCGAAGGTTTCAACGGCAACGGTGTCGCGGACGATCAACGGATCGGACAAGGTGACGCGTGAGACGAAGGAGCGCGTGCAGCGCGCGATCGAGGAACTCGGGTTCTATCCAAACACGTGGGCACGGGCGCTGGGGTCGGGACGCAGCAGTCTGTACGGTCTGATTATTTCCGACATCACGAATCCGTTTTTTCCCGAGCTGGTGAAGAGCTTCGAAGATATAGCGGTGCAGAACGGCCAGGAAGTGCTGATCGCGAATACGAATTACGATCCGGCGCGGATGGAGCTGTGCGTAAGCCGCATGTTGCAGCGCAAGGTGGACGGTGTGGCGATTATGACGTCGGAGATGGATGGGCGGCTGATCACGGAATTTCAGAATCGCGATATTCCGCTGGTGTTTCTGGATACTGGAACGGCGCAAAGGCTGACCAGCAACATCGTGGTGGACTATGCGTCGGGAGTGGACGCGGCGGTGGAACACATTGTGAGTCTGGGGCACACAGAGATTGCGTTCATCGCGGGTCCGGCGACGCTGCGTTCGGCGCGGGTACGGAAAGAGGCGTTTGCCGGTTGTCTCGAGCGGCGCGGGATTGGTGCGGGATGGATGGAGGAGGGCAATCATCAGGTGGATGGCGGGCACCAGGCAATGGCGCGGCTGCTGAGCCGGACGACGCGGCCGACGGCGGTGCTGGCTTCGAATGACATGACGGCGATTGGCGCGCTGGGGGCGATCCACGAGCGCGGGCTGCGGGTGCCGGAGGATATTTCGGTGGTGGGGTTCGACGATATTCAGATCAGTGCGTTCACGCAGCCGGCGCTGACGACGGTACGGCTGTCGCGCGATGAAATCGCGCGGGTGGCGTTTCGGGCGCTGTACGGTACGCGGCAGGAGGGCGGCAAGGGCGCGGAGTATGGGGTACCGACGTCGCTGGTGCTGCGGAGTTCGACGGGGCCTGCGCCAGGGACGCGGGCGAAGGCGGGGCGGCTAGAAGCCGTGGCGATCTGACGCTCCGCATGACTTTGCCGCCGGGCGGATGCACTCAAAGGCAGTAGTCACAGGCCCCAATGAATGCTACCCTCCGCATATCCGAGCCCAGAGCTGAAGCAGAATCCCCCGTTCGTGCCTTTCGCAAAGCAAGAACCTGAAACCGTGAAGGACGGACCCTTACTATGCAAGTTTTCGATGCGACGAAATTTCTGCGGATCGCCGCCGTACCGGTGATCCTGATCAACATTCTGGTTCCAGCCTTTGTCTCCGGATCAGCGCAGGCGACTCCTCCGGCTACCGGGGGCGCCAGCTCAATCCAGTTGCAGCCCTACACCGCATCCGATCAAAGCGCCTCTGCCGGTGTGCCGGCGGGATGGAAAGTCGTCGATGCCTCCGGGACGGCAATCGAAATGTCAGGGCCACAAGGCCAGGTTATTAGTCTCGGAGAGGGATTTATTGCGCATAATGGGCCGTTTCAGGTCGGGCAGAAGGGACCGGACGGCGCGACGATGTCGATGCCGTACTCGGCCAAGCTCACAGACAAACTCGTGATGGTTCTCCAGCAGCGTGCGGCGCTGAACAAAAATCCGGCTCCGCAGATAAAATTCATCTCCGCCGCGGCTCTTCAGGTCCCAGCGGGTCTGGGTCAGTGCGGCAAGTTTGTTATCGACATGACCGGCATCGCGACGCCAGCCAAAGGGATGGGGATTTTCTGCTCGCTGCCGCAGGACTCGGCTCAATTTTCCAAGAACTTTTTCATGATAGGAACGGCGCCCGAGGCAACAGCGCCGCAGGCAGTGTCAACCGTCCTGGCCGTCTTCGCCAGCTACAAAGTTCCTCCCGCCTGGGTACAGAAGAAGTTTGCTCCCTTCACGGCTCCGCCGGCAGCGAACGCCATGACGGCGCAACAAAACGCCGCCGCACTCAATTCTTTCCTGGAGGCCAGCAATTATCAGCAGATGGTGATCGATCGGGGCGCAACCTGCACCAACTATCAAATCATGGGAGCGTCCAACTGGGACACTCCGCGCGAGTGCGGTGGGAGAGCGCCCAACCCGTAGAGCCAATTTTGATCTTCCCGCCGCTGCCGCAAGCTACATAACTTCGCCGGAGGGGCGCAGGCGTTTGAGTTCGAGGGCGCAGGCGACGGCGTTCAGTGTGGCAAAGCGGAGATTGTCGAGGCCGGCCCAGATCCAGAAGCGGGTGGTTTCCGGCTCCCTGGTGTTGTGTGGGCGCACGCGAACGAGGATGTTGCCCTGACCGGCGACGGTGAGGTTCGTGGGTGGGTCGGAGTCCGCAGTGACAATCTCGACATGCTCTCCGGCGAGCGAGGCTTCCATCTGATCGAGGGAGGTGGGGGTATCGAGCTCGACGAAGAGCGACATGCCGTAGCCGTGAAAGACGGGCGCATGGAGGAGTTGCACGGCCACGTCGGGCAGGCGGCCGGCGGAGAGCAGCGCGAAATGGCGGCGAATGCGGGATTCGCCGGCGGCGAGGCTGTATTTCGCCGCGTCGCCGAAAGCAGGCGTGGTGTTGAAGGCGACCTGGGTGTCGTAGACCTGGCGGGGCAGTTCCTGAAAGCTGAGCAATTTGACGGTTTGCTGGTGGAGCTCGTCCATGGCGGCGCGACCGTATTCGGAAGCGGGTTCAAGGACGGTGGCGGATGCGGTGCGGATGGAGGAGGATTGAGCGACGCGGCCGAGGAGGATGGCGAGCGCGACGGAAACCGCATGGGCTGGGACGATGGCTGGGGTTTCGAGGCCGGGTGAGCCCTGAGCCGCGGGGGGCTGGAGTTCGGTATCGACCCAGGGAACGCGCACCAGGACGCCGGGCTTGCCCTCGAGCGCGAAGGAGAGGTCGACGATGCTGGCACCGGCCTTGTGCGCGCTCTCCCAGTGTTTGAGGGTGAGGGCCTGCTCGCCGGCGAAGAAGGCGAAGTCCACGCGGTTGAAGGAACCGGGTTCGATTCGCTGGATGAAGGTGACTTCGTCGCCGACGGCTTCAAGGCTGCCCAACTCGGCCTCGTCGTCCATGAGGACGAAGTCGGCATCGACAAAGGGCGAGTCGGCAAGGGCGTCGTTGAGTTCTTTGCCGCGCAAAGAACCGGCGCCCACAATGGCAATTTTCTGTTGATCGGTCATCCTGTAGGGCCCTGCGAAGCTGGCAGTGGATTTCTGGCGGGTGGATGGTGGCGGCGCCATGAGTAAGCGAGGCGAGCGATAACGCCGGAGAACAAGTAGACGAAGGCCAGCAGCAGAAGCACCACGCGCGAGAAGAAGACGAGGAGGTAGATGCTGACGCCGAGCAGGACGATCCAGCGAAACGGGTGGCGGACGGTGAGGTTGATCTCTTTCCCGCTCCAGAAGCGCCATGTGCTGACCATGAGGAAGCCGATGAATCCGACGAGGAGTCCCCAGATGACGGCCAGCCACCAGGTAAAGATGGGCAAGCCGATGAATCCGTGAACGACGGCTGCGAGGATTCCGGCGGCGGCAGGGATAGGCATGCCGACAAAATACTTGCGATCGGGGCGGCCGGGATTCTTGGGGACGGGGTTGACGCTGATGTTGAAGCGGGCGAGGCGGCTGGCGCCGCAGAGCAGAAAGAGGAAGCAGACGAATGCGCCGAACTGCACGAGCTTGAGGCGCATATCGTGGTGCATGGCGAAGGGAAGGGCGCGAAATCCCCAGGCGTAAGCGAGGATGCTGGGGGCGACGCCGAAGGTGATGACGTCGGCGAGAGAGTCGAGCTCCTTGCCGAATTCGCTCTCGGTATTGGTAAGGCGGGCAATACGGCCGTCGAGGGCGTCGAAGGGGATGGCGAGACCGATGGCGATAGCGGCGTAGTCGAAATGATGCGGCTGAAGCGAGGACCCTTCGAGGCTCTGGGTGATGGCGAAGAAGCCGGCGGCGATGTTGACTGCCGTGAATGTCGAAGGCAGGATGAACATGCCGCGAGCGCGGCGGCGCGGTTGTGGCCCGTGGCCGCGGAATCCAGCGGGGCCGGGGCGGAGGAAAGGCTGCGGGTTATCGCTCATACCAGCAGCTCCGCTCCGATAGAGGCGAGCATGGCATCCGGATCGGGCGCGGCAATGCGGGCGACGATGCTGGCTCCGCCGCGTACGCGATCGCCGGGCTTGACCAGCGGCTCAGCGTGGCCGGGTAGCAGGATGTCAGTCCGCGAGCCGAATTTGATGAGGCCGACGCGCTCGCCGCGCTCGAGGTAATCGCCGGGCCTTTTGTTGAAGACAATGCGGCGTGCGAGGAGGCCGGCGATCTGGACGAAGGAAACCTGGTAGCCCTCGATGCAGTCGACGACGGCGAGGTTCTGCTCGTTGACTTCGGAGCAGGCGGGATTCATAGCGTTGAGGTATTTGCCCTTGCGATAGCGGACTTCGCGCAGGATGCCTTCAACAGGGGAGCGGTTGACGTGAACATCGAACACGCTGAGAAAGATGCTGAGGCGGAGGCGCTCGCCTTCCGGCGTGGTGATACGGGCGACCTCGGTGACCTTGCCATCGGCGGGTGAGACAACGAGGCCACGCTCCGGCGGGATGGCGCGGGTGGGGTCGCGGAAGAACCACAGGAAGAACGCGGCGAGGAGCAGCGCCGGGAGGGCCCAGACCCAGTTACGAGTCACGAGCCAGAGGATGGCGGCCACAGCAGCGAGGGCCAGTCCGTAAAAGTATCCGTCACGCACCATGAGAGATGAGGAAAGCTAAACGATCCAACGACCGGGGCCAGGACACGTACTTTGCAGATTGCGGTGAAGCCGGGCAGAAGCTCTGCAGGGAAAGATAAAGACGGAAATCGAACTGGACGGTCGCCCGAAAGTCAGTTTTCATTTTAGGGCCGGAGCGGTGAAACAGAAAGGGCTCGCGAGAAGAGAGACAGGTTGAGGCGTATTCCTGTGGAAGAGGCTGACCCGCCGGATGTACATTCGGGTGCGGAGGAAAGACGATTCTGAAAAGGACACGGTGGCTGATCGGCTTATGCCTGGTGGTCGGATTCGGTGGCGGGGTGCTGGGCTTGGCGGCACAGACCATGGCGGATTATCGCGGTACTCCATATGGGGACAGTCGGCATACGGCTGAGGCGCAGAAGATTCCCGGGCGGGTAGAGTGCGCCTATTACGACCGCGGCGGCGAGGGCGTGGCGTATCACGATACAGAGGCGCGCAATCATGGGAGTGGTGAGCTCAATCCGGCGGATGGGACGTATCTGAACGAATTCCGCATCGACGAGGGTGTAGACACGTCTTACACGAAATTTCACGACGCGATCGACAACAGTCCGTTTGACCGGGTGCAGCCGCCGGAAAACCAGCTGTACGTGGGGTGGACCGAGCCCGGCGAGTGGTTCAACATCACGGTGAATGCCGCGAAGGAGGGTTGGTATACGGCTGACCTGCTCTACACTTCGAATCGCGGGGGCACGATTGCACTGGATGTGAACGGGAAGGATGCGACGGGGCCGCTGACGATTCCGACGACGTTCGACGCAAAGGATCCGATCGCGTGGCGGCAGTGGCACCACTGGAATCTGGCGCAGAATCTGGCGAAGGTGCGACTGGCCCCGGGGAAGAACGTGCTGACGGTTCATATCCTGACGCAGGGGAACATGAACCTGGCGTACTTCGAATTTCATGAATTGCGCTGAGAAGCGCGCGGTGGATGCCGAAGGATGAGTTTTGTCAGTGAGGCAGGGAATGAGAGGCCCGGTGGTGGCGCCATACCGGGCAGACACTTAGAGTTGGGCGCTGGCGCTGCGTCGCAAGGGGCGAAAGTGGAGGACTGCGGTCGAGTCAGGCGGCGCTGAAGGCGCGTGTGTGACTACGGACCAGGGTGAGCTGGTCCTTGATATGCAATTTGAGCTTTTTCAGGCGGACTTCTTCGATTTGCTCGTCTTCAGAAAGCCAGGGTTTTTGGAGCAGGGCTTCGAGCTTCTCCGAATAGTGGCGATGTTCTTCTTCCAGGCGGCGTATTGCTTCACTATCCGGCTGACCGTTCGCTTCCAGATCCATAGGGACTCCTCCGGTGCGGGATCATTCCCGGCGGAGCCGCGGCTAATCGTGGTTCGCCGGGCGAATTTGACTCACTACAAAGTGAGACGTACCACGCTAGCACTGTGGCAGCCTGACCTTCAACCACTTTCATCGTGGAAAACTGGCGGGACTTGAATCGGGGGTAACCACCCTGCCCAGGATCAGGGCATCCTCTTCAGGATGAGTGTAGTAACGCGGGCGGCGGCCTTCTGGCCGGAGACCGAGGCGTTGGTAGAGCGCGATGGCGGGGGTGTTGCCGGCGCGGACTTCGAGGGAGAAATGGTGGGCACCGCTTTGCGTGGCCCAGGCGAGGAGGGCGCGCAGGAGGCGGGCGCCGATGCCCTGGCGCCGGGCGTCGGGGTGAACGACGATGGAGTCGAGCTGGCAGAGGTTTTGTTCGCCGTCGAGGAGGAGGGTGGCGGCGGCGAAGGCGTGGATCCCTGCTGGCTGGTTCGCGGGGTCGATGACGACCAGGGCTGTGCGGAGGAGGTGCGAATTTGGATCGGGGGCGAGGTAGGCGGCGTAGCTGGAGGGCTCCCATTGCGGAGCTTCCGGGCAGGCGGCGGCGAGGGTGAGGACCGGTTCGCGGTCGGTCTGCTGCAGGGGCCGGATCATGCGCGTGAGGTCGACTGCGGGCGGGGCGGAGAGCCGAGCTTGGAGAAAATTTCGGCGTCGGGGCGACGGAGGTAATTGCCGTCGAGCAGGAGGGGATCGTCGAAGTCGCGGGCGCGAAGGCGGGGCAGGGCGAAATGGAGGGCGTCGTGGGCGGTAGGTGGATCGACGAGAGTGGCTTGGGGAGCGATGGCGAGGACGGTGGGTTCGCAGACGGCGAGTTGCGAGCCGAGAGCGACGGCTTTTTGGGCGAAGTCGGCGCGGGGCAGAAGAGATTCTGACGGGGCTACGGTGGAGTAGTCGCCGAGGTAGAACTCACTGCGGCCGGCGTCGAGGGCGGCGGCGGGTGTGCCGGCTTTGTGGGCGAGGACGGCGAGGCGCGAGACGGCGAGGATGGGGATGGATCTGGGCTCGGCCAGGCCCTTGGCAGTGGAGAGGCCGATGCGGATGCCGGTGAAGCTGCCGGGGCCATTTGTCACAACGATGGTTGCTATTTCAGCAAGGGCGATGCTGTGGGAGGCGAGGAGTTCGCGGATGGTGGGGACTAGTTGGGCGGAATAGGTTTTGCCGGGGAGCTCGGTTTGGCCGAGGATTTCGAGGTCGTCCGGAGTGAGACGGGCGAGGGCGACGGTGCCGAGCGGGCCGCAGGTGTCGATGGAGAGTAGGCGCATCAGACAGTTGCCCTACTCGGTCGGCTGATCTTCGCAGATCTCGAGCAGCACGCCTCCTGCAGAGGATGGGTGGACGAAGAAGTAGAGATGGCCACCGGCGCCGATCTGAATGTCTTCGGAAATGAGGCGGGCGCCCTGGGCTTTCAGGGTCTCAAGGGCAGCGGAGATGTCTTCGACATGCAGCGCGACGTGGTGGAGACCTTCGCCGCGCCTGGCGAGGAAGCGAGCGACGGGCGAAGTTTCGCTCGTCGGTTCGAGCAGCTCGATGCGCGCTTCGCCGGTGGGGATCATGGCGGTGCGGACCTGTTCCTGCTCGACGGTTTCTTCGTGGACGACAGCGAGGCCGAGAGACTCATAGAGCTTACGGGCCTGCGCGATGCTTTTGACGGCGATGCCGATGTGGTCAAGTTCGGGCATAAGGACAGGGTATAGGGATTATGGATTGGAAGATTGCGCGCTTTCAGCTCGAGTTGTCTGGGGAGAAAACCTTCTCGGTGAGTTCGGCGACGAGATGCCAGGGATCCTGCTGGCCGGAGGCGATGCGGGTGGCGTGGAATTTGAGGAGCTTGGTGTCGAACCCATTTTGGCGGGCGCGGCGCATCAGTTCGGTGCGCAGCATGGCGTCGAGGCGGCGTTGCCAGTGCTGTGTGCGGCGCGCGGCGAGGTGATTGCCGGAACGTAGCCATTGCTCCGTTTCGCCGATGGACTGCATGAGGGCGAGGATGCCGTCGCCAGTGGTGGCGATGGTGCGAACCACGGGCGGCGTGCGGGGTTCGTGCGTTTGGGCGAGAGACTGGAGGCCGCGGATCTCCTGCTCGACACGGTCGGCGCCTTCGCGGTCGGCCTTGTTGATGACAAAAATGTCTGCGATTTCCATGACGCCGGCTTTGAGACTCTGCACATCGTCGCCCATGCCGGGGACGAGGATGACGAGGGTGATGTCGGCGAGGCGGGCGATCTCGATTTCATCCTGGCCGACGCCGACAGTTTCTATCAGGAGGACGTCTTTGCCGCTGGCTTCGAGGACGAGTGCAACGTCGGCGGTGGCGAGAGCGAGTCCGCCGAGTGAACCGCGGGTGGCCATGGAGCGGGCATAGAAACCGGGGTCGCTGGCATGCTCGCGCAGACGGATGCGGTCGCCGAGGAGTGCGCCGCCGGTGAAGGGGCTGGTGGGGTCGACGGCGACGACGCCGACGGTGCGATCGGCATGTCGAAACTGCTGGGCGAGACGGTCGACCAGAGTGCTCTTGCCCGCGCCCGGTGCGCCGGTGATGCCGATGCGGAGGGCGCGGCCGATGTGTGGGAAGCAGGCGGACAGGACGGCGGGCGATTCGGGCGCATCGTTTTCAACGAGGGAGATGGCGCGAGCGAGTGCGCGTGTGTCGCCTTGGCGGAGGCGTGTGACAAGGTCGGTAATGGCGCCGGGTTCGTTCAACTGAACAGGATAGCTCTTCGCTTTTAGCGGCGATGGGTCCTGCGATTCCTGGCTCTATTGATAACGCAGCCATTTCCAGGTACCGCCGTCGAGCTGGAAGAGCGAATGGCCTTCGTGGCGCGAGCCCTGGCTGAGGACGGTTTTGACTTCAGGTGGCAGATCGGAGAAGTCGTACTCCCAGGTGTAGGCGGCGAGGCGCTGGCTGTGGTCTTCGCTGGGGTCGACGATGCCGCTAAGTTCGACGATGTGCCAGTGGAAGACGCGTCCCACCTTGAGGTAGACGCCGGGGTTCTGCCCGCTGATGCCGGCGGGGAAGATGCCCTGGCAGGCGGCGAACTGATGGTTGAGGACGCGCTTGTCCATGGGATTCGGGAGGCACGGCTTGGTTTCCTGGATGGCGAGGGGGGCGAGAAGCGCCGGGCTGAGCGCGGTGAGCTGGTGTGCCTGATCCTGGGTGAGGGTGAACTCGCTGGCGGAAGTACTGGCGCCGATCTGGTTCAGCATGTCCTTCGCAGCGTCGTTGGAGAGGTCCTGGCTGAGGGCGCAGGCACAGCTGGCGATGCCGAGAATGAGGACCGCCCAAAGACGGATCGTGGTTCCGTTCACTGGTGAGCTCCTTGAGTTGCTGCCGACCGGATGATGGGAGAGAGTGCAGCTATCGTACGACGAAATTGCTTTTTTGGGTGAGCGGAAGTGCGGGAGGCCCAGTCGCGCGCGCGCCAGGCCAGAAGCCGGCTGGCATGGGCACTCGACAGACAAAGGCAACTAAAAAGGTCCTTCGTGGTTCGCGGTGGCGACTCCTCAGGATGGCAACTTTTTTCTTATCCTCTTGACGGGTGGACTTTGAGGATTTCTCTGCCGATGACCATTCTTTGGATTTCGCTGGTACCTTCCCCGATAGTGCAGAGTTTGACGTCGCGGTAGAACTTTTCTACGGGGTAGTCCTTGATGAAGCCGTAGCCGCCGTGGAGCTGGACGGCTTCGTTGCAGATTTTGACAGCGACTTCC
>Ga0206832_10218_pt1 | contig 13205 bp, 8 predicted proteins | sample Alteio_BWOrgCont_74_FD_152896 | JGI IMG/M metagenome (GOLD analysis project Ga0206832, IMG submission 152896) | Enriched cells from forest soil in Barre Woods Harvard Forest LTER site, Petersham, Massachusetts, United States -... | ecosystem: Environmental > Terrestrial > Soil > Temperate forest >... | reverse complement strand
CGCACTTCCGTTCCAATAAGGGGTGTTCCCTGATTGGCTGCCATTGCCAATAAACCCTGTAGCACCGGTCGCCCCAGTACCGCCTGTTGCACCATCATTACCCGTTGCACCCGAAGGGCCGGTTGCACCGGTAACTCCATTGTTACCATCATTGCCACTTGCGCCGGTAACACCGGTCGCGCCATTGTTGCCATTGCTTCCACTCGCCCCGGTTGCGCCAGTAGCCCCGGTTACCCCATCAACTCCATCATTTCCCGAACTGCCCGTAACACCGGTTGCACCTGTAACCCCATTACTACCGTTTGAACCGGGAGCGCCTGTGGCGCCGTTATTACCATTTGAACCGGGCGCACCTGTAGCACCCGTTGCTCCGGTAGCTCCATTATTTCCATCGCTGCCGCTTGCTCCGGTAGCACCAGTTGCTCCCGTATTTCCGTCATTGCCGGTTGCACCATTACTTCCTGTTGCTCCTGTTGCACCATTATTTCCATTTGTTCCTGGCTGTCCGGTAACTCCGGTTGCACCGTTTGTTCCGTTACTACCGGTGGCGCCTGTTGCTCCGGTTGCGCCATTGTTCCCGGTTGTTCCCTGGCCGGTAGGCCCGGTTGCACCGGTTACCCCAATCGGTCCTTGCGAGCCCGGAATACCGGTTGCCCCCGTTGGCCCTAGCGACGAATTTCCGGCGTATAATGCGTAAGGAACGCTTAACAATTGGGTAGTGCCCATATCACTAAAATTGCTTCCACCTGTAGGGTCAATTTCAACCTGCAAATATTTAGGCCCGCTGCCCCAATTAACCAAAGCAAGATTGTTACCCGAACCAATTTCAAGCGTAATCAGGCCAAATTGATTGGTTATGGCGCGGGTCGTTTCAACAAAAACCACGCTTCCCGATGGCGTAACATCGTGAATCTGAAATTTGACAGTAACAGTGTCATTAGCAGCCAAAGGATGCCCCGATCCATCACGCACAATCGCCTGGTAATTCATCAATTGCGGGGCCTGCGCAAAACCGCTTAAGGCTAACACTATACTTAACGTAAACCCAACGAGCATTTTTCTTGTCATATCTCTTAATTTTTTGTTCGAACGGTGTCCAGCCAATTCGGTTTTAGCAGCTATCCAAAGAGGTGACAGCCTAATATTCTTTAAAAGTAAACTTATTAGAAAAACATTCAAAAAAATTAAGTGTTTTTTTTACACTAAGCACCTGATATGGCCTGATTATAAATGTCACTAGCGGTAATTAGGATCCGCAAATCGCCGGTCCCTTAAAAACTCCATATCAGTTAGTGTTTTTAAAAAAGTAATAATATCGGCCTGTTCCGGGGCAGTTAATCCAATATTTCGCTCAATGCTTTTGTCATAATTTCCATAAAAACTGCCACCTGCATAGTACCGCAATACTTTATCCAGCGTTTTGAAACGCCCATCGTGCATGTATGGGTAAGTAATCGATATGTTACGCAAAGTAGGCACCTTAAATTTCATATAATCTTCAGCCAAACCGGTTATCCGCGCACGGCCTGAATCACTCAATGCCGTATCAGGTTTCAGCCCATTATTTCTAAACGAGTTATCCGTAAACAACGGCTCTTTATGACAGTTTTCACAATGCATCCTAAATAGTTCCAATCCATGTTGCTCGGCATCAGTAAATTTCTCCTCCCCCCTAATGCATTTGTCATATTTCGAATTCGCCGAAATCATCAGGCCCGTAAATTGGGCCAAAGCCTTCAACATCTGTGCACTGCTTATCGCCGTATCTTTAAACGCCTCTTGAAACATTGTTTTATACTCCGCATTCCGTCTCAATTTCTGAAGCACGTTGTTCAGGTTCTCTCCCATCTCCTTATCATTGCTTAACGGCGCCAGAGGCTGCACCTCAAGGTGGTTTATCCCCCCGTCCCACATAAAATTTTGTTGCCAAACCAGGTTTTGTAATGGTGGCACATTCCGGTTACCAATTAAACCATTAATGCCGTGGCTCAGCACATGGTCCAGGTGCGCAAAAGCGGCTATCCGCTGGTGGCAAAACCCGCAGCTTATTGAGCTATCCTTCGAAAGTATCGGGTCGTAAAACAATTTCCTCCCTAGTACAAACCCTTCGGGGGTTATCGGGTTGTCCTTAAAATCGTAAACCATTTGCGGAAAACCTTTAGGCACCTTCAACTCTACATCCTTGGCCTTAATAATAAAATAAGGGTTGGTTTCAACAAAACCGCTTAAGCAACAGCAAAACGCAATAGTCAAACCCATGATATATATATATCGTGTCTTCATTGCTTTACAATGCTGAACATATTGGCATAATTATCGGCAACCAAAGTACAGTTGTGAAAATCAGTAACCGAGGATAGCTTTGAAAAATCAATTTTGTTGTGGGCGTTCAAAACTTCGGCAACATCAACATCAAGCTCAATTTTGCTTTCCTTTCCTGCCGTTAAGTACATCCCCTTCTCACCTAAGCCTAACGAAACTTTCCTGATACAATTATACGGTTGCTTAAACCCGCCAATATGATATTCAAAAATATGCCCCGGTGATAACGATGCATCCGCATGGCCCTCCAGTTTCAAAAAGATATATCCCGTACTCCAGGTCCAAAACATTCCGTTTGCAGGGTCCAGTGCATCGCTCTGCACCCCGCTACAATTAAGCGCACTATCAACTCCGATAATAAACGAAATCGATTTATAATCACCCTCAGGCACATCCGTAAATAACAGGTTTTTAGACGATGCATCCTCCTCGTCAACCAGAAAGTATTTATCAGTTAAATACTTGCTTCGATCCCGTTTTTCAAGACATATTTTACCAAGATAGTATCTGAATTTCGAAATAGTATACCCCTGCCCAAATGCATTTTTATACTTAACAGTATCCAGCTGTAACGCGGCATTTCCATTAAGGTGTTTAATTGAAATAGCCAACCGCGCGGGGGCCGGAATAGTATTGCCAGACGTTAGTAGCAATACGCACGCAACAAGAACCCCCGTAATGAATAAGCCAAAAGATTTCCTTCTAATTAAATGCATCTCAATTACTAACATTTACTCAGCCACAGCATAAGATTACGTGCAGCAAAAGTCCCAACAAGGATAACTTAAGTAGGCCACAAAATCAACACGGTAGCTCTAAAAGCCAAACAACGGGTAAATGCCCATCATAAACATAAAAGGCGATACAGTGCCGTGTATCGCCTTTTATGTTTAAGTCCGCAGTAACTACCAGTAACTTGACATCATGTCAAGGTGCCACTTGGCGATTTGGAAGGCATTTAAGCCCCTTGAATCCTTCAAAAATCTATACCTAAGGCACTGTGCGTTTATAGTTAATAATAATGTAAACCAAGCACAAACAATACCAATGGTGGCCGTTCTTTAAAATAGAAAAAGAAGTTAATATTTAACTTATCAGGGTAAATCAAATTCCTTTCATGAAATCTTTTAGACTACAATAAACCGAGTTATGCTTCCATGTCAAGGTTTCAGCCGAAAAAGAAGAAGGGAACTGCTCAAATTTTGAGAGCAATTCCCTTCAAGTACCGCGGGCGGGAATCGAACCCGCACATCATTTAAGTGATACAGGATTTTAAGTCCTGCGTGTCTACCAGTTCCACCACCACGGCATCCTGCCTGCTGTTAAGCCGGCCATAAATAAATAAGGGCGATAAATCGCCCTTAAAATTAATCTTTCAGAGCGTTAACTCAATTTTCCGAGTTTTCAATCCGCTTTCTTACTATCTGAGCGGGAGACGAGGCTCGAACCCGCGACCTCCACCTTGGCAAGGTGGCGCTCTACCAACTGAGCTACTCCCGCATTTATTCCCAAGAACATTTCCGCCTTAGCGGGACGCAAATATATAAACCTCTGCAAAATCTCAAAAGCATTGAGCAAAAAAATAGGCTTTTATCTCAAATTTATCTTTCAACAGCACAAACAAGCCAATTCTTCATTAATGGACAACTCCCCAACTAGCCCTCTAAAATCTTTTTCAACTCATGTAATTTCATAATGGCCTCTACCGGCGTCATGGCATTAACTTCAATGTTTTCTATCTCTTCAGCCAGCTTCTTTAGCTTAGGGTCGCTCACATCAAAAAAACTAAGCTGGTAGTTTTGCGCCGGTATTTTCTTTACAGACTGCTTTATATCTCCTCCCGGTTGTTGCCTTTGGCTTTCTAAAACTTTCAGCATTTCGTTGGCACGGTCTACAATTTGCTTAGGCATGCCCGCCATCTTCGCCACGTGGATTCCAAAACTATGCTCTGTTCCCCCCGCAACCAGCTTCCTCAAAAATATCACCTTATGCCCCGTCTCTTTAATCGAAACGTGGAAGTTCTTTATCCTCGGGTATTTCTCAGCCAACTCATTCAACTCGTGGTAATGGGTAGCAAATAGTGTTCGGGGTTGAGCATTCGGGTTATTATGTAAATACTCCGCCAGGCTCCAGGCTATCGAAATACCATCGTAAGTAGATGTCCCTCTCCCAATCTCATCTAACAGTATCAAACTGCGCGCTGAGAGGTTATTCATAATACTCGCCGTCTCATTCATCTCCACCATAAACGTCGACTCGCCCGCACTCATATTATCGCTGGCACCTACTCTCGTAAATATCTTATCAACCAGGCCCAATTTAGCCGCGTTGGCGGGCACAAAACTACCCATCTGCGCCATTAATACTATTAAAGCAGTCTGCCGTAGCAAGGCTGATTTACCACTCATATTCGGCCCGGTAATCATCAACAGCTGTTGCGTTTCGTTATCCATGTAAATATCGTTGGGCACGTATTTATCACTCACCTCTAACTGCTGCTCGATAACCGGGTGTCGTCCTGCCTTAATGTCAATTACATAACTGTCATTTACTTCCGGCTTCACGTAATCATTCAACATAGCCACCTCTGCCAACGATAAAAAGCAATCCACCCTAGCAATCAGGTTGGCATCCTTTTGTATCGCAATTACAAAGTCTTTGGCATATCGAAGTAGTTCAATAAAAATCCGCTCCTCAATCACCTGTATCTTCTCTTCAGCACCCAAAACCTTATGCTCATATTCCTTCAGCTCTTCGGTAATGTAGCGCTCAGCATTCGATAGCGTTTGTTTCCTAATCCAATCATTCGGCACCTTCGCCTTATGCGAGTTGGTCACCTCTAAAAAATATCCAAACACATTATTAAAGCCAACCTTCAAAGTATTGATTCCGGTACGGGCAATTTCCTTTTGCTGTATACCTACAATGTATTCCTTACCACTGTTCTTAATATTGCGCAGCTCATCCAATTCAGCGTCTACGCCTTCTTTAATAAAGTTCCCCTTACTAATTACCGGTCCGCTTTCTTCAAACAACTGATTGTCCAGCTTGTCCGAAAGAATCGTACATGGATCCAACATCTCTCCCACCCTCTTCAGGTTTTGGTTGTCAGCAGCACTTAAAAGTTTTTTAAAAGGTCCAATTGCCTGCAGCGATTTCTTCAACTGCACCATCTCTCTCGGGTTCGCTTTCTCCAACGATACCTTCGAAATTAAACGCTCTAAATCGCCCATCAACCTTATCAGCCTTTTAAGGTCTTCGGCAGCAGGTTTGTGGTTAATAAAGTATTCAACAGCTTCAAGCCTCTCATTTATCTTGTTCAGGTCCAGCAACGGCATCACCATCCAGCGCTTCATCAGCCTCGCACCCATAGGCGAGGTCGTATGATCCAAAATATCAAGCAATGTTTTACCACCCTGGTGCGGCGAGTAAATTAGCTCAAGGTTCCTAACCGTAAACCTATCCAGCCACACATTCTGCTCATCACTTAAGCGCGTTAGCTTTGTAATATGCCCAAGGTTATGATGCTCCGTATCTTTTAAATACTGAATAGCAGCACCCGCAGCAATAATGGCCAGCCGCTCCTCTTCTACCCCAAAACCTTTTAGCGAGTTCGTTTCGAACAACTTCAGCAAAATATCACTGGCATTATCATAACTATAAACCCAATCATCCAGCTTAAAAGCGTATAACTTATTGCCAAACTGCTGGGTAAACTCTTTATGCTTCGATTTAGGATATAGTATTTCGCTCGGCGATAAGCTCTGTATCAGCTTATCAATATAACTCACATTACCCTCGGCAACAAAAAACTCACCGGTGCTTATATCCAAAAACGCAATGCCATAGTTGGCATGCTCAAAATATACCGATGCCAAAAAATTGTTGGCCCGGGTATTTAAAATATTATCGTTTAGCGCTACACCCGGTGTTACCATTTCGGTTACCCCGCGCTTTACTATACCCTTAGCCAACTTGGGGTCTTCCAACTGCTCACAAACTGCTACCCTAAGCCCGGCACGAACCAACTTAGGCAAGTAAGTATCAAGCGCGTGATGCGGAAAACCTGCCAATTCAATTTCGCTGGCCTTACCATTGCTTCGCTTGGTTAGCACAATACCCAATGCCACCGAAGCCCGCTTGGCATCTTCGCCAAAAGTCTCATAAAAATCGCCCACCCTAAAAAGCAATACCGCATCCGGATACTTAGCCTTGAAGGTGTTATATTGCTTCATCAGCGGCGTTTCCGAATCAATGGCTGGGCTTTTACTCATGGTCCGTTCAACCGGCATTCTTTTATTTAATTTGCGAGCCGTGAAAATAAGAACTGTACTTACTTTGCAGCCGTATTTTTTTAAACAAAGACAGTTTAGGGTTTGCTGTTTACAGTTGAATACAACGGCACTTTAATACATAAAGCCAGCCGTGCGTAGTTTGGTTTTTAACTGTAAACCCTAAACCGTAAACTGAAAACTGACATCATGCGCAAGCTACTTAATGAAGAACTCCCCCGCCTCACACCCGAGGAATTTAAAACCGAAGCAAAAACACCCATCGTTATTGTGCTCGATAACGTGCGTAGCCACCTTAACGTTGGTTCCGTATTTCGCACTGCCGATGCATTTTTAATTGAGGCCATCTGGCTTTGCGGCATAACCGGCACCCCTCCGCACCGCGATATTCACAAAACCGCCCTCGGGGCCACCGAAACTGTTGCCTGGCATCACTCCTACTCCACGCTCGAAGCTGTGCACGAACTTAAGCGCAACAGCTATCAAATCATCTCCATCGAGCAAGCCGAAAACGCTAAAATGCTGCACCAATTTACACCCGCCCCCAATCAAAAATATGCAGTGGTATTTGGTAACGAAGTTGACGGCGTTGACCAACAAGTTGTAAGCGCCAGCGATATCGTAATCGAAATACCTCAACTAGGCACCAAACACTCTCTAAACATTGCAGTAAGCGCCGGTATTGTTATTTGGGATATCGTCAGCAAAATACCCAACCGCCTCCCGTAGGGGCTATCCCCACATGGTCGTCCTGTATTAGTGTCCCTGTTATAGCATAATATTCACTCAGCTACAGATCTAAAATTGGCCTAATCATCGTTTCGGGCCAGTTTCAACCATAACTAATTGATTTCCAATGCTAATTGGAGAGAGATTCCGTATACTTTGGTGTACTTTTTATAAAAACGTAATTTATAAAGCACTTATTATCAGTTATATACAAGCGCTAAATTGAAGAAATTTGGATCATTTTTAAAGTTGTATACTTTTCCGTTTTTTACTATATGTTGTGCTAAAAGCCTCCTGTTTTCCAGATTACCGGAAGTTTTTCGGAAGTTTTTCAAAAACGAGCTCCATACGTCCCAAAAAAAATTTCATTTGGGGAGTTTTTCTGGCATGCCGCTAATGTGATAGCGAAGTACGAACCATCTAATCCAACAATTCAAACAACAATCCATATCTCCGCATTCCAACTTGAAACTTGGAACAAGAAACTTGAAACTACTGATACAAAAATACCACCCATCCATCGCAATTCGTATGGGGTGAGGATAACTTTCCACCCTTATGCACAGGGGTTTTAACAAGATATATTAATTCAACAATGCTTAAATCCCACCACTGCAAATTCAAACATTTTCCACTTACAATTTCCAACCAACACATTCGTTCATTATGATGAATCTCATCATTTTTTCAGTCCAAAACCTCGTAACTTAATATGATGAAAATACAAGTACGCATTAAGTGGCAATTGCTCCGCACCCGCCTTTACCTGCAACACTTAAAGCCCCGCGCTTTTGTGCTGCCGTTAAGTGTGTTTTTGTTGGCTACGCTGGCGCTTGTTTCCTATTACGACTTGTTTCGGTTTACCGATTTTTGGCAACCCTGGTCGCCCGCCGGTGGCAACGCTTTTCACTTTTGTGAGTCGAACCATATGGACCAGCTCATTCGCCAACCATCCAATACCTGGAGCAACCTGGGCTATTTTTTAGTAGCCCTGTTTATGCTTACTATGGGCGTAAACGATTTAAAACAAAGCGGGCGAAAAGCATCTGATAATTTTCTGGTGCGCTATCCTGTCTTCTCAATTCTTTTCGGGCTTTATGCCATGTATCTGTTCATCGGCAGTTTTCTGTTTCACGCATCGCTCAGCAGTTACTTTCAAAAAATGGATCAAACCGGTGTCTATTCCATCGCTATCATTGTTCTTGCTTTCAACCTCTACAAAATATTTCCTGTCTTTCGTTTCAAGGGCACCTGGAAAAGTACACATACTTTAATGGCAATAACCACCCTTGTTTTAAACTACGTAATTTTCGAAAAGCTGCAGCTTATAAATATCAATATCCTGTTCCCTGTTATCATGGCCCTTGTGTTTTTAACCAGTTGCTACTACCTGCTCTTTGTTAGTAATGAGCACTACTTTACCAACTATTTATGGGCAGCGCTATCGGCACTAATGCTGGCTTCGGTAATTTGGATTTTAGATAGAACCAATGTGGCATGCAACCCCAACAGCATATTGCAGGGCCATGCGCTTTGGCACTTGCTAACTGCAGTGAGTATACTTTTCATTTATCTCTATTACCGCTCGGGAACAGTGCCCATAGCCGAAACAATTGCACTGAAAGAAGAAAGGCGCAGGGCCCGTCACAGTTCTTAAAAGGAGATTGAAACCTGCAGAAGTTGGGCCTTAATTCTCTGTGCTTCTCCTCTTCCTAAGCTGGCTGTATATAGCCAAACCTGCAAGCAGAACAAAAACAATAATAATTAGCCAACCCATAAAGGTAAGCTCGTGCAGGTAATTAAGTATAGGTTTCATATTTGCTAAAGATAACAATAACATTGGGAATCACCTGTACCATCAATGCCCCTTTGCTGCATTAACTTTATCCAGTAGTTTTTTCAGGCTCGCAACATCATCCTTATCCGGTAATCCTAGTTCAATGGCCTTATTACATACAGCCTCAACTTGCTTGTAATCTTTTAACTTATAAAGCAGCGAGGCATAAGTAACCACGCTCCAATCCTTCCGCGTTGCAGTAAATTCTTTCATTATTGCAGCGGCCTCGCGCAAAATTCTTTCATCATCGCATTCCTGGCATAAATCCCAGCAACTCATATTAATAAGGTCAGGGTTACCTTCTCCTGCTTTTACAAGCTCGTTAAACTCCTTTATGGCCAATAAATACTTTTCATAATTTTTTTGCGCATGATAAAACCTCATTTTAAAAAAAGGCTTATCCAGAGCTTTTGAGTCCGACATATACCGCTCAATCAATGGAAGAATTTCATTTTGGAAAGCAGCTTCATCGCCCCTGGCACTTACCTCCAAAAATTTAAAATTAACTGCATACTCCAGCATTGTTGCCGCCTCCCATCTGCCAAATAAACGTGTTATCTGTTTTTCATTAGCTAAAATCCAACCGGCATAAGGTTTTAGCGCAGCACCCGAAAGCCGTAGCACATTCCAGGTAACTTCATTCATCAAATCCTTCTGCCCGGCAAGGTAGGCCGCGTTCGTTGCCGAATCAGGATAATACCTGTGTCCGCTTGAATCAATTACAAATCGCTTACGGTAAAAATCAGGAAAAGGCAAATCAATCTGTGTAGATATTCCCGTAGGATATTCGGCTTCGGGCATAGTTTTTAGCCTGGTTAATTCCTTTACAATCTTAACGCTATCAAAAAATCCATATAGGCAATCAACGTATTTACCTTCCGACGAAAGCACGATATATGTTGGAAACGACATAACCCCAAACTTCATTGTCAAATTGCACCCAAAACCCCTTTCCATATCCATTTTCGCACAAACAAAATTCTTGTTCATATAGTCCCCAACCACAGCGTTCTTAAACGTAGTTTTATCCATTATCTTACACCAATGGCACCAGGTAGTATAGCCATCCACAAAAATAAATTTATGCTCGGCCCCGGCTTTTGCAAGCACATCCTTCCATACAGGCTGGTCTAAAAATTTTACCTGGGCATTTAATACCACGCAGGCAAATACATAAAAAGCAATTCCAAAAATTCTCTTTACCATTAGACGCATTTTGCAAAAACAAGAGAAAAAAAATGCTGCACAGCCAATATCTCAATATTGAATGTATTGCTTTATTATCAAAAAGCCGATGTTATTATGCCGGCTTAAAGCAAGTCCATTTATGCCAGGTCGAATCTGCCAGGCTAAACTGATTTTGACATTTTTCTACCGTTAACCCCCTCATTATTCATCTTTTACGCAACTAATTATATATTCACCGCCTGAAATGACGGCACCCACCACCGAAATACTTACCATTCAGAAATTCGTTTTTCTGCTGGATGACTTTCACTACCACGAGTTTTTGAACTACCTGGTTGAGCGAAATCTTAAGCTATCCATCAGGTTAACGGAAGAGATACGCACATACCTGCCAAAATTCGAATCAGCCGATGCTCTCTGCAAAAAAATATATGGCGAAAAAAACAAAGCAGCCAAACTTAAATTTAACCAGTTGGCTTCGCATACGTTCCGGCAGTCATCGCATCTGGCCATAAATTATCCTTATTACTTGTCTCCCAATTTTACGCTGCTGGCACAAACAGTAAATAAGGGTGAAACCGAAAAAACCGAGTTACTCAGCGATGCCCTGCTTGATATTGCGCGCAGAATTGAAGACCGCCCGACACAGTTGCTGGTGCTTAAATTTTTAACGCAGCGGGCGTTTTTAATGAAACGTAATTCGGAAGGCGTTAAGTACATGGCCGAAATAAAAGAAGTGCGTGTTACTGAGATGTGTTTTGACGAAATTCTTACCACATTGCGCATTGAAATTAACGCCAATTCCGGTCCTACACCCGACGCAAAACAACTGCAGTCATTTGAAACCATGTTCCTGGCTTACTGCAAGCACGAATCAAAAGCCGTACGCCTGTTAGCCCAGTATGCTTACATATACCTGTTGTTTTACAGCGATAAGAACCGCTTTTACGACCTCTCAACGCGCGAACTAATGAATAACCTGGATAAAGACATTGAGAGGTACCAATACATAATATTACCCTTCGGTTTCGATATCAAAAGCAGCTTTACTTTTTATAAACTTAATTCGCCTTTTGCCAACCTTAATAGTCCCGATGGCAAATTGGATTTTGCAGATTTGCTCACCCATTATAAGTCGGTGCAATTTTGGAACAGCTACCTCAACATACCCGAGCTCTTCACCATAGCCACCAAAACATCCTATTACCTTACTCAATATTCGCATTTTGTATACCGGCGCGATTACAACAAACTAGTCAAACCGGCTGACTTAACCGAAATCGGAAAAATAGCAGCACGTTGCCAGGAAATGCTGGCTGGCCACGGCAATAAAAGTGATTTTAAGAGCGATTTAATCAACCTTACCTTACTGCGTGCAGGGCTGCTTATTTTGTTAGGGGGCGATAACACCCGCCTTGCCGCCGAAGAGCTTGAGTTGATGCTTACCTCCTTTCAGCAACATAATTTTGGCGGCGCTACTGATACTATTTACCTGTTTTTAATGCTGGCCTATTTTAGCATGAAACAATACGATAAATGCAAAACAACCTATAACCGGTACTCAAAAAGCTTTAGCACCAAAACCTTTTCAAAAAGCAACGATATCGACATTCAACTTTATTTTTATGCCAGCCAGTGGCTTAAAAGCAATAGCAAACAGTACCTACACAAATTAAACGCCACCTATAAGCGCACCCTCGAACCCGATGCGGTGCCCGGCCACAACAAAAGGGTATTGTACTTTTTCAATTATTTCAATATCCCAATCGAATAAGTACGGGCATTCTTCCCGCCTCCCATCACGCCAATTTTGCCTTTCGTTGTTTCCACATATACCCGTAAAGTACGGGAAAGTAGTAGGCATAGGCCAAAAACAGAACCCCGATAAAGCAGGCATAACCCGTAATCGCAAAATGCACAAAACATATTGGCGCAAGTAAAATAATCCATTCACCGGTAACGCCCATTGGGTAAAGCCCAATAAAGAACGAATAACGCATCCATAACAACCATTTTGGTTGCCTGCCAAACAGCGATAAAAAGTAAAGCGAATACCTCACCAGTTCAGTAATACTCCAAGCAAACGAAACAACAATAATACCTATATCGGTAAGCGTAAAATGGCCTTCGGCTGCTTTCGACAGTGCAACGGCACTGGGCCCAATAAACGATAGCCCAACCGCCACCATGGCCATAACATAATTATCAATCAAAACCACCACCAGTATCCTCGAAGCCACCTGCGCAATAGTCGACCCTACCGGCGATTTAACCCACTTAAGCAGCGCATGCAATATTTCAAGTAACGCAAGCCCCTGCGCAATGTTCAAAAAAACCAGGCTATAAACGTTAATCTTAAAACCGGTGGCGCAAAAATACAGCAGGTACAAAGCCCAAAATGCAAATGCAACAAAGTTGTATGTAGCTAAGTAATATTTAATGGCCTTGTTCATCGGGCTAATTTCGCATTTTCCCGCACGGTCACAAACTAAATTACAAGCAGTGCAAACAATTTGAATAATTAATAACTATGGGACAAACTTCCGCTGGTACCTGGTTTAAAACCCCAAAAGTCAGCTTTTCATATATTTGTTCTTCCAATCCCAAATTATCATGAAAATAAAATTCGTTCTTCTAATAGCAGTAATTACCGTATTAAGCGGTTGTAAGGTAAAATACGATGCATTCCAGGCACAGTACCCCACCCAAGTTAATTGGCCGGGCAAAAGAGTGCCGCTTCCCGTTAAAGCTACAGAACCCACTGCCGAAGAAACTTTGTGCCAGGACAATCCCACAACATCCAATCCTGCACCTCCGTTAGAAGCATCAGCAAACAC
>Ga0206832_10217_pt1 | contig 13231 bp, 4 predicted proteins | sample Alteio_BWOrgCont_74_FD_152896 | JGI IMG/M metagenome (GOLD analysis project Ga0206832, IMG submission 152896) | Enriched cells from forest soil in Barre Woods Harvard Forest LTER site, Petersham, Massachusetts, United States -... | ecosystem: Environmental > Terrestrial > Soil > Temperate forest >... | reverse complement strand
CTGAACAAGAAAGTTTGCTTTAACACCTGCGGGGATAAAATCTGCAAACAATTTAATTATCAATGGCGTAAGCCCGGTAGAAATAATTACCGCGATAAGTGTAATAAAAAACGTTTCACTTAAAAACTGGAACACCAACTGGTTACGGCTACTGCCCATTGTTTTGCGAATACCTATCTCTTTTGCCCTTTGCGTTGCCTGCGCGGTTGTTAAATTAACAAAGTTTATACAACCTAATAACAACAGGAATGCAGCTATAGCCAGCAAGCCATATAAGGTATTTTTGTTCGCTGTGCGATTACCGTACCCTCCGTAGTTTTCATTAAAGTGAATATCGGCAAGTGTTTGTAAATGAAAAGCATCAGAACTGCCCTTTTCCATTTTATTGTTTTTATGGAGGATATCGTTCAATTGCTTTTCAACACGGGCCATTGATGTTTTGGGTGATAACTTTATAAATAATTGCGATTGCGATGTTGTTGCCCCCCAGGCCGTTAACTGCAGCTGATCGCTTATTGACTTGTTAGCCTTATTGGTACTATATGATATAAAATCGTGAAAAGTAAATTCGGTATTAGCTTTTATAGTTTGTACTATACCGGTTACGGCAGTGCGTATGGTATCATAAGTAACCGTTTTACCGATCATTTGATCATAGGAAAGCCCGGGGAAATATCTTTCGGCCTGATCAGAAGTAAGCACCACCTGGTTTGGTGCGTTTAAATTATTTACAGGCGAGCCTGCCAGCCATTTATAATCAAATATTTTAAAATAGTCAGCATCGGCTAATATCACATCATCCTGGTTTTTGAATCTTACCGGCGCATTATTTTTCCCGGCAATAAATACATTAGGCTGGTACAGCACATAAAAAGGAGCAGTCGTTTCAACTCCGGTTACCAGATGACGAACAGCGTCTCCTAACGGCCCGCAAACGCCACTATTATAGCCTACTTCGCCAGAATAAGTATAGCTGGTAACCACCCTATAAATGCGGTCGCTATCTTTATGAAACTTATCGAATGTGAAATCAAAATGAACGATGAGATAAATTACCAGCGCCGCGCTTATGCCTATTGAAAGGCCAATAACGTTTATCAGTGTAAACAATTTGTGCTTCCAAAATCCCCGGAATGCAATTTTAAAATAGTTCTTTATCATTTCTTTTAGTCATTAGTCATTTTACTTCGTGTCATTGATCATTGGGTCATTCGTTTCGTTGTCATTGGTCGCGTTCACTAATGACAAATGACTCAATGACTATTCGCTACGCAGGCTTTTCACCGGGTTAGCCAATGCTGCTTTTACAGATTGGAAACTTACCGTTACAAACGCTATCAGCAACGCTAATATCCCTGTTAGGGCAAACACCCACCATTGTATGCTGGTACGATAAGCAAAATCTGCCAGCCACCTGTTCATGGCATACCACGCTATTGGCGATGCAATAACGACAGAGATCATCACCAATGCCAGATAATCCTTAGATATTAAGGTAATAATATTGCTTACACTTGCACCCAATACCTTACGTATGCCTATCTCCTTTACACGCTGTTCGGCTGTAAAGCTTACCAGGCCAAATAAGCCCAGGCAAGCTAAAAATATGATGAGCAGACTAAAGCAGGTAAATAACCGCTGTAATTTAAATTCCGCCTTGTACTGATTATCAATCTGATCTCCCGACCAGTTATAATCGAAAGTCTTCTCAGGATAAAAAGATTTATAGGCGGCACTTATAGCGGTTAAAGCAGTTTTCTCATAGCCTGGCTTTATGCGCACCAGCATATTACCATATTTAGAGTCGCTAATAGCCTGTATAAATGTTGGCTTCAGTTTATTGTGTAATGATTCGCTGTTAAAATCTTCAACTATACCTACCGGCACTCCTTCGACATCTGCAACGGTTTTATTAACCTTCATTCCGAGCAGGCTTGCTGTATAATTTGTAGCCAATAATGGCCGGGTTAACCTTTCAGCTTTTGTGGCGGCGCTCATGCCACTCATGGCTGAATCACTGTTCATGGCATCTGTAGTTAACGCAGGATTGAGCATGCGGCCTTGTTTTAATTTAAAACCCAGTGTTGCCGGCAGATCGGCATCGCCTTCAATAAAAAATACGGTGACCTTGCTCTTTTGCCCGGGAATAGCAATCTCTTTCGACATACTGCCCGATCCTTCAGCAGGAGCCCAGTTGGAGATGCTTGCATTTTGAACACCCGGTATATTTTTAATAGCTTGCTTAAAGGCTGCTCCACTTTCGGCCCAATCTGTAAAAGAAATGTTTAACAGGTTATTTCTATTAAAACCCAGGTCTTTTTTATTCATATATCCTAATTGATTATGAACAATGATTGTAGCCATTATAATGGTTACTGATATTACGAACTGCCCAATAACCAAACCCTTTTTTAGTACATTCAACTGAACATCAGATGCCAGTTTATTTTTTAATATTATAATAGGCTTAGGGCGCGACAGGTACCATGCCGGGTATAAACCCGTGAGCAAACTAACACCAAAAACACAGCCTATAGCAATTATTAAAAATGAGCCGCTATACAGATTCAACACCAGCTGATGATCAAGAAAAGCTTCAACCGGTTTAATAAACAGCGGATATAACAGAATGGCAAGCGCAAAGGAGAGTATAAAAAATATAAGCGACTCAGACAAAAAGCGTATGATCAACTGAAATTTTTCAGCGCCTAATACTTTACGTATGCCTGTTTCCTTTGAGCGGTTAAATACCCTTGAAATGGTTAGATTAATAAAATTGATACAGGCAATGATCAACAGTAATGCTGCTACACCTGCAAATATGTATACATTTTTTATGCTGCCATGTACTGCCTGTACAGCGTTAAAATCCGACCGTAAATAAACATCCTTAATTGGCTGAAAATGGAAGGAATAGTTTGCTTCCTTAGCTGCAGGTTGTTTAGCATACCATTGATTAACTTTAGCAGTAAAGGCATTCACAGATGTGCCCGGTTTTAATAAAATATACTGTGGATAAAAACTATAACCTTCGCCTTTTTGAGGCAAGCTGTTATCACTTGCCCTGTATTCAACAATACCTATAAAATCTGCTCTCAGATGGCTATTTTGGGGGATATGGTCAATAACACCGGTAATTAAACAGGGCTGTGGTTTGCCAAACTCCGGTTGGGTATATATTAATTTGCCGATAGGGTTTTGCCCGGCAAAATATTGCTGCTGGATTTTTTTGGTGATGACAAGATTAGTATACCCCTTAACGTAATGCTTAGGATTGCCTTCAATGATATTAAAATCGAGCACGTTCCAAACAGATGATTCCGCAAGCAGCTGATGAAATGCAACACCCTGTTTCAGATTGCCCAATTGCAGTCGTTCCTTACTTACCGACATCCGGCAATAATCGGCAACTTCAGGAAAAGTTGTTTTGAGCACAGGGCCCAACCCGGCAAAGCCCATTGGCATTGGCTGATCGCCATTGACATTATTGCTGGTTGAAATCACCCGGTAAATATCATCAGCCTTGCTCCATTGATGATCATATGATAGTTCATCAAACACAACCGTAGCCACAATAAGGCACGCTGTTAAACCAATGCTTAAGCCAACAATATTTATAAACGAGTAGGCTTTGTGTTTCCACAAACTTCGCCAGGCAATTTTAAAATAGTTCTTTATCATGATTTAGTCATTAGTCATTTTGCTTCGCGTCATTAGTCATTGGGGGTCATTCGTTTCACTGTCATTTGCTTCGCGTCATTGGGGCATTCGCTGCGCTGTCATTGATTGTGTTATGTCGCCACTATCACTAATGACTCAATGACCAATGACCCAATGACTACTCCGACCTCAAGCTCTTAACCGGGTTAGCCACCGCCGCTTTAACCGACTGGAAGCTTACCGTAAAGAATGCTATCAATATCGCGGCGCCGCCGGCCAGCACAAATACCCACCATTGGATATTTATTCGGTAGGCAAAATCCTGCAGCCATTTGTTCATGGCCCACCAGGCTAATGGCCAGGCAATAATATTGGCTATCAATACCAGCTTTATAAAATTGCTGGCCAACAGTAACACTATATTTTGCACCGATGCGCCCAGCACCTTCCTTACCCCTATTTCTTTCACCCGCTTTTCGGCTGAGTATGATGCCAGACCGAACAGTCCCAGGCAGGAGATCAGGATAGTTAAGCCTGCCAGAATCCCTACTATCTGGGTCACCTGATTATCGGCTTTGTATACCTCGTTAAAATGATCATCCAGGAACTGGTATTCGAAAGGATAATCAGGATATATACTATCCCATTTTGCTTTAATAAAGGCCAATGCCGCCGTAGTATTCCCACCGTTGATCTTAACGGATACATCCCTGAAACCCCACTGTGTTTGGCTGAACAGGCACATAGGTTCGACCTTATAATGCAGGGAGTTAAAATTGAAGTTCTTCGCAACACCCGTAATCGTACCCAGTGAATCAATACCAAATTGATCACCTATTAACGAGGATAACGGCGCATTAGGATGATCTTTTAACAGCTCCTTAGCCAATGCTTCATTAATAATGTATTGCCGTGCATTCTGCGTCTTTTCCGATGAAAAATTCTTCCCGGCAACCAATTTGAGTTTATACAGGTCGAGGTAATTATTATCTACCACCATTATAGTGGTACCTAATTGCTGCATTGGACCGTTGGCCGGTTTAAACTGCACCCCACCCTGATCCAGGTGACTACCCATAATATCCTGCGAAGCAGTAACACCTGCGATCATGGTATTACCCGATAACTCGCTTTTCAGCAGGTCATATTTTTTTGTGGTGACACCATCCAGCGGTATATTAACTACCTGTTCGCGGTTATAACCGGGATCTTGATTCTGCATGAATTTCAGTTGCTTTAACACAAATATGGTAGCTATCATCAGAAAGATGGCACTTGCAAACTGGGTAACCACCAATATATTACGCAGAGAACTCTTGTTTTTACCTACTTCTATAGAGCCCTTAAGCACCTTTACCGGCCGGAAGGATGATAAGTAAATAGCCGGGTAAATGCCGGAAATTAACCCTATAAGTACTGTACCGCCAAAAATGGTAGCGACAAATCCTAAACTGCTAAATAAAGGAAGCGTAATACTTCTTTCGCTCAGGTTGTTGATGTACGGTAAGGCAAGCTCAACCAATACCAGCGCGAGTATCAACGCTATAAATGAGATCAATATGGTTTCGCCCAAAAACTGGATAGCCAGCTGAAAACGGTATGCGCCGATTGATTTACGGATCCCTACTTCCTTAGCCCGTTCAGCAGAGCGGGCGGTTGACAGGTTAATGAAATTAACACAAGCTATTACCAATACGATCAATGCGATTATAGCGAAAAGATTAGTGGATTTCCTGTCGAACTTTTGATAGTTAATATAATCCAATCCGATATCAGCTGAATTGGCGTGCACATCCTTAAGTGGCAAAACAAACAGCTTCATATAACTAGGGCCATCTTTCCCCAGGTGCCTTTTAAGATAGGCCGGGAACTTTTTCTCCAGCGCTGCTACATTTGTGTTGGGTGCTAGTTCAAGGTAAGTATTGAGCCAGTTACCACCCCAATTATTCATCATCCAGGGTTTATATATGCTGCTGAACGAGAATAAGCCATCAAATTGTAGCTGTGAGTTTTTGGGTACATTGGCTAATACCCCGGTTACCGTAAAGGTGGTAGTATCATCGCCATAGTGGTTTATTACCTTGCCTATCGGGTCGGCATCGCCAAATAACTTATGGGCTGTTTCCTCAGTGATCATTGCGGTATGCGGCTTTAACAGACCATTAACCTTATCACCACGGATGATCTGGAAATCAAATATTTTAAAGAAAGTGGAATCAACAAAAAACACCTGCGGCAGAAATACTCTTTTAGTATTATAGGTCATCTGGTATTTCTCGTGCCAGTTGATGCGTGTAAAGTTCTTTATCTCCGGGAACTCCTGCTTCAGTGCCGGCCCCATAGGGAACATAGACAAGGCAACCTTTTGGGTAGCATTCTGACTACCGACAGTTTGCACCTCATTTAAGCGGTAAATATTTCTTGTATGAAAATTATCAAAGCTCTTTTCATACGAAACAAACATCATGATAACCATAAACGCAGCCATGCCAACAGCAAGACCAACAACGTTTATTGTTGAAAAAACCTTGTTTTTCCAGATGTTTCTCCAGGCGATCTTAAAATAATTCTTTATCATATTTTTAAGTCATTTCACTTCGTTGTCATTTTGCTTCGCGTCATTTCGCTGCGCTGTCATTAGTCATTGAGTCATTCGATACGCTGTCATTGGGTTGTCCCATTGTGCCGAACTAATGACTCAATGACCCAATGACTAAATTATTCAGACCTCAAGCTCTTAACCGGGTTTGCAACCGCCGCTTTAATGGATTGAAAGCTTATGGTTATAAAAGCTATTATAATGGATATTACACCAGCCATTAAAAATACCCACCACTCTATATTTACGCGATAAGCAAAATCCTGCAGCCATTTGCTCATGGCATACCATGCTATTGGCGATGCTATGCATACCGCTATTAATATCAGTTTTAAAAAATCCTGAGCTACTAAATACACAATGCTGTTTACGCTTGCGCCTAATACCTTGCGAATGCCTATCTCTTTGGTGCGCTGGGTTATTATTAATATCACTATAGCAAACAGGCCCATGCACGATATCGCGATAGCCATTACAGCACCAGTGATGAATATTTTAGATAACCTGGTTTCTTTTTTATACTGGCGATCAACATTTTCATCAAGGAATGATGATTCGGCCTGCGAACGCGGGTTCACATCTTTCCATACCTTATTAACTATTGCCAAACTTGCAGGCAGGTCGGCAGGTTTTACCTTTACCAGTATATAATTTACAGGCCAGCTTGGGCGTATAACCATAGTAAGCGGAGCAATTTGTTGGTGCAGGGATTTAAAATTGAAGTCCTTAACAACTCCCGCTACCTGCAATTTTGTACCATCGGTAGGTAATATTGCACCAACGGGGTTCTTTTCGCCCAACTGTTCAGCCATTTTTTGGTTGATGAGCACAACTGTAGTGTCTGCGCCATAAGCTCTGGAAAAGTCGCGTCCGTTAACCACCTGCAGGCCCAGTGTTTTAACGTAATCATAATCAACCCTTAGCCAATTGGTTTTAACATTCTTACCCTTATAACTAAACGTCATGATAGAAGTTGATCCGCTATTATCCAGCCCTGTACCTAAGTTCATATCCGTGCCGGTTACACTTACCACATCAGGGTAAGCCGCTAACCTGGTGCGCATTAGCTGCAAAGCTCTCTCCGGCTCAATATTGCTGCCTATCGGGATACTTACTACCTGGGTTTTATCATAACCTAAAGGCCTGTTACGCATAAAATTGAGCTGCTGCCAGGTAATAACCGTACAAATAATAAGCAATGCCGATAAGGCAAACTGCACTACCATTAAGCTATTGCGCAAACCATTAGCTTTGCCCGCAACAACTTTACCCTTTACTGCCTGCGAAGTATTTTGTATAGCCATCAGCCAGGCCGGGTAACCTCCTGCTATCAGGCTTATTAAAATAAAGCCACCCAAAAAATATAGGATAACCAATGGGGAATTAAGCACACTTAATGATATTTGCTGGTTAAACAGCAGTTTATATTGCGGCATGAGCGAATAGGCCGCTATACCGCCCAGTATCAGCGACAAGCCGCAAATCACAAATGATTCGCTGCAGAATTGCGTGATGAGCTGTTGTTTTGTGGCACCTATTACCTTACGCACCCCAATCTCTTTTGCCCTGGTAAATGCCCGGCCTAATGACAGGTTGATAAAATTTGTACAGGCTATAAATAATATAAACACACTGATCAGCAAAACCAGGTAAGGATAAAACTTGCTAACCGCCCTGTTCTGCGAAGCAATAGCGCTAAAATGCACATCGGCCATAGGTATTAAGCGAAGGCGTAAAACTTCACCTTCCTTATCGGGCAGGGCACCATCATGCCTTAATTGTTTTATGTTGGCAGCATAATATTTATGCATAAAAGTTTTTAGCTTCTGCTCAAATCCGGCTTGCTTTTCGTTCGCATTTAATTGTACAAAAACGTTGTGAAACCTGTCTTCCCATAAGGTTTTAGCTACTTCGTAATCGGGATGCTGTTCAAACCGGCATAGCAAGTTAAAATCCAGACTTGAATTTTGCGGAGGATCAGCAGCGACTGCCGATATATTGAGACTTTTCCACTGATTATTAATTTTTAACTCAATAAGCTTGCCTACTGGGTTTACGTCCCCAAAAATACTTTTAGCTGTTTTTTCAGTTATTACTACATCATTTTTATCACCAAGCGGATTCAGATTATTCCCTTTTACAATTGGAAAAGTGAACATCTTAAAGAAATCCTGGTCTACACACCTTACATCGTAATTAAACTCCTTATTGCCGTAACGCAATACACTACCACCAAAATCGCCATAGCGCGATGCATGTACCACATCAGGAAATTCAGCTTTTAACGCAGGTGTGATCGGCACAGGCATAGCAGCATCAGACTCTATATCATTAGCATGGTGCTCTTCCAGGTACACCTGGTATATATTGCTTTTATTGGCATGAAAATCATCGTATGAGAGTTCATAAAAAGCAGTAAGCGCCAGCAATAAAACCGAGCCAAAAGCCACAGCCATGCCCACAACATTTATGAATGTGAAAGTTTTGTACTTCCACATGTTCCTCAGGGTAATTTTTATGTAGTTCTTTATCATTTTATTAGTCATTAGTCATTTTGCTGCGCTGTCATTTTACTTCGTGTCATTGGTCATTGGGTCATTGCGCTTCGCTGTCATTGGGCATTTGTATAATGACTGATGACCAATGACCAAACTATTCCGATCTCAAACTTTTCACCGGATTCATCAATGCCGATTTTATGGATTGAAAGCTTACTGTAAATAGCGCTATAATTAACGTTGCCAAACCTGCCAGGGCAAATATCCACCAGTTTATAGTTGTTGGATAAGCAAAATCCTGCAGCCATTTATTCATGGCCCACCACGCTATCGGAAACGCGATAACTGAGGCAATAAACACCAGTTTTAAAAAGTCCTTTGATAACATCCCCACCAGGCTTTGTACCGATGCACCTAATACCTTTCGGATACCTATCTCCTTAGTACGGCGTTCAGCGGTATACATGGCCAGGCCGAGCAGGCCTAAACATGCCACTGTAATAGAAAGGAAGGTAAACACGGTTAATACCTTGCCGATGGTTTGATCGGTGCGGTACAGGGCATCAAACTCTTCATCTAAAAAACTATATTCAAACGGGTTGTCGGGCATAAAGGCTTTCCATTTATTTTGAATACTATTGATAGCTTCATTGTAATTACCCGGTTTTATACGGACAGCAATAAATGATGAACCTATATAATATGTTTTCGATGTTGTATAGAACAGGGCAAACGGATCAACTGTGTTATGCAATGATTCTGTATTAAAATCGGCCACTATACCTACTATCTTAAACCGGGTATTATTACCACCCGGGTAAGTAATACTTTTGCCAATAGGGTTCTTCCACCCTATTTGTTTTGCCGCTGTTTCATTTAATATTACCGATGCTGAATCGGTAAAATCTTTTGAAAAATTTCTTCCGCTCAGCATTTTCAGTTTCATAGTTGGCACAAAGGCCTCATCAACAATAAAGGAAGAAAGTGTTATATTTTTATCAGCGGCAGTTACATTGTCGGGAGTAGCCTCTGGCGTATAATAATCGCTAAATGATTTTTGGGTTGGTAAACTTGTTGATATAGTAGCATTAGCCACGCCCGGTAAACGAAGCAATTCCTGTTTGAAGCTTTCCTCGCCCTTCCCGAGCCTGTCGGCGTTGGCTATCATCAATACGTTCTCTTTATTAAAGCCAAGATCTTTGGATTGATTATAAAGCAGTTGCTTATAAACCACTATGGTACAAATAATGAGTACCGTTGATACCGTGAATTGAAAAACTACCAGCGCGTTACGGGTAAAAAAGCCGCCGATAGAGGTTTTAAGATCCGCACTGCCTTTTAATACCGCCGCAGGTTTGAATGAGGTAAGGAAAAAAGCAGGGTAACTACCCGCCAGCAATGTGGTTATGGCAATCAAAGCTATAATACCACCCCATGTATAAATACTAAAAAATGCAGACAGGCTTAATGATTTTGCTGATAACTGGTTAAACGCAGGCAAACACAGCGCAACAACTATAACTGCGATAAACGCAGCCAGCAAGGTATATAAAAATGCTTCGGCAAGGAACTGACCGACGAGCTGTTTGCGCTCAGAGCCTAGCACCTTGCGGATGCCTACTTCCTTTGCCCTTTTTGCAGATTGTGCCGTGGCCAGGTTCATGAAGTTTACGCAAGCCAATAGTATGATGAACAGTGCGATAGCTGAAAATATATAAACGTATTTAATATCACCCTGCGCAATAAATCTGCTCCCTATATTCTGCGAATAAAGATGTACGGCGGTTAATGGCTGCAATTCCAGATCATATTTGCCACCTTTTTTTATAAATTGATCAAACGGCTGACCAATACGCCTGAAAGCGCTTGCCGCCTGCACTGCTATCATAGACGGGAATTTGGCCTCCAGGTTTTTTATGGCAGCATCATTAGCAACATTGCCACGAAGTTTTACATAAGTACCCATTTGCAGCCAAACCCAACTCCAGCTAAAGCGCTTAACAGGCGGCATGCCTACGTTCGACTGCAATACATCAAACTGTAATGATGATTGTGATGGCAGGTCTTTTATTACCGCTGTAACAGTAAACGGTGTTTTGTATTCATCAAAAATTAAGTTTTTACCTATGGGCGATGTATTGCCAAAGTATTTCCTGGCTGCTTTCTCGGTCAGTACAACTGAATTGGGGCCATTTAGGCAAGTGGCCCTGTCGCCATCAAGTATTGGGTAATTGAAGAATTGCAGGAAATTAGAATCAACCGAAAGGATGTTCTTTTCAGTTAACGAATTGCGTTGCCCATTATTTACAAAATGGATAATCTCATCACCAGGCATAAAAATGCGTGTATAGCTTTCGACATCAGGAAAATTGTTTACCAGTGCAGCGCCGACGGGTGGAGGCGTATGGCCAGCGGTAAATTCCTCATCGCCCATTTTTTCATGGGTATTTACTCTATAGATCCTGTCAGCATCCTTAAAAAAACGGTCGTAGCTTAGCTCATCCTTCACATACATACCAATCAGCAATACGCAGGCTAAACCAATAGCTAAACCACTGATATTAATAGTGCTGCTAACCCTGTTCCTGCTAAGGTTACGCCATGCTATTTTAAAGTAGTTTTTTATCATGATGCAGATGATTATAAGTAAATACAATTAAAACCCATACCAAAATTTAATATATTGACTATCAACACATTAAATCAACATAAAATAATCAACCTGTACGTAAGTGTAACACCATATGTACGGTTATGATACACATTGCTTCGCTGTCATTGGTCATTGAGTCATTAGTCATTAAACACCTAGCTACCAATGACTAATGACAGTGAAGCGAAATGACTTAATGACCAATGACGCGAAGCAAAATGACCTAATGACACAATGACTATTCTGATCGCAAACTCTTAACCGGGTTTGTTAATGCCGCTTTTATTGATTGAAAGCTGATGGTGATAAAGGCTATCAATATGGCTATTACACCAGCAACTACAAATACCCACCATTGTAGGTTCACCCGGTATGCAAACTCCTGTAGCCATTTGTTCATGGCGTACCAGGCTATTGGCGTAGCTACTACAATGGCTATAAGTACCAGCTTTATAAAGTCTTTGGCTAATAAACCTACTATGCCGTTAACACTTGCGCCCAATACCTTACGTACGCCGATTTCGCGTGTACGCACCTGGGCGGTAAATGCAGCCAGACCTAACAAGCCTAAGCATGATATGAGTATAGCAATACCGGCAAAGTAATTGAACAGTATACCCTCCTGCTGCTCGCCTTTGTACAGGTCGTTAAATTTATCATCCAAAAAAGTGTAGCTGAAAGGGAACTCACCATTATATTGCTTAAACAGTATTTGAGCCGCTGCAATAGCCTTTGACGCATCGGCACCCGTTGTTCTTATGTATATTGTTTTCATATAGTTAGGCACATAATAAAATACCGCCGGCCCTATCTTTTCTTTCATTGATCCATAATGAAAATCTTTTACCACCCCTATAATTGTCCCACTTATCTGCCACGCGTGGAAACGTTTGCCTATAGGGTCTTTTAGTCCGATCTCCTTTACAGCGGCTTCATTTAAAACAAAATGGGCTGAATCATTTACCGCGCCGGTAAAGCCTGCGCCCTTTGCCATATGCATTTTAAAGAACGACAGAAAATCTTTATCAATTGTCATGAGATGAACGATAAAGGTTTGCCCGGGAGCCTTACCATCCCAGTCGGTATTGCCTGAAATACCCCTCATTTGAACAATATTTTGATTAGAACGGGTCACATCCAATACACCGGGCTGTTTCAATAATTCCGCTTTAACCGCATCATAATGAGGGCTCATATCCCGCATCCAAAAAGAGAGCGTATGGCTTTTATCATAACCCAGTGCTTTTGAGCGGATATAGCTTAACTGGTTAGTGATAACTATGGTGCCCACAATGAGTATAATAGAAAAGGTAAACTGGGTTACCACCAATATTTTGCGGAACAACACATCGCCAATAGTGGCGGAGATTTTGCCTTTAAGGGCTTTTAAGGGCTCAAATGATGAAAGCAAGATGGCGGGATAAATACTTGATGCGATCAGCGTACCTAAAATGGTAAGTACAATAACCATCCAGATATGATAATCAGTAATATTGAATGACAACTGCTTGCCCGAAATGCGATTAAATATCGGCATCAGCTGATATATTAACCCTAAAGCCAATATGGTTGCAAACACAAATAGTACAGCAGTTTCCACAATAAACTGCATAAATAATTGACTTTTGGCTGCGCCAACTATCTTGCGCATACTGATCTCCTTTGAGCGCAGCATGGATCGTGCTGTTGACAGGTTTACGTAGTTAATGCAGGCAATGATTAATATAAGTATGGCTACGATAATAAAGATCCTGACTGTTTCGATGCCCCGATCGGTAAGGTCAGCATTATATAAATGCATTTTGGAAAGCGGGAGCAATA
>Ga0206832_10216_pt1 | contig 13234 bp, 11 predicted proteins | sample Alteio_BWOrgCont_74_FD_152896 | JGI IMG/M metagenome (GOLD analysis project Ga0206832, IMG submission 152896) | Enriched cells from forest soil in Barre Woods Harvard Forest LTER site, Petersham, Massachusetts, United States -... | ecosystem: Environmental > Terrestrial > Soil > Temperate forest >... | reverse complement strand
AATGTGAGTCCAACCCATAGCAAAGTTCTCTCTTGCAAAATCGCGGTGTGCGGTAACGGGGAAACTTTCCAGGCCGCTATGGGTAAGCTTTAAGCGTGTTTTATTGCCTTCGGCAAATAACTCCCATGTAACGTGCGAAATGCCTTCGTAGCCCTGGTAGCGCCAGCTGTAGGCTAGCTTTGTGCCTGGTACAACTTCAGTAACTTTGCAAAGGTGGATGAAGGTGCGGCCTTCATTGCTGCCTGTGAAGGTAAATTCAAAACCTACCTCGGGTTTAAATTCGGTAAGGCCGAAATACCATTTCTTCATTTCATCTATATTGGTAATGGCACTCCAAACTTTCGCAATTGGGGCGTTGTAAGAGCGCTCAATTATAAATGGCTCATTAGTAATTTGAGGCAAGTAGGCTTCCAATTGGTCAAATGTTCCGCCAAAGCCTTGCTGCATTGAATCAAAAGCTTTTGCAAAGGTTTCACGCTCTTCATTACTGGCATTAATGGGCCCTCCGGCTAATGTTAAAATGGTCTTTCCGTTATCGTTAACAAGTGTAAGGGTATTCATAACTTCCAGCGGCCAGCTTGGGCTAAATGGGGCGCGGGTAATATTTCCGTTTTCATCAGAAAACGAATTGACAAAAACTATTTTGCCGGGCGCTTCAATTTCATGGTAAACAAACTTGCCCCACATTTTATTACCATCAGGCATCTTCATTGAATAGTGAAATACCCCTCCCGGTTTAAACTCAAGCTTATTAACTTCGATATCAAAACCCTTAGGCCCCCACCATTGCGCCAAATGTTTGGCTTCGCTAAATGCTTTAAACACGAGATCAATCGGGGCGTTAAAGGTTCGGGTTACCGAGAAGTTTTTAGGGTCAGCAACTGATATAGCACCTGAAGAAAGATACTTCTCCAGTTTCTCAATATTCTGTTCAAGGCCTTTATCGGCTTTGTGGTTTTTAACCACCGTTTCAAACAGTTCTTTCGATTCGAAAAGCATGTGCCATTTAATAAGTGTTTTTTTCCCTTCGGCAATAAAATTTATGGTGGTTGTAAAGTTGGGAGCATAGTGTTCGAATACTATCAACGAGTATGGCACTACTTCTTTAAAAACGCTTTTGTTAGGATAATTGGTACCATCGGGGCCGTGCATTATAAAATCCCAAACCCCACCGGGTTTAACTTCCATTTTATGTATGGTATTAGTAAAGCCATTTGGTCCCCACCAATTTTTAATATGCTCGGGTTTTATAAAAACTTCCCAAACAAGCTCTACCGGTGCATTCAACACCCTGCTAATCGATAATTCGCGCCCGGCGAAATCACCGTTGTTTTCTTTTTCTTCTGCCATGACTTTTATTTTTGGTTTGTAATTCATTCAAATAAATTTCAAGCGAGTCCAGTTTTGCTTCCCAAAATTTCCGATACTCTTCAACCCAAACCGATACTTCGTTTAATTTGTCGAGTTTAGCTTCACAGTAGCGTTCGCGGCCCTGCTGACTAATGGTTACCAGGCCGCATTCAGTTAATATTTTAATATGCTTGGATATTGCGGGGCGGCTAACACTAAACCGTTCAGCCACGGCATTTAGATTAAGTGATTTGCGCGCCAATAAACTTATAATCTCGCGGCGGGTAGGGTCAGCTATTGCCTGAAAAACATCTCTTCTTACCATGGTAGCTTATCTGTTATGTAACTATTCGGTTACAAATGTAATGAAACCGTTTGGTTACGCAAATTTTTTGAAGCAGTTTTTCTGTTTGCGAAAGCCAAACCGTTAATTTTAAGGGGAGTAATCATCGCAAATACTATGACAAAGGATTATATAGAAAGCGTAAGAAAGCAATTTGAGTATTACAAATTGCTGGGCGAAAAAACCTTGGAACAGATACCCGATGAAGCCCTATTTTGGCAATATAACGAGACCAGCAATAGCATTGCCACTATTGTAAAGCACATAACCGGTAATATGCTTTCGCGATGGACGGATTTTTTAACCAGCGATGGCGAAAAAGAATGGCGCAACCGCGATGGTGAATTTGAAAACGACATTAATACCGGCGAGGCCCTGATGCAAAAATGGAACGAAGGATGGAAATGTTTTTTAGATGCCTTGAATTCGTTAATTGATGAGGATCTGGGCAAAACAATCTATATCCGTAACCAAGGACATACCGTATGCGAAGCGATTAACCGGCAACTGGCGCACTATCCTTATCATGTGGGGCAAATTGTATTTATTGGTAAAATGGTTTGCGATGAAAAGTGGAAATCACTTTCTATTCCCAAAGGCGCCTCTACAAGCTACAACGCCGAAAAGTTTGCCCAGCCCAAAACCAAAGCCCATTTTACAGATGAGCTTTTTAAGAATGCGGGGAAGAAGTAAAGCTTGAGCCTACAGTTCAAAGGCCTATTTACGTTGCACATTTTTTACATTTACGCGTATTATAACTTTTAGCTTTAGTTGAACGATAACGAACTCATACCCCTTTTAAAGCAAGGTAACCAGCAGGCCTTTGAGTTGCTTGTTACTGACTATCAGCAACGGATTTACAATTCGTGCCTGGGTGTGCTGCGCGACCCTGAGGATGCAGAAGATGTCACCCAGGAGGTTTTTGTGGAGGTTTACCGCTCAATTGATGGCTTTAAAGGCGAAGCCAAGCTATCGACATGGATGTACAGGATAGCCATGACCAAATCGCTCGATTTTTTGAGGGGGAAGAAAAGAAAGAAGCGGTTCGCATTTATGAAGCCATTATTTAGTGATGATTCAAACACCCCACGGCACGACCCAGCTGATTTTGTTCACCCGGGAGTGCAGCTTGAAAACAAGGAAATGGCTGCACACTTGTTTAATGCCATTGCCGAGTTACCCGAAAATCAGAAAGTAGCTTTTACGCTAAATAAAATAGAAGGCCTGAGCTATGAGGAAATAAGTGAAGTGATGAATACAACTATCCCGTCGGTAGAATCGTTGTTATTTAGGGCAAAACAAAACCTTAAAACCCTGTTAAGCGAATATTATAACAATTTATAGCGCAAGTTATCTTAACCAAAAGCATCTAACTAAATATGGAAAGCGAAAAAGACATCTGGATTAAAAAAGCGCTCAATAGCATTGATGGGATTGAGCCCGCTATCCCGCCGGTTAACCTGCATGGCCGTGTTATGCAACGCTTACAGGCCGAACGATTCAGGATTGTGCCCGATACCGTGAGCTCTGCAACTATATACAGAATAGCCGCCGGCATATTATTAATAGTGGCTTTAAACGTGCTAACCTGCGTTGTGTTTTCAAAGAGCATAACTGAGAAAAAGGGCCTGCAAAGTTTTGCCAAGGAGTATTCTATTTCGGGTACCAGCGATGGACTATTAAATATGTAAGCACATGAAACCCCTACCGAAACAAACGCTGTTAACCATTCTTGTACTGGTGCTGGTTGCATTAAATATCGGGCTGGTAACTTTTATGTGGTACACACAAAGGCCTGAGCGTGGCCCCGGCGGACCTGATACAGCTAACTTTTTAATGAGGGAACTGAACTTTGATAAGGCACAGGAGAAAAAATATCTGGAACTGCAGCAGCATTTTAATGATAGCCTAGAGCCAATTAGGGAAGAGGAAAGAAACATACACGACCGTTTTTTTGAGATGATGCATGCTGATGTTCAGGATTCTACGGCAGTGGCATTGGTAATCGACACCATGGGTCATATAAGATCGCAGATTGAATATTTAACATATGCCCATTTCAGGCAGGTAAGAGCACTTTGCAATACCGAACAACAAAAAAAGTTCGAACATGTAATAAGCGAAACCATGCGCCGCATGGGGCCACCGCCATCAAGAAGGCCGCACGGGCCGGGGCACGAACCGGACAGACCGGGTGATAGGCCAGACGGGGCGCCAAATGGCCCACCAGGAAATTAAAGAGCAGGAGACCGGCTTCAGGTAGCTTCAATATATTCCGGCAATTCAACTTCCAACTGCATCAGCGCATCGTGGCAAACTGCTTTTACGTATTCAATTTCGCGTAACATGCTACCGTTAGTCAAATCATCTTCCGTGCAACGCTCAATGCTATTTAACGCCGGTTCCAACTTTTGCATTAAACCCATATAACCCACGGTCGACTTCATGCTATGCGCAGTGCTCTGCATTGTCTTTAAATCACCATTAGTCAAAGCGCTCTCCAGGGTTACAAGCTCAAGCTGTATTTGCGATACAAACATTTCGGCCAATTCCTTTACAAACACCTTATTGCCACCCGAAATTTTCTCCACCTCCGAAAAATCTATAACATGCGCAAACCCATTCTTTGCCTTCTCAGCAACCGGTTGTGTAACTTCCTGTTTTTCTATTTCTAAAAATTTAGCCAATACCGCGTATAGTTCTTCTTCCTTAAAAGGCTTGGTTATATAACCGTCCATACCTGCTTTTGTAAAGCCTTCCAGCTCGGCATCAAATGCATGGGCAGTTAGGGCAACTATTGGCACCTTTAACTTCATCTCTTCGCGTATAACTTTTGTTGCCTGGTATCCGTCCATTTCGGGCATCTGTATATCCATTAACACCAGTTTATAATTGCCCTGCTTAAGCATATTGCAGGCTGCCCTGCCATTGGGCGCAAAATCAAAATCAATGTTCCACTTTCTCAAAATAAAGCCTGCCAGCTTTTGGTTAATTGGGTTATCCTCAACAACCAACACCTTACCGGTTAACGTTTGCGATTGCGCGGCGCTATCAGCAAGTCCGGTACCGGTAACCGGTGTTTCGCCGCCCTTGCCCAGCGGCAAATGGTATTTAACCGTAAACGCAAATTCGGTTCCATCTCCCTCAATACTGCTCACCCTTATACTACCTCCTTCTAACTCCACCAACGACTTAACGATTGAAAGGCCCAAACCGGTGCCCGAGTTTTTGCGGCCCGAATTATTATCTACCTGCTCAAACCGGTCGAAGATTTTGGGCAGTTTATCTCGTGGTATACCCACACCGGTATCTTTTACTTTAAACTCTAAAAAGGCAATATTATCCAGCGTTTCATTCGCCTTTATCCTTACCGTTACCGAACCCTTTTCAGTAAACTTGATGGCATTGCCCACCAGGTTTACCAAAATCTGGTTAAGGCGGTTGGCATCGCCCACAAACTTAAGGGGCACGGTTTCATCGCACTTAAATTCCAGCTTCAGGTTATTTTCCCCGGCGCTGTGCTCAAATAGCTTACGCAGGTTTTCGAGCACCTCATCAATGCTAAATTCATGCGGCTCAAGCCGCATCATCCCTGCTTCAATTTTCGAAAAATCAAGCACATCGTTGACTATCGTCAATAAGTTCTCAGATGCATTTTTAATGGTTTTTACAAAATCAGCCTGCTCGCTATCCATCCTGGTTTTAGCCAATAGGTTTGTAAACCCCACTATCGAATTTAGAGGGGTCCGTATCTCGTGGCTCATATTCGATACAAACCGGCTCTTTAAAAAGGCCGTTTTCTCCGACACCTCCTTTGCCTTTTCAAGTTCGTCCATAATAATGGCGCGGCGCTGCAAATTCCAAACAGTAGTTATCATAAACAAAAAGCCCAGAAAAATGATAAGCGCAGTAGCTACAAGAATTGTAATACGGGTTTGCCTTGCTGCATTGTTATAGGTTTTAACCGATGTTTCAAGCTCCCGGTTTTCAAATTCCTTAATGTTGCCGGCCACCAGTTCAATACTATCGTTCAATACGCTCGCTTTCCCGGTTTCAATAAACTCAAGGGCTATATCCCTACCGCCAAGTTGGTACAGTCGTAATATATTCTCGTTAAAACCTATTTTCCGCTCAATAAGGTTGCGCAGCAAAATCATATTGCGCTTGGCGTGGTCATCGGTCAGCAGGTCCGAAAACTGCTTGGTAGAGCTTAAAATGTGTTTTTTATCGCTGGTGGTATTTTTAATGTAGCTGCTATCGCTGGTAAGCACATAATCTCTAACATTGCTATGCAGCTCGCGCATGCGGCCAACCAGGTCGTCCAAATGCTTCAGTTCCTGGTTTTTTTGAAGGCTTAAAAGGTTAATGCTGCTTAACGAGCTGATACTTTTATAGCTAAGCCCCGAAATAATGCAGGTAACAATCATAATGGCAATAGCCGATACCACAATGAAACCCGTCATTGAGGCAGCATTTACCGACTTAATTTTCCGCTCAAAAAGTGCAAGTATTTTTCGCAAAAGTGGAAGATTCAGTTTTGATGAATAAAAGGCCGGAAACCCTCCGTTGCCCATTATTACAAATTTATGAATTTCCCCCCGCATTAAAGGCCGAAAAGCTGTATTTAAACAACCCACCGGGAGACCCGACTATATCGCCAAAATGGCGCCCTCAATTGCCTTATATCGGCGTATTATTAAGCCTTTACAAACATGTAACTAACCACAATAGCCAGCAAAATCGTAACCATAACCAGTTTCATTACAGCAATTTGATGCTCAGGGCTGCGCTGCGATAGGATATCCCTGTAATCCTCCTTATGTGCTTGAGAATGAGTGTGTGAATGTTTGCGCATATTATTGCCTTTGTATGGTAATAATACGGCGGCTGCAAAAAATGGGTCGTTTTATTCGATGAAGACAGCCATAAATTCGATGAGGTAGGATTATTTTAAGACCACAAAACGTGGCGATATTGCGACATAGGCCCTTAAAACAGGTTTAACTTCCCCATTAATTGGTCTTTATACGATTCGGCCACCGGAATGGGCTTACCGTCAATATATATCATATTATCTGTAACTGTCGCAATTTTTGATATCGCAACAATATACGACCGGTGCACCCGCTGAAATTTGCCCGTCACCAGTTTCTCCTCCAGTGCCTTCATTGTAATATGCACCGTATATTTTGCACCCTTTGTTTGAATAATGGCATAATCGCCAAGCGCCTGCACAAACAAAATTTCATCAAACATAATTTTTGTCCACGCCCCATCACTACGCACAAAAAAGAAATCTTCGGTTTTCGAGGTAATTGCCGAACTCTCAAAAATCTCTTTTGCCCTTTCAACCGATTTTATAAACCGAGGCAAAAGCACCGGCTTAACCAGGTAATCAACCACTCTTTGCTCAAATGCCTCAACCGCATAATCTCTTTTCGAGGTGGTAAAAATTACAAGCGGGCAGTTACTTAAGTGCTTTACAAACTCAATGCCTGTCATTTCGGGCATTTCCACATCCAGCAATACCAGGTCAGCCTTCTCTCGGTTTAAAAAGTTAACTGCTTCGGCGCCACTTTCGCATTCCCCCACTAGCTGCAGGTAATCAACCTGTGCCACCAGGTTTTTTAATACATGGCGGGCCATTTTATTATCGTCAACAATAAGTGTGCGCATGGCTTTACAAAATATGTGTAACCAAAAATAATTAATTACAGTTGCCGCGTATTACAAAAGTGAAACAGCATGAATGGTGTATCCGCCAAAATATCTAGTCCCTAATAATTGCTTTTTAATTCAACTAAGAAAACCCCCATTTCACCGAATTATTGATTGTAACCATCGAATAACCCCTTTTTATCCAATAACCCGCCGTATTATTAACCATGCATTTAATTAAATGCTAAGAGCTAAAGCGGGATATAGAAAGTGACAATGTTTGGCACCAACTATTACACCGCTAAATACAGGTAAAAAGTGCTTTGGTTAATTGTTAGGGTTGCCCACGGCACTTCTTACTTGTCTGCAAAGAGTTTTCGAATTGGGTGTAATATTCTACGGTTTCTCTCGGGGGAGGGGAACCGCACAAAGGGGCCCTTTAAATTACAAAGGGCCCTCTTTTAAGATTAAAAGCGGCCCGCATTTGGGCATCTGTATATTATCGTTCTTTTTTCATAACCCGTGGTGGGGTAATTGAAAAAAAGAGGGCCTTCTTTTGAAGGCCCTCTTATATTTAAGAAAGTTTACACCTGTATAATATTAAACAACCGGAACCGTTAATGATAGAAGATACGTTTATCATGAACCCCGAAACCCATAAAACCGAAACCGAAATGATTGCTAAGCAGTGTTCGCCTGCGCTTAAAAAAATATTACTGGTTGATGATGATAAATCTTTCATTCATTTAAACCGGGCAATGCTAAAATACAATGATGTTACCTGCCAGATAGACGAATGCCGTAACGGGCAAGAGGCCCTGGCTTATATTGACGTTGCCAAGCAATTACCTGATGTGATTTTGTTGGATATTGATATGCCCGTAATGAACGGCCTTGAATTTTTAGAAAAATTTGAAGGGCACGATAACCGCGACGAACAAACCAAAGTATTTGTACTCTCCTCTTCGGTTGACCAGGACCGGGTAAAATCGCGGCGGTATAATTTTGTAAAAGGCTACTTCCACAAACCCCTTACCGATTCTCACATCAAAGAGATACTATCGCTTTTTTAAGCGGGATTTTAGAAACTCTTTGCTATTTATAAATAGCAATCAATTCATCGCTTCCATTTTTCATCGCCCGATACATCCCTTCACTATTAAAAGGCATTTGAATATTTCCATGCCGGTCAATGGCAATCAGGCCGCCCTCGCCCCCAATAGCCACCAATTTCTTCATCACAACCTCATGGCAAGCTTCAGCCAGCGTTAAACCTTTATACTCCATCAAACAAGAAACATCATAAGCCACCACCGAGCGGATAAACAGCTCACCATGCCCGGTGCATGAAATTGCACAGGTATTATTATTGGCATAAGTACCCGCGCCTATTATAGGGGAATCACCAACTCGTCCGAATTTTTTGTTAGTCATACCACCGGTAGATGTACCTGCAGCAAGGTTCCCATTTATATCCAAAGCCACTGCGCCCACGGTGCCAAATTTCTTATCGTGCTGTGCGGTATTCGCATTGCCGTTCGCGCCAATGTTGTGGTCCAAAAAAGTTCCCGAGCTTTTAAGCGCCTCCTGCCATTGTTCAAACCTAAAAGCTGTGTTGAAATAATCATCGCCTTCAAAAGGCAGGTTCATATTACGGGCAAATTGCTCGGCACCGGCACCGCACAAAAAAACGTGTTCGCTTTTTTCCATTACGGCGCGGGCAAGGCTTATAGGGTTTTTTACATTTCGTATAAGGGCCACAGCACCGGCTCCAAACCCGGCACCGGTCATAATAGAAGCATCCATCTCGTGCCCGCCCTCGTTATTGTATACCGAACCCCTACCGGCATTAAATAAAGGGCAGTCCTCCAAATTGCCAATGGCAGTTTCCACTGCATCAAGCGCGCTTCCCCCTGCTCTTAAAATACTGTATCCGGCATTTAGTGCCTCGCGCAAAGCGCTGGTGTATTGTTGCTCCTTCTCGGGGCTAAGCGATGAACGAAGAATGGTACCCGCCCCTCCGTGTATTGCAATTCCGGCTTTTCTCATGTCCTTATTTTTTACGGCAACAGGGTTTCAAAATCGCCATTAAATAATTTTAATTCCCTTTTCGGCGAGCAGCGTATATATTTTCGAAATCATTTCGCTTTTAAATTCCTGCTCTTTATAAATACTGTTTATCCAAACATTGATGGAAATAGATCCTGATTTTTCAGAAAGGTTATTGACAAGAATTTCAGCAGGTAGCTCCTGTATTACGTGCTCATCTCCCTTCAGCGCATTTAAAATAATATCCTTAGCGGCCTGCAATTCTGTGGCCGGTTCAATCTCCATATTCAATTCGGTACGCCGGTGGTTGTTACTGCGTGTCCAGTTTACCATGTGGCTCGATAAAATATCTCCGTTAGGCACTATCACCTCTGAACCATCTGAAGTAATTAATTTACTTGAACGTATGCCTATATTTTGCACCCTTCCCTTTTTATCGGCCACTTCAATATAATCGCCAATCTGCATGGGCTTCTCAAAAATCAGGATAACGCCCGAAACCAGGTTGTATACAATATTCTGAAGTCCCAACCCAATACCAACACCCAGTGCTCCTAACACAACAGTAACCTTATCAACCGGTAAACCCGAAGCAACCACGGCCACAAAAAAACCAATCATAATAATTACCAGCCTGAACAATACCATCCGCGATTCCTTCTTATCCAGGTCGCCAATAAAATCCTCTTCTGTTTCGCCGAAAAAATAGCCCACGTATTTTTGCAATACACTAACCAAATACAGGATGAGTATAAAGGTGAGGATATTACCAATTGAAAAACTGGTACTACCTACAACCCTTGGGGTATTCAATAAGCCATTCAAAAAAGACACGATGACCGTATAGATTTCAAGATTGGTAGTAAATATTACCAGCCAGCATAAAATCGCACCTATCCCCAATAATTGAAACAGGCCTTGCTGAATTTCGGTATAATCAAACTTCGCCGTCATACCGCCGCTAACCCGCCGGCTTTTCATTTGCAGGTAAAAGGCCTCGGTAAGCATTGGCACTAAAACAAAAAGCCCCGCAATTTGAGTAATACCAATAATGGCCGAAGAAGCTAATGTTTTTGCCAAGGTTAACCTACCGGCAATATTAGCTATTACTGCAAGTGCATTCATAAAAAGGTAAAGCATGGCAACCCATTTAACCATCCTTCCCAAAGATGGTGCTTTATTGTATTCGGATAAAAAACGAAAGCCGGCAAAAAGCGATGAAACGTTAAGTGTAAGCAGAAAAACCCGTAAAGGCCAACCCGGTGTAATAACAACATTCATAACAGAAGTGAGTATGGATAAGATTATAAGCGCACACCAGCAAAGAAACAAGGGCCGCGGCCATATGCGCCAAAAAACCACCGTTAACGGAATAAGGACAAGCAGGTGCAATATCTCCATGTATATGGCTGGCTGGTCGAACGCATACAACGGCGCAATATTCAGTATAAAAATCAAGGTGCTTAAAAGGGGAACCGGTAGAATGTATTTAAACTCGCCATAATCGGGTTTACTTTCAGCGCTGGCTTTTATTTTTCTGAAATTGATAAAAACCCATAAAAAGTAAACCAAGCCCATGAGTATTACCGACAGCCAATCCCAGGTACTTAATTTCAGGTAATACAGCAAAACGCTCATGCGTTCTTTACACGATTGCACGGCAAACGCAACTACATCATCAAAGCTCGACGGGGTTTGAGCCTTCCAAATGTAGTTATACTCCTTTGCAAAAATCTTGGTGCCCATCTCGCCTATCTGGTTTCCTACCACATTTTGCAACTCGGTAACATCAAAATATGCGCTTGATACTGCAGCCTGTAATTTGCTGATACGCGTAAGGTTGGTATTGGTAACGGTTTGCGCTTCGGCCCACCGGTCATTCAAAATCAGCATTTCATCTAAATGCAAATTGGCAAAAGCAGTATCAGCGGCCACCTTCTGTGTAAACGAATCCCGAACGAAGGCATTCATCTCGGCCGACATGTTTGACAGGTCCTTGTTGTCCTTGTAAAGCACATCGCGCCAACCATGCAACTTCTCTTCCATATCAAGTAGCAGTACACGGTATAGATGAAGGTTATTGATGTTCAACACTGTACTATCCCGCCCCAGGCTCTGGCTGATGGTGCGGATAGTTACCTGCATTTCTAAAACAGCCTTTTCAATCTCGATTGTCTTAAACCCGTACTTTGCCTCGTTGGTAATATTATTGAGTGTGGCATGCAGGTGTTCAATTTGCAATAATAGGGTATCGGCATACCCCAGCGTAAACACCTGTTGCACCACATGTTTTCTGATAGAGTCGGCCATGGCGTGCCGGTGCACAACCACCACTTTTCGCAGGCTGTCAATTTCGGCCAGCTTTTTATTTGGTTTCGCGGCAAACGCGCTTTGGGCAAACAGAACAAAAACTATAATGAAGCCAATATATTTCGACATAGATTATTACTTAAACGAGCGAAATTTGAAGTTACACAATTCTTTGACTTGAGGAAACAACAGCGGAGTTAGCTTGCTGCCAAAACTATTTAACCCCACGTTTTTTGGCAGAAACAGATTTTGTGATGGTTTTACCCTGCATAATTTGTTTCGGGTCTTTCACCTTCATCAGCGAATTTGCATACGCCTCTTTCAACAATTGCTTAACGTATGTTTTAGGCAGGTCTGCCTTTTGGGTAATAAGTAAATACCGGTACTGGTTACCTTTACCAAGCAATAATTTTTTAGGGTCTTTAATCTGCGAACCCCAGTAAAAACCAAAGTGTAGGTTTTTCCCGCTTCGGCCAACTGCTATGGAGCAAAATGTATGGCCTACCCTGTCCGTCGGCGACCAGCCGAATGCCAGCGCATTGTAATTATCATAAATCAGCTCATTAGCCTTGGGATATAAGTCCCAAACAAATTCGCGCATCCACAAAGCCGTTTCCCTGATGCTTTCGGGAAACGGTTCCAAAAATTTCATCAGGTCAGTAGTATCTTCTTTAGCCATAATTAGTTGTTTGAATATAAACTTTCCGGCGCCATTCTATTTTTCATTCTTTCTTTCAGCATTCCTCCTCTCCTCTTGTTTTTTCAAATCTTCTTTATGGCTGTTGCGTTCCATTTCCTCAGGGTCGTCCATTTGCGGAGCGCTTCTAAGCGCCTTCCAATTAAACTTTGCATCCAAAGGTGTTAACGCTTTTTGCGGATCGAATAACCGCAAATCACTGGGCAGCGCATTGTAGGGCGTATAGTCCGGCACGTCTGCAAACAAGTCGCTCATGTCGGTTGCACCGGCATCAAATTGGTTAATGTAAGGTATGCCCAAAATATTCCAAAACGTTTTGAATATGCTACCAAAACTGTAATGCACATGGCCCACATAATCCTTTTTGGCATATGGCGAGATAAGCATTAAAACACTACGGTGCGCATCAATATGGTCAACCCCTCCCTGCGAATCATCCTCGGTTACAACAATCAACATGTTTTTCCAATAAGGCGTGTGGCTTAAAAATTCAACAATCCTTCCTAATGCCAGGTCATTATCGGCCTGGTAACTCGGTTCAAACGGATAGCCATCGTTAGGCCTTTCTCCGGCTCCATGGTCGTTGGGTAAAGTAAGCGTCAGTGCCGAAGGGAGTGTTTTCCCCTCTCCAACCCACCGGTCGTTAAACTCTTTCATAAACATGTCGGCCCTAAACTGGTCGGGTATATACATGTTGAAAGTAGCGTACAGTTTTGAAGTATTATTAAACAGCGGCGCCGAAATAGGATAGTTTATCATCGACCGTGTTCCGCTGTATTTAAACTCCTTCTCCTCAAACCCCGGTGCCATTTCAACACCCATTCCAA
>Ga0206832_10215_pt1 | contig 13345 bp, 11 predicted proteins | sample Alteio_BWOrgCont_74_FD_152896 | JGI IMG/M metagenome (GOLD analysis project Ga0206832, IMG submission 152896) | Enriched cells from forest soil in Barre Woods Harvard Forest LTER site, Petersham, Massachusetts, United States -... | ecosystem: Environmental > Terrestrial > Soil > Temperate forest >... | reverse complement strand
GAAAAATCAAAGTGCGGGAAGAGTTGAAGTGGTTGGAGAAGTATGGTGGTGTTGGGGCCGGCCGGTAGGGGCACACGAACGGGTTGGCTGGGTGTGGTGCAGTGGGTTGACATCACTTGGGAAAATCGCTGCTTGACCCTCCGATCGAGAGAACGGATAATCGCCCGGTTGCAGAGGTTCTATGACACGCGGGGCGCGCAAGACAGCTGATGTTTCCGAGTTTGCCGCGGAGTTCCTGACGCCGAAGAACTCCGGAGCCTATCGCGAGAGTATGGCGAAAGCGATGGAAGCTTTACTGGATGCTTTTCCAACTCAACCGTACAGTGGAAAGAGCCCGGCAGAACTGGCCGCGCTACTTAAGGGGGACGTTCTACCACGAGGTGGAACGCCGGTCGACGAGGTTCTCAAAAGAGTCCGGACGATCATTGCGCATTCGGTCGCCGTTACGCATCCCAACGCTATCGCTCATCTGCACTGTCCGCCTCTAATTCCTTCGTTAGCGGCTGAGGTCGTCATCTCCGCATTGAATCAGTCGATGGATTCCTTTGATCAGGCTCCGGCTGCGACAGTGCTGGAACTGGCGGTCACCCGTTGGTTGACTGAGGAAGCGGGGCTGCCGTCAGGATCGGATGGGATCTTCACCGCGGGCGGCACACAATCAAACTTCATGGCATTGCTGCTGGCGCGTGATGCGTGCATCAATTCGCATTGGAACTGGCAGGTGCAGCGGGACGGCCTGCCTGCGGACGCATCCCGGCTTCGGTTTCTTTGTTCGGAAGTCGCGCATTTTACCGTCGAGAAGTCGGCGTACCAACTCGGCTTGGGCACGGCCGCGGTCATTCGAGTGCCGGTTGACCGATCTTTTCGCATGCTCCCAAAGGCCCTGAGTGAATCTCTGGCGGAGTTACGGGAGAAAGGCTTGATTCCGGCGGCCGTGGTGGCAACTGCTGGTACAACGGATTTCGGTTCTATCGATCCCTTGCCAGAGATTTCCGCGCTGGCGCAACAAGCGGGAGCCTGGCTGCATGTGGATGCGGCTTACGGGTCGGCTCTGCTGCTTTCTGATCGGTATCGCGAGAAACTGCGCGGGCTGGAAAGCGCCGACTCGATCAGCATGGATTTTCACAAGGAGTTTTGGCAATGCATCAGTTGTGCTGCGCTTTTGGTTCGCGATGCCGGCCAGTTGCGGCATCTCAGGATCCACGCTGACTATCTAAATCCGGAGTCTGATGAAGAAGCGGGCGTTCCGAATCTGGTGGGCAAATCGCTTTCGACGACGCGGCGCTTCGATGCGTTGAAGCTTTGGTTCTCCTTTCAGGTTGTGGGGCGGGAAAAGTTCGGGAAGATGGTGGACCGGACGCTTGAGCTTGCAGCCCATGCTGCCAGGTTTATCCGCTGCAACCCGCCGCTCGAGTTGCTGAACGAGCCAGAGTACGGGTGTGTGGTGTTCCGCTATCGCCCCTCAGGGCCGCGGATCGACGGGGACCGCCTGAATGGCGTTTTGCGACAACGTCTGCTGGAACGCGGACTCGCTGTTATCGGGCACACGCGCGTGGAGGGGCGGCAATATCTCAAGCTGACGTGCATGAATCCAGCCACTTCGGAGCAAGAGATCGAGGCTCTGCTGCTGTCGATCGCCGAGGAAGGGAAGCGGCTAGACGCTGCATAGTCTGTCCATCGTTTGTTGTCTGGCATAGAATGTTCGCAACTATGTGCTAACCAATGTCGTTTGGTACGCGTCTCAGATGTGATAGGCCTTGGCGCTCCCAAGTTAGGCTCGGGTGCTAAATAATTGACACTTAGCTAACTAACGAAATATAGTGGATACGCCTTTTGCAGGGTCTTGGCCATGATCGAGTCAGGAAGACGACTATCTTGCTATACGCACCGAATTGCCAGGAATGAGGACAAAATGAAGAGAACTCTTGTGATCGCTGCATTGCTTTTACTCGCCGCATCGGCGGCTGCACAAACAGCGTCGGCGCCGACGAAGAATCCCGTCAGCACCGCCCTGAGAGACGTTTTGACCGGGCGGCAGAAAAATACCATTGCAGCCCTCGAAGCCATGCCCGCCGACAAATTCAACTACAAACCCACGGCCGACCAGATGACATTCGGCCAACTCGCCGCCCACGTGGCCGAAGCGAATTATCTGCTCTGCGGCAAAACCACCGGCGTCGCTCCTCCTAAGGTCGATGAGACCAAAGGGACGGAACCGAAAGACAAGCTCGTCGCCGCGGCCAAGGCCTCCTTCGATTTTTGTTCCGACGCGCTCGGGAAAATGGACGATTCGAAACTGGCGGAGAGCACGGAAGGGTTCGGTGGAAAACAGGCTACGCGCGCCTGGTTCAGCCTGATCCTGTCCGGCGCCTGGTCCGACCACTACGGTGCAGCCGCAATGTATCTGCGCCTGAACGGTGTGTTGCCGCCGACTGCCAAGAAGTAAGGATGGGGAATGCGTGGGACGGGCGTCCTCGCCCGTCCACGTTATAATGATTAGGGAGTTTCCTAATCATTAATGATATCGACCACCGCAATCCGGGCGCTCGCGAATGAGCGCCGACTACAGATTCTCGAGTGGCTTAAGAACCCGACAAAACATTTCCCCCCGCAAGTCGACGGTGATTTGGTAAAGGATGGGGTTTGCGGGTGCCTGATCGCACGCAAGCTTCGCGTAAGTCAACCGACGACGAGCGAACACATGAAGATTCTGTGCCAGGCCGGGCTGACCCGTTCCAAGCGAATCAAGAAGTGGACCTTCTACAAGCGGGACGAAGCGAGAATCAAACAAATCAAGAAGGTCATTCTAGCGAAAGTATAGGAATCGCCGGCTGTTGCTCAACAAACGTCCGGTCCTCGCCGCGGTTTGACAGGGCGTAGGCGGAAGCCTAACATTGTAAGTGAGGCAAGTACTCTTGGTCTTTCAGGTTCTCTGAACTAAGTCAGCCCATCCTGAGTTTTTTCTCTTGTCGCATCCCATTTATTTGTCACCCAGAGAATGGAGATTCATGAAAACCATCAAGTTTGTTGTGAAAGTAAACCGTGGTGGTACTCGCGTCCCCGAATACGTTCAGCGAACGGATCGGGCCCCGATCCAGACGACAACGCAACGTAAACTGGCGCTGATTATGGGAAGATTCACCGCGGAAGACGCTGTCAAATCCATTCAAAATTCGCGGTGCAACCCCGAATTAGTGCCTGTGCAGGTGACTGCTTAGTGTTTCGTTGCTGAGAATCGTTATCCGTAGCCGACGGCTACGTAAATGCTAAATCTCACGCGCTGCGGACTGATGCGAGTCCAGCAGCACTTTCGCAAACACGGCGCGATCGACGTTGCCGCCGCTGGCGACCAACCCGACGCGCTTGCCGCGCAACGATTGTTTCTCTTTCAATGCTGCCGCTAGTCCAGCCGCTCCTGCGCCTTCGACGACGTTGTGCGTATCTGTGAAATAGATCATCATCGCGTGGCCCATTTCGTGTTCGCTGACGCGCACTATGTGATCGACATTCTTCAGAACCACTTCCAAGGAAGCCTCGTCGGGGACGCGGCAAGCCATTCCGTCGCCCAGCACTGTCGTTACGGGCGCTGAAACATTTCGTCCCGCTTCAAATGACAGTGCGTAGGCCGGGGCTCCGTCCGGAACTACCCCGATAATCTTCGTCTTCAAATTCAGTCCGTTGCGAACAGCGCAGCAAGACGAGATGCCCGACCCTTGCCCAATCGGCACATAGACCACGTCGAGATCCGGGACGGCCGAGAAAAACTCCAGCCAATAGGTCGCAACTCCTTTCACGATGTTGCGATGATACGGAGGCACGAAGTGCCAGCCCTGCTCGCCCGCGAGCTTTTGCGCATGTTCCTTGGACTCCTGAAAATCGTTGCCGAATTCGATAAGGTTCGCTCCCTGCCCCCGCATCGCCGCATTCTTCTCGGCGCTGTTTCCGTGGGGCACAACGATGTGCGCGGGCACACCGAACCGGCGTGCGGCCAGCGCGACCGACTGGCCGTGATTGCCACGAGTCGCTGTTACCAGACCAGTGACGCCTTTCGATTCGCGAAACAGTTCCTCCGCGTAAACCACCGCGGTCCGTGCTTTGAAGGCGCCGATCGGAGTGTGGTTCTCATGCTTCACCCAGGATTCAGTTCCCAGCCGCTCGCACAACAGAGGCCAAACAATTTGCGGCGTCGGAAGCATCACAGAATAGACAAACTGCTGAACCTGGCGGATTTCATCAATCGTTGGCAACGATAAAGACACGGTCATGAGCGATTCTTCAAGCATGGGATGAGGTTCCTCCGCGTGAACTGGTAACGCTTTTTGATCCCAATTCGTTCACGATAGATTCAACAAAAGTGAGAGGGGAAGTGTCGCGTGGATTCTCGATCTAGCGATGGCGGCAGACACGCTGGAGGCAATGCCCACTGATCACGACGACGGCGTGCCGGTTTCACTGCAGTTGTGCGCTGGACCTGTGCGGACGTTCTTTCAAGCGAAAGACGAAGCTCAGGGTTAACCGTATATTGTTCTGGGGCTGCACCGCACCGGCAGCATCGTAAAACGATGTGCGCAGGTAGTCTCCGTTGATCCGAACCGCCAATTGTCCTGAAACATACTGCTCGATTCCTCCTCCAACCGCGTAAGAGGGTCGTACCAACCAGCCATGAAAATCCTGGGATTCAGTTATCGGGACTGCGCCGTCGACTAGACCCATGCCGACCAGCGCGCGAACGAACACGCGGGTGTTTCTGTGTTCAATCGGATAGAACACCGGGCCGGCGTAAAGGCTCAAAACATAGCCCTGGTGGCGAGTATCGAGGATGGCAGGCGTATAAAGGTAATTCGAGTCGACGGTTGCACCCCAACGCGGGCTTAGATCGATGCTTCCAGCAAAATCCAAACCATTGAAATTCGCACGCCCAGCGGAGGGGATTGGCATCGACAGCCGGCTGTAGCCGACGCTCAAGTCGTAAGCTGGCCCAGAGACTGCGGGCGACGGCGCGTTTACCATCTGATTTTGCGCCAGTGCGGGCGCTACCATCACGAACCCGAAAAAACAGAGCTTCCCAATGGTCCTCATCGTGTTTCTCATTACGTCCTTTCCGATCAACAGTACGAGTTAGGGAGAGGATTTAATTCTGACGGTCGACGTACAGCCAAAGTCGCCCGACAGCTGGTTTAAGGACGTACTGAACCCTGGGCCACAACTTTTCTGTCAGCCTGGCTATAGCTTAGAGAGGGGAAAAACGGGGTGACCTCGAATGGCATCTTTTCCCTCGGGGACAAGAGCGCAACTGGATTCGCATTCATCATCGTCAGTTGGTTGCTCCACGGATCCAACTTAACCCGGCTACCGATAGGAAGCGCGGCAATCTGATCAAGGCGCTGCTTCTCCAAAGCCGGCGCGGAATTGAAAAGTGCGGCCATGCGAGTGGCGTTTCCACTTGTCATCCTGCTACCCAGCCGCGGGCTGATCAAGTTAGGCAGCGCCGGCGACTGATCCCGCAATGCTTTGAGGAACAGCCCTGCATTCCCTAGTTTGTCCTTGTACGGGGAGTTCGCCAGCAACTCTATAGCTTTGCTGTCGGCAGCCTTTTCCTCGGCAGCATCCCGCTCAAAATGCAAACGCTGAAATGCATCGGCATCGGCGAAGAAGAAGCGGTCATCGAAGGCAAGCTTAGTGTCGACGTGATGACCCAATACGATGTGACTGAGTTCGTGAGCCAGAATCGTCGCCAATGATGCTTCATCCGGCAGTACATCCAGGAGACCGCGACTCACTACAATGGTGTGCCCGATCGTGAAAGACTCCAGGGGCAGCGTCAGCAGTACGCGGCAGCGTACATCGGGCTCGATTTGAAGCTTGTTGGTGATGATGAGGTTGTCGACCACGGTCTGCAGGATCTTATCCACATCGCCGGAAGGCGCGAGCAGCCCGATCTTCTGCAAATGGTCCACCGCATTGTCTTCAGCCATCCTCTCCCACATACGCTGGGCTTCGACGGGGCTATTGTCTTTGGCCACGGGACGCTCATCCACCGAGTTGTCAACTTTGATTTGGGTAAACTCTTCGTTGTGATTCAGCTGTTCTGGATCGTAGCCCCACAGACGGGTCTGCGCCTTGAGATACAAATCGTGGAACAGTGGGCTATTGCGTTTTGTGCCGGACTCCTCAACGTAGACATAGGAAGGCAGCCACAAATCGCCTTGCAGATTAAAACGCCAACTGTCAAAGTGGAGGTAATGGGTGAAGTTTGAATGACCGGCATAGGTGCCGTTGAAGCGGACAATATTGAAGTCGCGATCTTCGACCCAGATTCTTCCGGTAAACGATCCTTCACGCGCTTTTTTCCCAGGTTGCACATCTATCACAATGCAGCGCGCTTCGCCTAAGAACTCGCGTCGCACAAAAGTGAAATGGTAATTAGTCTTCTGGAAGTCTGGATCGAGCACTACCATTTGCGCGAATCCCTGCGGTAAGAACTTGTAGGCCAGGGCAGAAGAGATGGGGTTGGAAACGTGATGCAGAAATCCTTGGTGCTGCCTTTGGAACATTGAATCGCGGACTCCGCGATTCAGGTCAATCCGCCCCAGGAAATACTGATCGCTGACCGGTTCGACGTTGTGATCGTTGTCTTCGTGAAGATTCTGGATATAAGTTTCGGCCAACGGGTGCATGCCCTTCATGGTCACGACAAACGCGCGCTCGCGTTCTACGACTCGGTCAACTGTTTGGTCGAAGGAGAGTGCCGACGATACCGTCGGGTTTTCAGCCACAACCCGTGCCGTCGAAGATAAAAGCAGCAAGAAAACGATAGTTCTGAAACTGCGCATAGCACTCCTCACGAAATAAGTTCGAAAATGATGTGGACCTGAGCCCTCGAATCAATCGGCTGGCCTTCATGCAAAGCTGGCTTGAACTTGATTTGCTGAGCAGCTTTTACGGCCTGTTCGTCCAGTCCGTATCCCAACCCTTGCACCACCCGGATCACGTGTATTTGTCCGTCGGAGGCGAACAACACCTCCAGGCTCACTTCTCCGTTGATCTTCTGCTTTCGTCCCTCCTCCGTGTAATTGGGCTTGGGCTTGAAGGTGATCTGGACCGGAGCGTTGGCTCCGCTATTCGGCTGCGACGCTGTTTTCGGATGGCTGCCAACGCTGTTGAAAGCGTCAATCGCCCCGTTGCCAAATCCGGAGCTTGCAACGACGCTCGAGTTTGCGCCTCCAATCCCGTTGCCTCGACCCGATCCACGGGCTAGATCGAAGGATCCGGTCTCGCGGATGTTGGCGGTTCCGCGATGCTCCGATGCAGGCACACCGTTCGGGTCGCCGAAGCCGCCGGTCTGCACCGCTGCTGCAGGTTTACTGGCCGTCGCAGCAACCGGACTGCTGGCGGAAAACGTACCGACCGCCAGGATCTTCGAGGTTTGTGCAGCGGGAATCACGGGCATCTTACTTTCTAGTTTGAGCTCGGGTGCAGGGCGATCAACCTCCTGCAGCTTTTGTTCCGGTGTTGCGCGTTTCTGCGGCGTGACTACAAGCGTTGCGACCTCGGGCTTGCTTTCGAGTAAGGGCTTGGCTTCCAGCGCTGGCCTCGACCGCGGCAACACTGATCGGAGAACCGGCTGCTGCTCGTGGACCACCAACGGTTCGTAGGCGACGAGATTGTTCACCCGATAATCTGCTTGCGGGATCAGGTGTTGGTGGAATCGGGCGCTCACAACGAGAAGACCTGCGAGCGAGAGAATTTGCACGCTCCAGCCAGTTACAAGTGATTTCCAGCGCGACTGCGGCGATGGCAATAAAGTAAACAGTAGCCCCTCCACTAAAGTTGCCCCACTCGGGCAAGGTATGGGCAATTGCCATGCCACTACCGATGACGGGATGTAGCAGCAGCGTAGATTCTGTTCGCTCCATCCCTGGAGCGTCAGAATTCGCACCAGCGAAAGCATTTAGCTCGCGCCCGAGCCGTCGAAGGGGGCGGGTCTTAAAAAGTTGTCTGGCACGATAGTAACACCATCGAAGGTTACGAGTTACGCGTTGGTAATCGTAAAATGAGAGCGCCACGGAAAGAGTATTCACAGGGGAAAAGATTTTCCCATCGGATTGTCGCCGGTTAGAGCCTACGCTAGCGATCTAGGCGGGAACTTCACACAGCTGCCGGCAAGTAGATCGTCCACTGCCGCGTGCAAGAATCGCCCGTAGTTTTCCGCATCAGAACTCGAACCGCATTCCGAACTGGAAGTACCGGGGCAGGTAGCCCGCTGCATCGGACGTAATCGTTCCGAAACCGGTCCCTTCGAAGGTTGTGTTCGGTGCCGCGAAGCGCGGATGGTTCAAGAAGTTGAAGATCTCGGCTCGCACTTCCAGCTTCATGCCTTCTTTGAGCGCAAACGACTTGTAGATATTGGTATCGAAATTGTGGATGCCGTTAACCCGCAGACCGGAAAAGTAGCGCGGAGCGTTGCCCGGGTTCTGGTCGCCAGGATCCGCAAAGCAATTGCTATTGAAGAATGACAGCGGCGTGGGATTTTCCCAGCTCAAAGCAACTTGCTTCATGCTCATACCACTCTTCAGCTGGGGGCAGATGACATTGGGACGTTGGCTGCCATTCGCCAGTCGTGCAAAGGAATCGGAGATTGCCATGGGCTGGCCCGACTGTTGTGTCATCAGGGTGGAAATCGACCAGCCTCCAATGACTGCGTCCAGCGCGCGGTTCATATCGCCGCCAATCCATTCGTTGCGGCCGACGGGCAGGTCCACGACGACGGCAACCGTGAGTCGCTGCGGCGTGTCGTTAGCGCTGATGCTGCGCTCCAGATTCAAGCGGTCCAGTTGCTGCGGCAGTCCGGCGGCAAGAGACCCTACGAAGTTGTTCCTGCCTGCCGAGGAATCGTCGGTCGACTTCGAAACCGTATAGTTGCCTTCGAAGCTGATGTGATGCGTGGTGCGTTTCTGGAAGCGGATCTGCATCGCGTTGTACCAGGACTGGGCTTCCTCCAGCATCAGTCCCTCGAAGTCTCCAGTGAATTGAGGATAGGGATTGAGCAGATACCCCAATGGGATCTGCGGAGCGGTGTAGAGCGAATCGGGCTGGTTGAAACATGGAGTCGACGGCGTGGGAGTGCAGGGCGTATTGAACATGGAGTAGAACGGATTATTCACCAGCGTCTGCAGAAAGTTGCTCACGCAACTATCTGCCGAGCAGTTCGGGTCGGTCGGGGTCACGACGGCGGAAATCTTCGCCAGCAGAGACGACGGAATGAAATCCCGATTGTTTGTGCCGGACCACGGCAGATGGGTGGCGCGGTTGGCAACGTAGTCTACGCCGACGACGATCTGGCTGGGCAACTCTCGTTGGATTCCCAGATTCCACTGGTAAATGTCAGCGTCCCGAGCCGCGGTCGTCCCCAGGTCGTTGTTGTTGGAGTACCCCCATTCAGCCAGCGCTCCATACTTCGTGCCTTGCGGACCGGTAAAGCCGGTGGGAAACGGATTTTCCAGGGTCGCGTATTGGCTGGCAAAATTGTTTTGAGTAAAGAACATTGTGGCAGTTTCGCTGAACGCAGTTCCCGGATACTGGAAATTTGTGGCCGGACTCATCCCAAAATAAATTCCCGCACCGCCGCGCACCACCGTTTTCAAATTGAGCGCGTAGGCAAAGCCCAGCCTCGGTCCAATATCGTTGCGATAGGTTGGAACGGTCCTCATGCTGGAGGTGGGGAACTGAGTGGTGCCATACAACGCTTCCGAGGACGGCAAGTTCAACCCGATTCCCTGCATTGCCGCCTGCGCGCTGGCCGCGCCCCCACTGGCCAGGTTTATGCTGACGCCAGTCGGGGCGGTGAAATTACTGAATTGGATATGGTTGTCGCGCTCCGTGTAGGGTGTACTCCACTCGTAGCGCAGGCCGAGGTTCAACGTCAGCTTCGAGGTTACTTTCCAGTCATCCTGAACGTAAAACCCAGTCTCTTTCGATTTGTTGGCCACTGCGGGATAGACGTTGAGCGCAGTCGGCTCTGATGGATAGGGATTGATGTTGTCGGCATAACCGAAAAGCAGGCTGGCAAATGGGTTGCCTGTGAGATTGCCGTTAGCATCGGTCTCACTGTTCGGAGCCGGTGAAGTCGTGTAATCGGTAAAGTTGAAGGAGCCAGTGGGATCCGGCGGCTGGAAGAAGTTATTGTAGAAGAGTCTTTGCTCGCCGCCGAACTTGATCAAGTGTGAGCCTTTGGAAACCACCAACTGGGACGAATAACTATAAAGAGTGTGCGCGAAGGTAGTGTTCAGGCAGCACTGATCGAACAGATCGGCCGTAGTCGATGCATTCGACGCGAGGGCAGCACCCGACATGTAGAACGCCGGCATTCGATCCGACCCATTAGCCTGCTCGAACACTGCCGGCAACAGTGGCAGGCCATCTGCCGCCTGCGTAGCGTTGAAGCTGGAAATGGTGGGAATATTCGGCGTCTCCACTTCGTGAACCCGGTCGACTGCAAAACGGTTGGTCCAGACAATTCGCGGATTCAGCGTCCAGGCGTATTCGAGCGAGCCGTTTTGCGCCGTCGTGGGAGTGCCTCCGATTCCGTCACCGCTTCCGTTATTATCAAAGCCGTCTCCCATAAAATACGGAGTGGAAAAAGTGGATGCTTCTCGGCTGTAGCGGCCGCTAATGCGCTGCTGGTCGTTGATCTGATGATCCACCTTGATGTCGAACTGATAATCGGGCGCCGTCGAGACGCCGCTAAAAAGGTAGTTGTTAAATTCGCCAGCCAGATTGGGCTTGGGATAAAGATTGATGATGCCTTTTCCGATAGGGCTTATTTCGCTCGGTGGAATCACATTCGCCTGCCCGTTGTACTGGACGGCCGGTCTCGGAAACGTACATGGACTCCCGCAAGCTTGCGGGGTCGGGTCGTAAATCGTAGTTGCCGTCGCCGAGAAATCGCCGGTGCGTTCAGCCATGGTTGGCACAGTCGCGACACCGTTGAAGCCATTGTCGAAGCGAACTTTTTCAAAATCGACGAAGAAGAATGTGCGGTTCTTCTGGATCGGCCCGCCGAGTGAAAAGCCTCCCTGGTCGCGTTTGCCATCTGGTTTGGGATTGGGCGCAGGGTTGAAGAAATCGCGAGCGTTCAACTGCGAACGCTGCAGGAAATACCAGGCGGTGCCGTGAAACGCATTAGTCCCACTTTTCAGAACCATGTTTACGACCGTACCGCCGTTGTTGCCGAACTCCGCCGAGAAGCTGTTGTTCTCGACCTTGAACTCCTGGACACTCTCGATCAACGGTTCGTAGTACACGTTGGAGTTTCCGCCCTCGCCTTGTTCTGGAGCGCTGATCAATGCGCCATCGATGCGCACTTCAGCTGTCGCGTTGCGTTGTCCGTTGGAAACGAAGTTTGTGCCAGAGGGATAGTTATCCTGCGTGCCCGAACCGGCTACCTCGGTCACGCCTCCGGCCAAAAAAGTGAGACCGAAGAAATCACGGTTGATCAACGGGATTTGCTTCACATACTCGCTGGTGATGTCCGTGCCCAGCGTTGCATTCTGCGTGTCCAGCAGCGGCGCGGTCGTCGTGACCTCGACTTTCTCGCTCACACTGGCCGGCCTCAAAGCGAAATTGAGGGTAGCTTCCTGGTCGACCGCAAGCACTACTCCGGTCCGCTCTTCCGTGCGAAAACCTGGAATCTGAACTTTGACGGTATACGTGGAAGGCCGCAAACCAGTGAAGTAGTATTCGCCCTTTTCGTCGGTGTGTGCCGCCCTTGAGATATTCGTGCCTGCATCCGTGATGGTTACGTTCGCATTATTAATGACCGCTCCCGTGGCATCGGAGACAATGCCCCGAAGCTGGGCGCGGTAACTGCCCTGTGCGGCTGCCAAGGTCGCAAAGCTTCCACAGAAGCACGCGACCAAAACGCAAGACAGCAGTTGTCTAGTCGGTGTCATAAAAATCCTCCGTTTGCCTCGGGAACTCACGGCTCGTACCAGAACACCGCGCCCTTCTCAATCGCGGGCAGCTTGTAAACGATGCCGCCATCTCCGGCGGTTCCGGCCAGTGGCTGCACGTCTCCCAAAAACGGGAGAAAGAATCCACGGCCCTTCTGCGCTCCAGACACGGTAATCTGAACCCCGGTCTGCGGGCTCTGAATCGGATTCACTCCGCCTTGCAGCCCAGCGAAGTTTGCCAAGAATACGTGTGTCTTTCCATTCACCTGTGCGATCGAGGTCGCAATCATGGGCGATGCCACAACGCGAACCGGCGCGTCCACCTTCAGACTCTGCAGAAATTCATGCTCTTGATCGGGCGTCGACTCAGCCACGCTCTTCTGCAATGCCGCGTAGTAGTCTTTTCCTGGGCACTTGCTGAACCGGACCACGCCTGCCGCGGCGCCCAACTGGGTAGCATCTTCTCCCGTGATCGCCAGCGTGTTGCCACTATCTGCATATTTCCGCAGCCAGGCTTTTTCGTTGTCGCTGAGCGCCCGCACGTCGGGGAGAATCAAAGTGTGTCCCCGAAAATCCGCCAGCGTCCGCGGAGTGACTACCTGAAACTCCCGATGTTCTTGCATGAGCAGAATGAGAATTCCGCGGTAGGAGGAAACGAATTCGTCTGCGTAATAATTCCGTGTGTCCGGAGAAAAATAAACGCCGATGGGAGAGATCTGGGTTCGCGGCAAGTAAAAAGTATCTTCATGCGCCTTGATCCAGGAGAAAATCTGCCTCCTGGTCGCTGGATCATTCGATCCAGCCATCGAATGTCCAGGCGCATCCCAGAAGTTCGATCCCGTCATGATTTCTGAGGCTGCCAGATTCATCATGGCCTCGCGCTTGTCGACTTTCTTATCGCCATCCCACGAGTAATTCAGTATCCACGTCGCCTTGACCTGCGCGAAGGCTCGAAACGAGTACATCCCCACCTGATAGTTAAACCAATCCAGCGGCGTTCTCGAAGACGCCATATGGTCGCCTTCGCCGAATTCGTACTCGTGGGCAATGGCATCCACTACTCCGTACAAACTGTAAACATCGGCTCCAACCCGCACCGACTCTTTTTCAATGCCCGGATAAATCTCCGGAATCGTTTTGATATCCGGATTCACGGTCTTTGCGTTGCGGTCAATTTCCTGCATGAAGTCGGTGAAGGTTTGAATTCTGAATTCAACCCACTTTCGAAAGTTGCTGTCGGAAAAGTCTCCCAGCTTCAAATCTTTCTTGGCATCCAGACCCGTCTCTTTTTTGAAAGCTGCAACGGTATAGTCGTCGAAGCTCGCCCAAGTGTCTTCCCATCCATCGAAATGGGTCATCCAATAAGGGATGTCGACGTAAATTCCATCGATCCC
>Ga0206832_10214_pt1 | contig 13402 bp, 11 predicted proteins | sample Alteio_BWOrgCont_74_FD_152896 | JGI IMG/M metagenome (GOLD analysis project Ga0206832, IMG submission 152896) | Enriched cells from forest soil in Barre Woods Harvard Forest LTER site, Petersham, Massachusetts, United States -... | ecosystem: Environmental > Terrestrial > Soil > Temperate forest >... | reverse complement strand
TGAGTTTAAAACAAATCCCAATGCCAACGTAGATAGTATGCCAACAACGGTTTTAAAATTTGAAAGAACCGTGCACGATTTTGGGCGCATTAATGAAGGCGACGTTGTAAAGACTCAATTTAAGTTTACAAATGCCGGTAAGGTTGTTTTACTCATTTCGCATGCCCAGGCATCATGCGGGTGCACGGTCCCAACTACTCCCAAGGACCCAATCAGACCCGGAGAATCGGGGGTTATTGATGTTGAGTTTAACAGCATTGGCAAACGGGGCGAAACCAGTAAAACAGTAACCATACAGGCTAACACCAAGCCTATGGAAACAGTGATAATGATTAAAGCCACCGTTATACCCCACGATAAATAATGGCCCGCGTAATGGCATTTGATTTTGGCTTAAAAAGAATTGGGGTAGCCGTTACCGACCCCTTACAAATAATTGCCAATAGCCTTGAAACATTACCCTTTAAGGAAGCCTTTAACTTTATAAAGCAATACTGCGCTAAAGAAGATGTTGAGGCCTTTGTGGTAGGTTATCCCTTCAGCCACGGCCATTCCGAAAACGAAATAACCAGGCATATAGATAAGTTTATACTCAAACTTAACGAGCTGTACCCCGGTAAGCAAGTACACAAAATAGATGAAAGCTTTACCTCAAAAATCGCTTCGCAAACTTTATTTATGAGTGGTGTTAACCGTAAGCAGCGCCATAACAAAGGAAACATCGATGCCATATCCGCCAACATTATTCTTCAATCTTACCTCGAAATGAAGAAGCTTTAGCATGGCATTAACTTGCTTGATTAATATAAAATTTGGAAATTCCGATTCGTAATTCGTATTTAGCGCGCTGAAAAAAACAAAAATGATTCTTCCCATTGTAGCATATGGCGACCCGGTTTTAAGAAAGGTAGGCGCCGAGATAACCAAAGATTATCCCGGTTTAGCAAAGCTTATTGAAGACATGTACGAAACCATGGTAAAGGCCAAGGGCGTTGGCCTTGCTGCGCCACAGGTTAACAAAAGCATCAAGCTCTTCGTAATTGATTCTACACGCATGTATGACGAGGATGAGAAAAACGAAGGCTTAAAAGAGGTTTTTATTAACCCCGTTATGCTCGAAGAAACCGGCGATGACTGGCCTTATGAAGAAGGCTGCCTCAGCATTCCTTCGATAAGAGAAGATGTATATCGCCAAGACAAAATTAAGATTCAATACTACGACCGCAATTTTAAGCAGCACAAAAAGGAATTTAATGGATTAACAGCCCGCGTAATTCAACACGAATACGACCACGTTATGGGCAAGTTATTTATTGACCATCTTAAGCCATTAAAGAAGAATCTACTGAAGGGCAAACTCGATAAAATTTCGAAAGGAATAGTTGATGTGGAATACAAAATGAAGTTCCCGAAGAAAGCTTAAAAACACGGCTGCCTTGCCTATTGCATCACCATGTCCTTATCTACCGGCTTTACACCTTCGTTGCCTGTGCTAAGAACAAACTTCCAGTTTTGGCTTCTGGTCCTTTTCCAAACAGTGCAATACGTTCCACCAAAATGGTCTTTCCCCTTTGTTTCAATAACGTAAGTCCCGTAAGTATATCCAAGCTCACCAGAGCGTGCAACATCCGAGCTTATAGGCACCCAAATTAACTTAGCGGCAGTATCAGAAAATTGGTTTAAAAGCTTGGCAATCGCATCAACCCCTGTTGTTGGGGCACTAAACTCTCTTAACATCGCGGCCGAGCTATCGGCATATTGCAAAAACGCAGCATTACGTCCCTTCTCTTCCGATAGCTGCGAAAAAGCTAAATCCGTTTTTAATAAATCATCTTTTAAAGAATCCTGCCGGGCAATTAGGGCCTTTTTATCCCAATGATGCCCCGTGTGTTTTTCGTTACAACTGCAAAAACAAGCGCCAAGTGCTACAATTAAAAAGAGGATTTTCATAGCTAATGATTTTACAGATAGTTTATTCGTTAATCGCTTCGACCAAAGGTTCTTTTATGGCAGTAACATCAAGCGCTGTTTCTTCCACAACAACCGGGCCACCGGTTTTCTTTTTAAAGGTTGTTCTGTAAACATGGTCCCAAAATTTCGAGCTAACACCAAAGCCATTGTCGTGGTCGCTATAGTGATGCACCATATGGTGTTGCTTCAAATCAAGCCAGAACTTGCTTTTAAAGTTGGCATGATGAAGGGCATAATGCGTCATATCGTAAAACAGGTAACCAATAACAAAGCCCGGAAAAAATGCGGTAACATTATCTGCCCCCAATAAAAACTTAAACCCAAAATAAAAAATAACACACAATGGTAAACTGATAGCCGGCACCATTACCAGGCGCATACTATCGCGCGGATAATCATGATGAACGCCGTGAAACAGGAAGTTGATTTTAGGTCCATAAGGCCCTGGCGGCGTCCAGTGAAAAACAAAACGGTGCATGTTATACTCCGTAAAGGTCCATACGGCAACACCAAGAATCATTAGCGGGATGATATACAAAATGCTCAAATGATATACAAAAACGGATTGGTACAGATAGTAAAGTACAAGTGGGATATAAATAAAAAGCGGCACTGTAAAATGAACCCTTGAAAAGAAATCAAGAAAAGGTTGATTAAACATGGGCACCGACTCATCTTTATTCGACACAAAAAGTTTGGCCATGATTTACAAGATATTTGGTTCCGGCGCCAAATTAGGCAATTAATAGAAAAAGCCGGCCATTGATTAACATTTCATCTTAATAAACCTGGTTTATTTCTACCGTATGCTGGCCAATAATTGGCTGATTTTTAGCCTTTTAATTACCCTTCTTTGCCAAATGTAAAGGCGTATATATGGTGCAAAAGAATTTTAACCTGCTTTTTGCCCCAAAATAAAAATATAGCGTGCTATCGGAGATTACATGTCCATTAAAACGCAAATGCCGTCCTTTCCCAGGCGCGGCATTTGCAAAATACAAGGAGGTAAGTTGGTAGATTTATTTGGTTATAAATACTCGTTTAGTGTTTGTTGCACCCGCATTGCGGATAGATATAAGATAATAACCGTTCGCCTCGTTGTTAAGATTGATTGTTGCTATCTGCGTAGTAAGGGCCTGAGTGTTTACCGCCTGGCCAAGTAAGTTGTAAATCTCTATCCATGCATTATCCGCCAGCGAGGCTCCATTCATATTTACATTTATAACCTTACCTTCCGTAATAACCGCGATATCTTTTTTACCGGCTTCATTTATACCGGTTGTGTTTTCCTGCGGCAACACAACTACTGTGGCCTGTGCGCTTGCATTGCAGCCTAAATCATTGAATGCAAACAGGTTAACAGTATAGGTGCCGGGCACCAGGTATCGCTGTGTTGGATGCGATACTCCAATTATTAAGGTGCTATCGCCAAAGTCCCAGTTAAAATGGTCGGCATTACTTGTAAGCGCATCAAAAATAACATCTTCATTAGTATAAATTGGTTGATTAGGCACCCCAATGCTGGCTACGACAAAGTTTCCGTTAAGATAGAAATTGTTTGAAGCGGTGTAGTCGTTATAAGTGTAAACAACCTGGTAACTGCCTTGTGCAAGGCCCGTAAAAGTTATAGGGCCGCTTACATTATAATAGGTTTGCAATACCTGGTTCAGCGAATCAATAAGCTGACATTGGTTCCATACAATAGTACTATCCGGAGATATGGTTATACTCCCAGCAGTATTACTACAATTAGATGGTAAAGACGTGTATTTAACCGAACTTGAAAACATTAACTGGAACCGGTTGGTGCTTATATCATCGCTATCTAATTGCACCTGCATAAAATTCTCGCGCAAATCAACGGTATCTCCTGTTTTATTATCAATAAGTCTTATAATAGATGTAGGGTCAAAATTATCAATGGTACCGGTAATAGTATAAAGCCCCGGGTAACCAACATGATAACCTAAATTAACCATTTGCGCTTTTTGCAAGGTTCCAACGCCGTTTATCGAGCAGGCTACTTTATCTAAAGTGTATGAATAAATTTCAGGTATGCCGGTTATATTGCTGAATACGTATGCAGCATCTTCGTGAATATTGTATGCAGGCGTAATAGCCTGGTCAAAATAAATGGTTGTCTCATCCGAGTTTCCCGTGGGTGATAACAACCGTAATGTCAATGTCTTTTTTTGCTGCGATGCAAAAACCGCAGTTGAAAAGGCAAAAAACAGGAGGGTAAAGGTTAAAGCTTTCATTTGCTGTATTTTAAATTTATGTGTCCGTTCAGCCTGTCCGTTAATCCCGCTTTATTTGAATTTCGGGCATTGACTGTTACACAACTATACGCCCGCATTAACCATAGGTTGCGCTATATTACAGATTGAAGAGGCTTGGTTGTTCGATACAACTTTCAGCTTTAATTCCGGAGAAAAAAAAAGATGATTTAGCCGGTTAAAACGGATTAAACAAAGCGCAAAATGTAGAACTAAATGCGCGCGTTTACTATACAAAAAACAAGTAGCGGAGAGTGGCAAACAAAGTGTGCAATGTTTAAGCCTTTTCTTTACAGGCCCAGGCTTTGCTTTATACTTTTAATAGCAGCCATAATAGCTTCGTAATAATTACCCTTTCTAAACTCGGGCGCCATCTTTTCATCAATAATATTATGGCAGGCTGCCGGTGGCAAAGCATGATCAAGTGCCGCGCCGGTTACAATAGATACCTGGCGTATTTTTTTTCCGTAAGCTATAATAATGGCCTTATTCTCGCCACTTACAGATACACCCCATTTATCCCCCAATCGGGTAACATAACTGCTCATCTCCTTTTCATCGCCATACATGCCCTCGGTAACGGTCACAACCGCCATTTCAAGGCCTTTTAACGAATCAACCTGCATCGTTTTGGCTAACAACTCCTTTACCGCAAAGTCAAGTGCTTTTACCTGGTCGGGGGTAAAGTCGCCCTCAAAGTCATTAATAAAACCTAGTGGTGATGGAAACTTACTGGTACGTTGCGCATTAACCGTAACCATGGCTAGTAAGAGTAAACAAGTGACAACTAACGATTTTAACGACATGATGACTTGCTTTTAAACAACCACATTAATTATCTTCCCTTTTACAAAAATGAATTTTTTCGGTGTTGCCCCGTTCGTCCATTTTTGAACGTTCTCCAACGCAAGCACCTGTGCCTTCACCTCCTCCTCCGTTAAGTCTAATGCCAATTGGATTTGAGCGCGTACTTTACCGTTGATAGAAACACCATAGTTGTGCGCCGTTTCAATCAAATACTTTTCATCAGCTATTGGAAATGATGCAAGGTTAACGCTTGTATTATGCCCCAATGCCTGCCATAACTCTTCAGTAATAAAAGGTGCAAACGGAGCTAAGGTAATTACCAGTGGCTCAAGTATTTTTTTCTTACTGCAATTCAATGCAGCCAATTCATTTACGCAAATCATAAAAGATGAAACACAGGTATTGAATGCAAGCCGTTCATTATCTTCAGCAACCTTCTTAATCGTTTTATGGAGCACCTTGTATTCCGCCTGCGTAGGCTCTTCATCAGTAATTTTCCAATCACCCCCATCACTATAAAACAGCCTCCAAAACTTACGTAGAAAATTGTAAACACCGCTAATGCCCTTATCATCCCAGGGTTTACTTTGCTCAATCGGCCCCAAAAACATTTCAAACATCCTGAAACAATCCGCTCCTACCTTTTCAATTACATCGTCTGGGTTAACTACGTTATGGTAACGCTTCGACATTTTCTCTACTGCCGTACCACAATGGTACTTGCCGTCCTTTCCAAATACAAACTCCGCTTGCTCATATTCTGGCCTCCATTTTCTAAACTTATCAATATTCAAAACATCATCCTCAACAAACCTTACATCTACATGTATTGCAGTTAAAGCACCCAATCTATCCTGGGCAGCATGATTTTCCAACACATCGGCCGAAACAAAAACATTGGGCTTATTTGCACTTCTATATACAAACTTCGATACCCCCTGTATCATCCCCTGGTTCACCAACTTTTTAAAAGGCTCATCGGTTTCCACATAACCCAGGTCAAACAAAAATTTATGCCACAGGCGCGAGTATAATAGATGCCCTACAGCATGCTCAGTGCCACCAACATATAAATCAACATTCTGCCAGTAATCCAATTTTTCCTTTGCGGCAAACTCGTTAGGGTTGTTAGCATCCATGTAGCGCAAAAAATACCAGCTACTGGCTGCATACCCCGGCATGGTATCAGTTTCGTACCCTTTCTTAACCCAATCTGCGTTACTTGCCAAAGGCGCCTTACCATCTCCGGTGGGCTTATACGAAGTAACATCAGGCAATATCAACGGCAGCAACGATTCATCCAACGGAATCGGAATATCATTACTCTCCCCCTCTCCCACAAAATTACCATCCGGCTCACCAACAATCTCATATCTAATCGGGAAAGGCTCTCCCCAATAGCGCTGGCGGCTAAAACCGGCATCGCGCTGCTTGTAGTTAACCTTGCGTTGTCCAATGCCCTTTTGTTCAATCCAATCCAAAATGGTTTTAATGGCATCCTTAACCTCCAACCCATTCAAAAAATCCGAGTTAATCATTTTACCCACCTTATCCTCAATGGTAGCGCCGGGGTACATGCTTTTGTCAATAATCTCAACAATAGGCAATCCAAATTTTTCTGCAAACTTCTTATCGCGCTCATCATCTGCAGGCACAGCCATAATAGCACCGGTGCCATAACCGGCCAAAACATATTCTGCAATCCAAACAGGCACCTGCTTTCCGTTTACCGGGTTTACCGCATAACTGCCCGTAAAAGCACCGGTAACCCGTTTCTCTTGCTGCCGTTCAACATCAGTCCGGCTCTTTACATAGGTTATGTATGCTTCTACTTCCTTTCGCTGTGCATCATTAATTAACGCATCTATCAATTCATGCTCCGGCGCAATAACTAAAAAAGTAGCGCCAAAAATGGTATCGGGCCTTGTTGTAAAAACCCTCAATACATCCTCACCCCTCTGTCCTTCGGACATCTCCCCTCTCCCAAGGAGAGGTGAGACGGTCGACTCAATATCCTCTATTATCAATAGCGGGACATAATCAGCCTTTACTTTATCCACCGAATCCTTTATGCTTTTAAGCACATATTCCATTTTATCTAAAACCTGCTCGTTTGTAAAACGAATAACCTGGAATCCGTAGTTGTTTAATATTTTCGTTCTTATTTCATCTTCTTCTTTCTTCTCAAGGTGCGAATCTCCATCAACTTCAATAACTATACCTTTAGGCAAGCAGACAAAATCAACGATATAGCGGTCGATTAAATGTTGTCTTCTAAATTTGTAACCAAGTTTTTGATCTCTTAATTCATCCCAAAGTTTTGATTCGGCTGGAGTAGGGTTTTTCCGTTTATCTTTGGCACGCACTAGGTTCTCCCCCCCTATTCCAGATTTACCGGTCATATAACCATATGGTGCATTAATTCCCCTCTCCTTGGGAGAGGGGTGAGGGGTGAGGACTCTAAAATCCACTAATGCTCCTTCAGAACGCCCTATCCAGTTGCGTTGCATTTCTTTCATGCTCTCGCTCCAGTCAATTCGCTCCAGCCCCTCAAGCAACCGGTCGCTGTATTCAGTAATGCGTAAAAACCACTGGCGCATTTTTTTACGTTCTACCGGGTGTCCACCACGTTCGCTCTTACCATCTTTTATCTCATCATTCGCCAACACAGTACCGAGTGCAGCACACCAATTTACCTCAGCATACGATAAATACGCCAACCGGTAATTCATCAGTATGTTTTCCTTTTGCTCATGGTTAAACGATTTCCATTCATCCGCCGAAAAAGACTTGTGGGCCTCTTCATTATGTTGTACCCAATTCAGGCAACCATTGGTCTCAAAAATTTTAATCAGCGTTGCCATAGGCTCCGCCTTATTCAATTCACGGTTATACCAACTAGCAAACAGTTTCAGAAAAATCCATTGCGTCCATTTGTAATAACCCGGTTCGCAGGTTTTTACCGAACGGCTCCAATCATAATTAAATCCTATTTTGTCATACTGCTCGCGATAGCGCTTTATGGCCTTCTCAGTGGTTACGGCGGGGTGCGTGCCGGTTTCTATGGCATATTGTTCAGCAGGCAGGCCAAAGGCATCAAAACCCATGGGATGCAGCACATTAAAGCCCTTTAAACGCTTATAACGCGCAAAAATATCGCTGGCCACATAACCAAGCGGGTGCCCCACATGCAAACCCGCCCCACTGGGGTAAGGAAACATGTCCAACACATAATATTTCGGCTTAGTGCTGTCTTCCGTAACCTTATAAATATCGTTTTCGGCCCAAAATTGCTTCCATTTCTCCTCTATTTCACCAAACTTGTATTCCATTTCTTACTTCAGTATTAATTGGTCCAAACCTACGGTAATTTAAGAATTTGCAAAACAAAAGAATTCACAGAAACATACTACCTCGTGTTATGCAACTAAAACAGCAGCAATTGGCAGTTTAACATAACTTTAACCCGATTTACATTGCCACGCCGTATTATGGGTACCATATTATACTCACAAGCTTCGTTAAGTAAGTAAACCAACGGGTTACGGCTACGTTAGTATTTTATTATTTTCGCACGGCTTTTAAATTGATTAACCAAATACTCCGAATGAAGAATACCTTGAAGCTTTTTCTTATTGTGATGCTTACTGGTTGCTTTGGGCTTACGTTTAGCCAGGGAAACCAGGATTCAAAAAGAAACCCCGCCGATAAGTTTACTGAGTTAATGAGTTTGGTGCGAAACTATTACACCGATACAGTTAACGAGGAAAAAATAACGGAAGATGTTATTCAAAAAGCCCTTGAGGACCTTGATCCGCACTCTTCCTACGTTCCCGCAAAAGATGTTAAGACTTCGGAAGAGAAGCTGGTAGGTAATTTTGATGGCATTGGCATTAGCTTCCAGATTTTAAAAGATACCATTGTTGTATTGGAAGTAATACCCAGCGGCCCCTCAGAAAAAGTGGGCTTACTGGCAGGCGATAAAATCATTAAGGTTAATGATACCATTGTTGCAGGCGTCAAAATCGGAAACGACGGGGTTATTAAAAGATTACGTGGCCCAAAAGATACCAAGGTTAAAGTAAGTATGATGCGCGCATCTGAACATGGCCTGATTGACTTTACAATTACCCGCGGTAAAATTCCAATTTTCAGTGTCACCGCCGCTTATATGGCTGCACCGGGGGTTGGTTACGTTAAGATTGAAAGATTTGCCGCCAATACCATGCAGGAGTTTATTGCGGCAGTTGAAAAACTTAGGTCGCAGGGCATGCACGATATTATCCTCGATTTACAAGGCAATGGTGGCGGATATTTATATACCGTTATTGACTTGTGCAACCAGTTTTTAGGCGAAAATGAACTGATAGTTTATACGCAAGGCGTTCATTCACCTTACTATCCATATTACTCCAATAACCGGGGCATGTTTAAGGATGGAAAAGTTGTTGTAATGATTGACGAAGGTTCAGCATCTGCATCCGAAATTCTTTCGGGCTGCTTACAGGATAATGACCGAGCATTGCTTGTAGGTAGAAGAACCTTTGGTAAGGGCCTGGTTCAAAAACCGTTTACACTTGCCGATGGCTCAGAAGTAAAACTTACCACTGCACATTATTTTACACCAAGTAAAAGGTGTATTCAAAAACCTTATGGCTCAGGCAATAAAGAATACCGCGAAGATTATAAAGCAAGACTGGAATCGGGTGAGTTGTTCGGAACTGACACATTTAAATATACTGACACAGTAAAGTACTACACCAAAAATAAGCGCATTGAGCACGGTGGTGGTGGTATTATGCCCGATTTTTTTGTGCCTTATGATACCAGCGAAAATTCAACGCTGTTCAACCAGTTAGTGCGCCGGGGCGTTGAAAATAAATTCTGCCTGGATTATGTAGAAAATAACCGAAAAACCTTGATGGCCAACTACCCAACCGCCGATGCCTTTTTTAATAATTACACGGTGGACAAAAGTGTATTAGCCGAATATTGGGCTGCCGCAGTAGTGGATAGTGTTATAAAGCTTTTGCCGGGCAGCAATCCAAAAACATTTGAGGATTACTTTACCGCCGTTAAAAATGATTCAGCCGCCGACTTTGCTAAAGACTTTGCCAAATCCGAAGGGGTAATCAAGGCGCGTTTAAAAGCAACCATCGGCCGCAACCTTTTTGATGTTGGCATGTTTTACAGGGTTATAAACGCTACTATTAACAACGTTTATACGCGGGCATTAAAAGTAATAACGAGCCCTGAAAAGTTTGACGTGCTCCTGCCTCATAATAATGAAAATGATGGATCTAAAGGAAAAGGCGGCAGAAACGAAAAGCTGAAAAAGAAAGTAAAAATTGTATCTGAGTAAATAGAAAGTGGTATGGCAAAAATCGGCTTGTTTTACGGTACCGATACCGGAAACACTGAAAGGGTTTCGAAAAGAATAAAGGAGTTGATTGAAGCAAAAACAGGCACCGGCGAGGTTGATTTGCTGGAGATTTACAAGAAGAAGAAAGATGATATGGCTAAGTATAACCTGCTTATACTTGGTATGCCCACTTGGTACGATGGCGAGTTACAAGGCGATTGGGAAGAATTCATCCTCGAAATACAGCAGATAGATTTTACCGGCAAAAAAGTAGCCTTCTTCGGTCTGGGAGACCAATACGGTTACGCCTCCTATTTCTGCGATGCCTTAGGTGTGTTTAGCGAAATAGTTGAAAAGAATGGCGGCTCACTTATAGGCTCATGGCCCATTGCCGGTTACGAGCACGATTTTTCAAAAGCCCAACGCGGCGATATTTTTGTTGGCCTTTGCCTCGATACCGATAACCAGGAGGACATGACGGAACAGCGCATTTCTACATGGGTGCCCCAGGTGTTAAGTGGATTTGGACTATAAACAGCCGCCTACTCCAAATACTTAAAATTGAACTTCGGGCTCAACTTCAACAGCGAATCGTAAATCAAACGTATTACGTTCTCTACGTCTGTAATGGCCACCATTTCAACCGTAGTATGCATATAGCGCAAAGGCAATGATATAAGCACTGAAGGTATACCACCCGATGCATAAGCAAATGCATCAGTATCTGTACCGGTTGAGCGGCTTGCGGCATCTATTTGGTAAGGTATCTTTCCTTTTTTTGCGGTATCAATTACAAAGTCAAGCAGCTTGTTGTGCACAGCAGGCCCTACTGTCAACACCGGGCCATCACCAGCTTTATAATCACCCTCAATAATTTTATCAATCATTGGTGTGGTGGTATCATGGCAAACATCTGTAACTATTGCACAATCCGGGTGTATGGTATGCGCCACCATTTCAGCGCCGCGTAAACCAACTTCTTCTTGCACCGAGTTAACTATATACAAGGCAAAAGGCAGTTTCTTCTTATTCTCTTGCAGCATGCGCGCTACCTTTGCAATCATAAACCCTCCTACCCGGTTATCCAAAGCACGCCCGCCAAAGTAACGGTCGTTCAATACAAAAAACTCATCCTGGTAAGTAATCACACATCCTGGGTGAATGCCCTTAGCCAACACCTCCTTTTTCGATGTGCAACCCAAATCCAAAAATATGTTCTTCATCTCCGGCGATTGCTCCTTGGTTTCCCTGCGTGTATGAATAGCCGGCCATCCAAACACTGCGGGTATCTTCTTTCCGTCGCGCGTATGTATCCAAACCCTTTTTGACGGGGCTATTTGATGGTCGCTGCCGCCATTGCGTTTTACGTAAATTAAACCCTGCTCGGTGATATACGATACAAACCACGAAATTTCATCGGCATGGGCTTCAATCACCACCTTAAATTTAGCGGTAGGATTTACTACGCCGTAAACCGTGCCATAATTATCAACCTCGTATGTATCAATAGCGGGTTTAATATAATTTAGCCAAAGCTTTTGGCCCGCGGATTCAAAACCCGTAGGTGATGGGTTATTGATATAAGCCTCAAAAAACTTTTTGTCGTCTTCAGTTAATAATGAGGGCTTCTTTTTTGCAGCAGCTTTTTTAGTGGCCATGGTAGTTACGATTACTTAATAATTTGTTTACAAGAATAACGATTATAACACCAAAGCACAAAAAGTGTTTAATGTCCAACTGCTACCTATAATAAGTTACAATTTAAATTTTCCGCTGTCAACATCCTTCAAAAATGGAATGAGGATATTAAAATAAGCCTGCTGGTCATCCCACATCGAAAGGTGGCTTCCGTTTTCGCAAATACCCAGCCGCGAGTGCGGAATGGAGGCCTGCATTTTTTGAATGTCCTCCACCCTCATGCTATCGTATCTGCCAACTATTAATTGCGTGGGTATATTTATTTTATGTAGGTCAGCCCAACGGTCCCAATCTTTAAAAGTGCCGGTTACTACAAACTCATTATTGCCTTGCATGGTATTATAAACAGGTGTTGCCAAATGGTTAAACATACGGGTAACGGGCTCTGGCCATGGCACCAAACGGCAAATGTGTTTGTTATATAATTGCTCGGTCACAAACTTTTGATACTCCGGCGCATCCCACTGCTCTTTACTCTCATAATCAGTCATCATTTTCTGCACATCTTCGGGGAACTTAGCACGTAACTCATTAACGTATTTAAGGTATGAAGGTATACTCGCTGTCATGTTCGAAATAACCAGGCCCTTTAAATGTTGCCCGTATTTTAATGCATACTCAATACCAAGCATTCCTCCCCAACTCTGCCCATACAGGTAAAAGTTCTCTAGCCCCAATCCTTTACGCACACTCTCTACCTCCTCAACAAAACGCTCCATCCGCCACAGGCTTTTATCCGTAGGCTTATCAGAATAATGTGAACCCAATTGGTCGTAATAAATAAACTCCACTCCCTCTTGCGGCAAAAAATCTTCAAAGCATTCAAAGTATTCGTGGGTACAACCGGGGCCCCCATGTAGCGTAAGCATCTTAATTTTTCCCTGGCCAAATTTCTTTGTCCAAACTTTAAAGCCGCCATCAATTTCAATCATTCTTATGCCCGCAGTCTTCACCTCGCCCGGTTTATAATCCCAAACAGAGGGCACACTTTCAGTCTTCTTTTCATTACACGACTGCAGGGCCGGTATTGAAAGCCCTGCACCAACAGCAGCAATAAGGTTTGTTTTTAGATAGTCTTTACGGGTTAGTTTCATAACACTTTAGTTTGTTAGTTGAAGATATAAAATAACCCGAAATGTGTTATTGCATTTGCCGCAGGCTATTGCTCCATTCGGCAGGGTCTTTGTACCATTTCGATAAAGTTTCCTTCTCCTCAGTTTTCACATAATCAAGCTTCACTGCAATTTCAAGCAAAGTAGGATAATCGGACAGGGTAAAGAACTTACAA
>Ga0206832_10213_pt1 | contig 13431 bp, 11 predicted proteins | sample Alteio_BWOrgCont_74_FD_152896 | JGI IMG/M metagenome (GOLD analysis project Ga0206832, IMG submission 152896) | Enriched cells from forest soil in Barre Woods Harvard Forest LTER site, Petersham, Massachusetts, United States -... | ecosystem: Environmental > Terrestrial > Soil > Temperate forest >... | reverse complement strand
TTGCAGGTAAATTAGAATAAACATCCATTTCATTTCCCGGTATCGGATTGTATTCTGCAAAAGAATGAGAAGGGAGAATTTCTTTAAATAGTGAAACCAATGTTTCATTAGGAGTGTCATCAGTTGTAATGACAGAATCTGCAAATGCAGATATTGTAGGTGTATAAAAACGACTTAAAAAACTAAAACAATCACAATTATTACAAGGTTCTATAGAAGAGATAACAACTCCAATATTGTAAATAAGATTTTTATGGTTTCGGTAGTATATCAGATTTATTATATTTAGAGATAGGAAACAAATTTGCGCTATTGTGTTAGGCACTAAAAAGGGGGCAGCCCTGACCCTTTTTTGATGATAGGTGTCATGACACCTATCATTATAGCACGTCTGACCTCTAGCATTACCGGAACGTAACGGTTAAAGCTGTGCTTTCGACACCGTTTTGATTCTGCGATGTCAACGTGTAGACATCAGTGACTTTTTTATTGCGGTTGTTGTCCGAGTAGTTATAAGGGCCGCCAGCAGGGCCTGTATAAATCAAGAAGCCATTTCTGCGGAGCAAATACCTGACAACTGTGGAATCATTAGCTGGGGTCCAAAACAACCTGTAAATGCGATTTGTCTGAGTTAAGAAGTTAGTATTGGTGACCCTTCCAGAAAAGCTGGCAGGAGCGGCGGGTGTGACCACTGGAGGATTTGGAGGGGTATAAATCCCATAAACGGCATAGTAATAGGTAGCTGGATCAGACCAAAGTTCAATGACCTGGCTTGTAGAAGGATCATAGCCGGGTGGTGTACTGAAACCACTGACGCCAGTTGCAACGCCGAGCGGAATCATGTTATCAGATGGCGCAGACCAGCTTGAGCCATCATAAGCAGCATAGTAAAGCTTTTGGGTGGCGGAATCCTGCCACATTTGGAGCAATTGGTCGAAGGCGGAATCGAAGAACGGATCCTTGGCTGTGTAGGTGCCAGATGAAGAGCCAAGCGGGATCTGGTTTCCATCTGGGGCGGTCCAGGTTGTTCCATTATAAGTGGCGTAGAATATGGCGCTGAGACTGCTGTCTTGCCAGGTTATAACGACTTGACTTGAAGAGGGATCGGAAACGGGATCACTATAACTGTAGCTACCTATCCCGGAGGAAGATCCAAGCGGGATCTGATTGCCACCTGGGGCGGCCCAGGTTGTTCCATTGTAGCTTGCGTAGTATAAGAGATTATCGGTGTCATACCATACTATGATAACCTGTTCAGAAGCTGGATCATACATGGGGTTGCCAATACTTTCGCTGTAGGGACCCGTCGAATCACCCGTGGGGATCTGATTGCTGCCCGATGCAGACCAGCTTGTTCCATCGTAAGTAGCATAATACATGTTACTAAAGTCGCCCGAATCTAACCATATTTGTACAAGCTGTTCAGATGATGCATCATAGACTACGCTAGGGAGGGTATCGTTATCTATACCCGTTGAAGCACCAAGGGGAAGTTGATTGGAAGCCGGTGTGGTCCAACTGGTTCCATCGAAGGTTGAATAGTATAGTAGAGTGTTGGTATTCCATACAAGGACGACCTGCTCTGAAGAGGGGTCATAGATTGGATTGTTGGGGTAAGTGGGGGCTCCTGATGCCTCTAGTGGGATTGCATTGTCATCTGGTGTGGACCAGGTGGTTCCGTTGTAGGTTGAGTAGTATAGGTTTTTGTTGCTGATATCTTGCCATATCAGGACGATCTGTTCTGAAGAAGGATCGTAAATAGGAATTGCATAATAAGTGCTGGTTGAAGCACCGAGGGGGATTGCCTGGTCGGCTGGAGCGGACCAGCTGGTTCCGTCGTAAGTTGCGTAGTAAAGGTGATGGTTGGTAGCGGACCATATTAGTACGAGCTGGTTTGAAGAGGCGAGGTAAATAGGAGTAGTTGGTGCAGATCCACTTTGGAGTGCTTGGGAACCGGTTGGAATTATGTTATCGGTCGGAGCATACCATACGGGGACCGACGCAAAATTTTGAATTGAAACCAGACAGCACAAGGCAAGTAAAGCAGATCGTATAAAAGTCATATCATCTCCCACGGTTATATTCAGGTTTATGGTGTCAGGCCTGGGCTGAAACGAACTACCCCAAAATCATGCCGTAGCCCTCTCGAAAATACCAGAAACATCTTGTCCCATTTTAACTACCTTGTCTGTTAATTTAGCTACAATTTTTTTGATCTGTCGTCGTTGGGATTGAACACTCTGACCGAGCTCTTTTGTCGTCCATGCTTTTATATCGGATCGCTTCACAGATGCCACTGCCTCCATAACTGTTGCTTCATCGAGCGGTCCAACAGCTGCCATTGCTGCTAACAGGAGTGAAGTAAAACCAAATGCCCTCTGTTCTCGCTCTATGTATTTAATTTTTCCGAAAAGAGATTCTAAAACCTCAGTAGAACCAATAAAACACTCTCCAAATTTTACTCCTCTCGACTGATTCAAGAGAAATTCGGCAAGCTGATCGGCAAATTTAAATTCTCTTACTCCCATCTTCACAAAGGAAATTGCATCCTCAAAGGAATCTACGATATTCATGTGGATTCCTTCCATTCTGACAACATAACGTGCAGCTACCCCGATAGAGATGATCCGATTCCAGTATTCTATATCATCGCGATAGAAAGAAAGCCATCCTAAGTATTTTCTGAGTTCATCTATGTTAAGACCTGGATTTGAAGTTCCATGATCAAGCAAAACCAACATGTCTGCAGCCCATCTTATCAGGGAGTCAACATTCATGTAACGAGCCTTAGCTCGTGGACTTGGTGGAAGTGCACCAGGGATAAGAGAATGCTGCATCTTTCTTCTGGCTAACGTAACCTCCTCGCGAAATTTCCTCCATTGTGAAGTCTTCTCTAAAGTAGCCTCAAGAAGATTGGAAACACGGTGTGCTGTATCGCTAATATGCCGAGTCCCAGGATTGGTCAGCTGAAAATTCTTAACACCACGGAGAATTTCCGACCCACGATCGCTGCAGATGGCAATTATTTTTCCGACTGCTAATGCTACTTCATTTAGCATTTCGGTAATCACATCACTATTCAAACACGAAACGATGCGCATAGACAATACCTCCAAATCCTGAAGTGTCAAAGCACGATTTTCAATCTTACGAAATGTATCTACACGGCATCCTAAAATCAAAACACATTTTTTTTCACCCATCTGAATGGATGCATCAATAAGTGCCATCCAATCATTGGCGACAGTTTTAGCACGCTTTAATTTGTAGTAACCGACCTGTTGAACCCAATATTTAATCGTTGTAAAAGATGGCGCACGGTAACTCTTCAATTCTGGGAGAGTCGCGAATGAAAGTTTTAAACTATTTGAAGTAGTTCTTAAAGGAGATGCACCTGCTATAAATAGACGCACGCACAAAAGAATTAAGACGATCGGATACCAGGTCCGCAGTTGATGACTTAATGGTTTTTGAGGAGCTTTTTCTCTTGTAGTTTTGTTAGGGGATACTTTTTTTTTAATTCCTGAAATTCTTTTAGTATATCTCTTAACTGTTCTTCCTTGATTTCAAATAGAGCTGAGATGTGTTTATATCTTTCATCTAATTCCATATGCTCTATTTCTTCTTGTTTACATTTTTCTTTCCAATGATCACGATTGTGCTCTAACTCTGTTTGACGATCTTGATATGCCTTAATGATTCTTCCTTTTTCACGATTTTTTGATTTAATCAAAGAACGACTTTCTTCAAGTCGTTTTGTTTTTTTACGTAAAGAGCGTGCGTCTTCCTTGATCTTTGTTTTGTCCGTTTCATCCTTCATTTGATTCCTGCTAGTTTTAATGTGCATGCGGTTTGAAAATTAAACGCAAAGTAATTAATTTTTCAGATCAAGACAAGAAAAAAATAAAAAATTCGATGATGGATATTTGGTTACAAAATTAGGGGGAGAAAACATGACTGATTTTCCTCGAAAATTAGTCATTCGTTTCAGCCCACGTCTGACCCCTTACTTGACCCCTTACTCCCCTTGCACTATGACCCCGATTAGGATGTCAGGCATGACCCCGATTAATTATTTCCTGGATTTTTTTTCTTCCATCTGTAACAATCGTCCCACAATAGATATTTTTTTTGTAGGAAATGATGGATACTCAAATTACATTCAGGTCAAACAAATTTCCTCCATATGAGGGCGAAGAAGAACAGATCAATCCCGGTTTATGGGGAAAACGTCTTGCCGAGTACTTAGTCGAGAATCTGAAGGGAACGGGAATAGAAACGGAAGAGATTGTTCCAGAGGATTGGGGGTGGTACATTCCAATCAAGAACGAAGGATTTCGGTTAGCCATCTGTTGCGGGCATCGGGATGGTGATGACGACGCGTTTTTATGTTTCACTGAACCGGCAACGCCTGTCATAAGGAAATGGTTCAAAAAAATCGATGCGACCGAACAACTCAGCTGCGTAATTGCTGCAATGAATAAAATCTTCACTGCCGACCCAGAAATCAGAAATATTGAATGGTCCGGCGGCAAGTAATTCAAACCGTGGTTGGAAAGTTTAAAGCTGTTATAAATAGCGGTCACCAAGGGATAACAAGTAACATTTTAGGAATTGCAACATTAGTCGGCCCAAAGAGAACGAAAGAAGAAGTTAAAGAAGCAATGGAAGGATGCAGTGTAAAAAATCTAAAAACTTGGATTGCAGATAAAATTGGAAAAACTTTGGGATCTATAAGACATCGCATTTTTAAAAAGACAAAATTTGACAATGAAGAAGAGACGATTATTTATTGTTAATTCAACCCCCTTGGCATGACCCCGATTAAGGCATTGTGCCATGCTTTCACTCTTTACTATGAATGATTTCAAGTGTATTTGCGTCTAATTCTCTATGATATCTGCCTATTAAGCCCGGCAAACAGGCACCTGTTTTTTCGCCAAGCCCCACTGTCGGATTGACCAATGTAAAAATACTAGGGTGATGTCCACCTACAATGAAACCCAAATGATCTTTAAGTGTAATCACGAGCATATCTCCCGACGAAGCGCCTGCATCATAGGGTCCCCATTTTTTGAGGATTTTTTTCGATTCAGAGAGAGGATTTAGAACTGGTTCATCAAATAGGACACAAGTCCCATTGCTAAACAAAACCCATGATAAAGGAGGATCTTCTCCTAAGATTTTTTTCCAAGACTCTATCAACCAAAGTGTTTCTACTTGAGGTTTTTCACATGCGATACTTGCCCTTGTTTCATTTGATTTTTGCCTTGAAATGCAAAGCCTGAGTATTTTAGAAAAAACAAGATGACTTCCAACTGCAACAGCAACTATAGACCATCTGGAAAAGCCCATCATGCCGCCACAAGATGCTATGACAGCCGCAAGGATAATGGCCATCCAATAGACCCATTTACGTTCTTCTATGACCGAAGTGAAAAATTCGGGCTCAAAATCAGATGAGAATCTGCTCATTCCTCTAAACACTCCAGACTGGGATAAAAAAGTTCCATCAATTTATTAATCTGTATTTCATACTCTTCTTTTTCTTTGCTAATAATCTCAGTATATCCAAGCACTTCCCCACAATTATTTACAGCAGCCATCAAAACATCCCTATCTTTCTGCAAGTCTTCACTAACAAACTCAATAGCCCAACCTTTATTTATCACAGCAGCCATAACCACATCTTTATCTTGCCTTAATCTATTGCTAGCATACTCGAGAACCATTCCATATTTCTTAACGGCAGCGAGTACTATATTTTTGTTGTCTTGAATCGATCGGTTAGCATAACGAAGCGCTGAGGGATTTTCCTGAATGGCAGCAAGGATGACTTCATCTGTTAGAGCCTGTTTTGGACTAAATTTATCGAGCATAATGCGTGGGTCGTTAATAAATGCAGCATAAAAAACATCTCGATCATTTTTTAGCCTTGGACTTGCAAATTCAAATGCCATGCCTTCATGCGTGACTGCGGCCATGACTACATCTTTGTCATTCTTTAGCCTTGGACTTGCAAATTTAAATGCCATGCCTTTATGCGTGACTGCGGCCATGACTACATCTTTGTCATTCTTTAGCCTGTCGCTCACATATGAGAGAGTTTCTTCATATCCATGGCTAACTGCAACAAGAGCGATCTCTTTATCATCTTTTAAATATTCACTTGCAAATTCAACTAGATGACCAGCTTTTTCAATGGCTGTAAGAATGATTTCTTTATCATTTCTCAACCTCTCACTAGCGTGGGAGATCAAATTTTCATCTTGCCTTATCGCCGCGAGTACGATCTCTTTGTCGTCTTTTAGCTTTTCGTCCAGATGTACAAGAGCATTTGGATAATGCTTGACAGCGATAAGGGCTGTGTCTCTATCCTCTTTGAACCGTTTGCTGGCAAACTCAAGTGCCCCTCCCCCTTTCTGAATAGCTGCAAGGACAACAATATCATCATCCTTCAACTCAACACTTGCAAATTCAAGCGCAGAAGGCATATTTTTAACGGCAGCTAAAACGATCTCTCGATTGGCAAAAAAACTTTCATCTGCATTTTGCAGTGCCCAGCCATTCTGGCTTACAGCAGCAAGAACAATTTCTTTGTCTTTTTTTAAGCACCCACTAACAAATTGAAGCGCACAACCATCCTGCTTCAAAGCAGCAAGAACGATCTCTCGATGATTTTTCATCTCCTCGCTAGCATATTCAAGTTGCATGCCCTCTAGGCTTACGGCAGCCAGAACAATTTCTCGATCGTTTTTTAACCTTTCACTTGCGAATCTAAGTATACACTTATTATCTTTTAAACCGCTAAGGACGATTTTTCGGTCATCTTGTAGTCTCTTGCTGGCAAATTGAAGCGCCCAACTATCTTGCTTCACAGCGGCAAGGACAACGACATCATCATCTTTCAATGCATCACTTGCAAATTGAAGCGCCCAACTATTTTGCTTCACAGCGGCAAGAACGATTTCTCTATTACTTTTGAATTCCTGGTTGGCATACATGAGCGCAAGTCCATTCTGCTTTACTGCGTTCAACACGATCTCTGTGTCGTCATTCGGGGCGGTTTGGAGACACTCACCATTAGCCACTGCTTCACAAAGCGACGTATAGACAAAAAGAAAAGTAAAAATCATAAAGCGCATAACATTCCCCATGTTAGATTCTGGCGATCCGAAGGTAGCAGCATACTACACCTGAAAAGCGATTTCAATGATTAAAGCAGCCCAACCATCAATTCAAACAAATAAAAAATTTATTAAAACGCATCATTAAGATGCATCTTTTGCGTATTTGATCGCCTCAATCATCATTTCTTTCAGTTGAGGAGGCGTTAGTTCCCTATCATAATTGTTTGCTACAACAGAGAGAGCTTCGCCCATAGTCAGCGAAGAAGGTTGCAGAGTCTGCAAGGATGCCTTGTCTATAGGTTCAGAATCGCCTTCTTCTATGAAGATGATGCGACAATACGAACCTTCTGCCTTCGAAAAGGATACGAATTCTCTTGACTGCATTTTGCCGTCCGTCGAAATGTTTATCTCAAAGTTCCCAGTTCCAAAAAAATCTGACTCCCCAAAATACAATTCTTCTCTCGATTTATTTTGAGCCAGGAGAACGAGCTCGGGAAATAATTGCATCATTTCATAGAAAAAAGTGCCTGTGGTCATACTTTGGCAATATGTCAATTTGGCTCCCTCAAGAGTACCTTCATGAATCATGGTGGAATGACGCATTCCTCCAACCATGCTATCGATCATCTGTAAAGAATTCTCAGAGCGTCGCAGAACAAAATGACCTGAAAACTTCCCCATAGCATCCGAGGGCCAAAGATAAGCATAAACAACATGATCTCCTTGAGGTAATGTGCCCACGTATGACCAGGTGAAACTATCCTTATCAAATGATTCGACAACCTCTTCCTCAATCGATTTCTCGATGTCAATTGCATCGATATAACCCCAGTAACAAGTACCATATGTTGCGGACATAAGATTAGCAGACAAGAGCTTGAATAAACAAAAATTGGAAAGCGGCTGCCCCTTGTAGATCAAATCAGTGACAAGCAGTTTCTTTGGTTCTTCAATCTCGAGAAGAAAAACGGCTTTATTATTTTGTCTACTTTGTAAAAGGAGAACAGAACCAGCAGCAATTAAAAACAGAAAGGCAAAAAATATGGCACTGTTAAGACTTAGCTTTAAAAGTCGAATCCTCGGCCATAACAAAAAATAACTTATAACACACAGCAAGACGGTAGGAAGGCCAAAGTGCATTACTTCACGATCGGGCTCCCACAAATTCAATCTTGTAAAAAGCAGCCAATAGAGCAGGGTGTAAGATGCAATAAAAGCAGCACCAAGCAGCAGAGAAGGAAAATAAATGAGCCTCAATTTTTCTTTCATAACGATGCCTCTTTAAATTTGGCCTCTAAATTATATCCTGTTTGAGGATAAATGAGAACTTAGATGAACGAGAATCTTATTTTAGTTCATGAGAACTATACCGAACATAACTCAAAAATTGGTTGTTGACTGCGTCGGCTTTGCGTCAAAATTTTTGTCTTCACTCGTGCCTTGCCAAAGGCAATGGTCACTCGCTCCAGACGAAAAATTTTGAGCAGCCTCCTTGTCAAAAGCCAATTTTTGAATCACGTTCGGTATAAAAGTTTTTAATTCAATTTGCACTAATTTGTTAATGTATTCTATAGGCCCTAAAATCACATAAGGCTTATTATTCCAAACCATATCAGTATAGGAGATTGTATTATTTGTTATTATAGGGGGCGCCGCGAGACATAAATAATCAATTCCTCCCATTTTCTTTAGTAGAATACGCTCCTTATCCCTTGTGATAATTTTCTTTTCCCAATCAATTCTGAGTTCGTAGTCTTTTTCAAATATAAAAAACAGATGCTCTCTATGAGGTGGATGTGCTCCTAAGTATAGACTCTCTACAAAGTGAACACCGTTTTTCGTCATCCCTAGGTAAATGTATTCGTAATCTTTTATTGTACAATTTCTGAAATCGTTTCCCAAAAAACAATATGCGGGATGCTTTTGTGCTTCCGTAAGATCTTTTGCAATAGTAGAAGTGTATCCCGTCCGCACACAGCTTGTAAAACAGTCAACTAATATAGGATTAATGAATGGCTTTCCATCAAATCTAAAGAGTGTCTCCGTTATTAATTCTGGAAATGCAGGCGGCTTTAAGGATAAATTAAATACATGAGATCCTATTTTTAAAATATTTTCTTCAAGAATAAAGTCGATAGGTTGATAAAACTCCCTTCCTAATGGAATGGCCCCTACTTTTTTGATAAGAACTTGATCTTCGTAAAATGTAGACTTTATATCCTCGTGAAGATCATGCAAGCTCATGCCTTGATTTTTTTCAAATTGGACAAAAAGAAGATGAGAGATCCACTTTGTAACATTTAAAATGTTAAAAATATGTACATCTTCTTGTGTTTTGCCTAAATAATCGAATACTATCCTGTCCGACTCTCCATTAAACTGTTCATCGATCTCTGCTAAATTGATCTCAACCGTTGCATTATAGATCAAAGCTTCAAACACTCCTGGATAGACTTCAAAAAATTTTTCTTCATCACCGATTGTAGTGATAAATTTCCAGCTTTTTTCTTCTCTCCAATCCTTACCTTCAAAATAAGCAACTATCGACACCGGCTCGCCCACAAAGTAAACTTTTTTTGAGGAGTTAAACTCTAGCGAAATCGCAACGAGAAGTCCAGCTAAAAGCAATAAAATATAATTTTTTTTCATAAGAATAGCAAAGTAAAAAGGAGATCCGCTTAAGTCAAAAATAATTTGCTAAGCGATCTTGCTTGGTAATAATTTTATATTGGGGTCATATTGGGGGCAGGCTGGACATTCGGATATTCTTCAAAAGAAAATGTCCGAATGTCAGGTCTGCCCCCATTTTTGACCACATTTTTTGCCCATTCTAAGGAGACGACGCCTAAGTCGGAAAATTAGCGCCCTACAAGCAACTAGAAGAGCCATTTGGCTTAAAGATATTTCTGCATGACTGTCATCGGGAAGCCATTATAGGAGGCTTGTTCAAGCTGAGACCAACCTCGTTTTTCATACCATGCTGCTTTGCTTGGCGTAAATAGATAGAGGACACTATATCCCATTTCCCTAGCTTTATTTTCCCCCTCTTTAACAAGCATTACACCTATTCCTTGATGTCTTTTTTCTGGGGGTACAAAAACACCTCCTAACCATGGAGTCAGATGGTTATGAGTATCCAAATCATATTGTCTCAGAGCAAAGCTCCCTATATACTCTTCGCCCTTTAGAGCGACGTAGCAGATGGGGAGTATTCGATCATTGCACTGTTCACGTAATCGGTTAACGGAATCATTCACAGTATTTCCAGGAACCAAATAGCTGAATTCAGCGAATCGTAATTCCGCAATTTTCGGGATAAAATTTTGGTGATTCACAAGAAAATCGACCGTATACAGAGGATTGCCTGCATCATCGTATAAAAACACTTTTTCTAGATCGTTTGGATTCACAAAATTTCTCCGATTTCAAAATGGAGGAGGAATTGCCTAATCTAATTTTTTACTTAAATAGTATTGTTGATGTCCTTAAAAGGATCGATAAACCGCTCTACTCCAGGTATCTTGGGAAACTGAATCATCCCTAAAGTGTAGATAAGCGGAGCATGTTTTAAAGCCGTCATAATTTTACCTCCACCACTCTACTAAACACACCAATTCCATCGCAATGCAAATCTCAATTCTCGAGAGCATTTTCAAGAAATGAGAGCGTCATTGGGGTCAACATTGCCTCTTAACATTAAATGATAAAATGCACCAGGAATATGGTATCGAGATTTTCTGGTCATCTTCGCGTTCCTTTTTAAAAGGAATATTTTTATGGTAACGCGAATTATTATTCAAGTTAATCTTGCAGACTTCCATGCCTGACCCCTTGCATTGCATAAGGTTAATTATCAACTTGCTCTTGCAGTTGTTCCTTTAACCACTCAAAAGATTGATCAATTACATCAGGTCTTTTTCTAATCCAATGATCCATGCCTTCAATTCGAAAATAAGTAATGGGGGCACCTGCTTCCTGTGCTTTTTGAACAAACTGATCGCAGGAAATGATTGTACTATCTTTTGTCCCTTCGACGACCAGGAAAGGGAAGTGAATTTGACTATAATCAATTGAAGGTATTTGAAAAGCGTCGGCATGATAGAGATAAGTCATTCCTCCCATGGATAAACTAGGAGTAGGATTACGTATAATTTCTTGAACAAGAGTGTCAAATTCTCGCCTTGTTGGAGGGACATCTGGGGAAAAAGGAAACCATCTAGGAACTGCATCATATAAACGAACCCAAAATGATTTTTCTTTCCAATCTTCAAAAAATTGCCATAATTCATCAGCCCACGACCAATCTCCAGCCCCAACCCAGTTGATTGTTGCTAAAGTGTTGGGACAATGGATGGAAAGATCTGTAACTAACGGACCTCCTTCCGAAGCTCCGATAAAAATGAGCTTGCCATTCCAGCCAGATGGAGGCTCTGCTTCAAGCTGTTTGATTACTTTTAAATGATCTGTAAGCCGTTGAGAACGGGTGTAATGATTCCAAAATTCTTCTTCATCGACTTGATTGCCATCAACTCCCCATTTTTCAACTGTAAGATATCCAACTTGAAGAGGTGTTACTCTTTCACTGAAATAATCCCTGATAAAAAAAACACTTCCAATGTCTCTTTTGCTTGAAGATCCTTCACAAAGAACAAGAATTGGGTATGACTTATCGATGGCATCAGGATGACTAAAGTAATAGACGATGGGAGGTTCATCGTTTTCCCGTTCAATGGTAAATCGAATGGAAGATGGAATGTTATATTGAGCCGCTTCTGCAGATAAGGGAAAAACAAGAAAAACACCAACAAAAATTAAGAGCTTTAGGATATAACGAATATTTTTTTTCATGCCGTAAATTTTCTTTTAGAATGTCTCTGATTATAAAAAGACCGATTCCTCAACATTGTGACACAAGGAATCAAATAACACAATAAAACACATGAAGAAAACACGCGTTAAATTATTAATTAACGATTTTAATTGTTATTACGTAACATTAAACTGAAAAAAACAAAAACTTGAGTTTTATTACAAATTCATGTACAATGAATTCTTTTTTTTAGAAAAAGGTATTGCAATGACCAGGTTAGACTCGTTCCATCATTACTATCTGTATCACCCCTCTTACACTTACACTCCGCCTCCTCCAGAGATGCGCTTTAGCATTAAAAAAGGACAAGATCCTCTCTGTCTGCGAATAAAATGTATTTTTCTTAACATCATCACGTTTGGTATCTGGGGTGGATATCAAAATTATCGATTCGAGCAAGCACTTAAAAATAATGATACAGCGAAAGCGCAAAGAGTGTTTGCCAAAGGGTGTGTTTATGATTTAGGTGAAGAATTCGTGGAATCGCTCATTCGTGAAAATAAAAAGGAATCTCTCCAGTGGCTCATTAAAAAAGAGTCCGAGATTAGCTTTGGAATGAACTGTGAAAGACCGATAGCTATCAAAACCTTCAAGAAGCGTTGGAGCCGCGCTGATTTTCAAGAATTTTTCAAAGGAATGCCGGCAGATGCTAGGTTATCAATGGGAAAAGATATCGTCTCTTGTTGGGGAGGTTTTGAAATAACTAAAATCTGCATTGAAAATGGCTTAGATCCTCGCAACGCTATCTATCAGGGTCGGCATGTCGTTTTTTTGTCGGAAGGATCGAGTAAAGAATATTTGGAAAAGTTAAGGTATTTTCTAGATCTTGGAATTGATCCCAACCTCACTCAGAACAAAGATACCATACTTACGCACTTTGTCCAAAGTGTTTGTGACCATGAGTCACAATACAATGATCTCAATAGACTAAGAACAAACTATGATAATGATGCTGTTAAAGTTGTACAGCTTTTGCTCGAACGAGGGGCTTTACCCGACATTCCCGGAAGACATCTCAAAACCCCTTTGAATATTGCCTCCTATACTCGTTCCTGTGAATGTCATACACGAGAAGCAATTGTAGAAGTGTTACTAAATCATGGTTCAGATCCAAATTTCAGGACAAAGGAAAGCGATCCATCTCCCTATGAAAATGCTCTTTCGGATGGAAGTGTAAAAATCATCCAGCTAATGCATGAGAAAGGTGGAAATACTACTCAAGAACATCTCAATAAGGCTTTTAGAAAAACTATAAGCGAAGAACCGTGGCGGTATTCTAAAGGCGATCCTGGTGTAAAGACATGTGAGACAGAAAAACTAGAAAAAATGAAATTACTAAAAAGCTTCGGAGCTGCAACATCTACGAAAATATTAACTGCAGCTTTTAATGCAGCTATCACAGATAAACTCGTTGATAAAGCCAGGTTTTTG
>Ga0206832_10212_pt1 | contig 13467 bp, 14 predicted proteins | sample Alteio_BWOrgCont_74_FD_152896 | JGI IMG/M metagenome (GOLD analysis project Ga0206832, IMG submission 152896) | Enriched cells from forest soil in Barre Woods Harvard Forest LTER site, Petersham, Massachusetts, United States -... | ecosystem: Environmental > Terrestrial > Soil > Temperate forest >... | reverse complement strand
TGGCGCTCAGTCCATCCAACTTTCGGTCGATTTGACCGACGCGCCGCGCAATATCTATCACTCGCGCTTGACCATTCCGGTGAAGCCGGGTCCGCTTACGCTTGTTTATCCCGAATGGATTCCGGGCAATCACCGTCCTGCAGGCCCTATTGCGAACGTCACCGGGATAAAGATGGAAGCCGCGGGCCAGACGCTGGCGTGGCAACGCGATCCTGTAGACATGTATGCCTTTCACCTTGAGGTGCCCGCGGGTGCGACGGAATTGCAGGTTTCCTTCGATACCATCACGAACGACGGCAGCGCCGGGGCGAGTGGGCCAGCGGCGACCACGAACGTTCTTGATTTGAATTGGAATCAGGTCGTGCTCTATCCGCAGGGCGCGAGTTCGGATGCGGTGCAGGTCGAAGCGTTGCTTGGGCCACCGTCAGGTTGGAAATTCGGGACCGCGTTGCCGATTGCTACTGTCACCAAGGGTGGTACGAATGAGTTGATTCGTTTCAAACCTGTCTCTTTGACCACGCTGGTCGACTCTCCACTCATCGCGGGCAATCACTATCGCAAGATCGAATTAACGAAGCCGGGGGAAACTCCCGTGCACGTGATCGACATGGTTGGCGAGAGCGAGGCGGCGCTGGCAATGACGCCCGCGGACGAAGCGGCGTACCGCAAGCTGGTGGCGGAAACTGGGGCTTTGTTCGGAGCGCGGCATTATCTGGAATATCATTTTCTGCTTACGCTGAGCGACGAGGCTGGTCATCACGGGGTGGAGCATCATCAGTCGAGCGACAACAGTGTGCGCGAGCGCACGCTGCTTGAGCCGGAGCTGCAGCTGCTCGAAGCGGGTTTGCTGCCGCATGAGTTTACTCATTCGTGGAATGGCAAATACCGGCGGCCAGCGGGATTGGCCACGCGCAATTATCAGGATCCGATGATTGGCGATTTGCTTTGGGTGTATGAAGGGCTGACCGAATATCTCGGCGAAGTTCTGACGGCGCGCTCGGGATTGTGGACGCAGGATCAATATCGCGAAGCACTGGCGGCAACCGCGGCCATGCTCGATCATCGCCCGGGACGCAGCTGGCGCCCGCTGGAAGATACGGCGCGCTCGGTGCAAATCTTGCGGCTGCAGGGGCCGGAATGGCAGAGCTGGCGGCGCTCGCTCGACTACTATCCCGAGGGCGCACTGATCTGGCTCGAAGTAGACACGACGATTCGGCAACAGACCCATGGGGAAAAGTCGCTCAATGATTTCTGCCGTCTGTTTCATGGCGGCGAGAGCGGTCCTCCAAAAGTTGTGCCTTACACCTTTGACGACGTGGTCAAGGCGTTGAATCAGATCACGCCCTACGACTGGGCCACCCTTTTGAAGACGCGGGTAAATTCCACCGACCCGCACGCGCCCCTCGGCGGCATCGAACGCGGCGGATGGCGGCTGGTATACAACGATCAGCCCAACCTGTTCATTAAGACTTCGGACAAAGTGCGCAAGTCGGTGGACGCTTCTTACTCGCTGGGTTTCGCAGTCAAAGAGGACGGCACGCTTACGGACGTGATTTATGAATCGCCTGCCTATGCGGCCGGAATTGGTCCGGAAATGAAGCTGGTCGCGATCAACGGACGAGCCTGGTCAAAAGACGTTTTGCTGGATGCGCTGCGCGCGTCGAAAGACAGCAAAGAGCCGATCGACTTGTTGATCGAGAACGCAAAATTTTTCAAGACCTATTCGATTGCCTACCACGATGGAATTAGAAGTCCGCATCTGGAGCGTGCCGAAGGCGCAGATGTGCTGGGAGAAATTCTCGCGCCGCTGACGAAGTAAGTCGGGGTGCTACGGGGCGGTAATCAGGCGGACGGGAATGGGCGAGGTGCCGGCTCCCCCAACCACGGGAGCAGCGCCATTGCTGGCACTGCTGCAGCCGACGATATTGAGCACCGTGATATTAATGCTGCCCTCAGGAGGTTGGATGCCACTGCTGGGAGGACCGTTGACCTGGTTAATAAACGCTTGCAGAAATCCATCAACTGTCACTACGCCACCGAAGTTAGGAAGAGTGACGCCGGGGGCTGGATCGAGGATCGGAATGGTCACGATTGAATTGCTGGTCGTAACCAGATTTCCGCTCTGCGGTCCGCTTTGCGCCTTGAATTGGAAAGGCGCGGTGGGCCAAGGCCCGGGGTTTTGAAGCAGATCCTGTCCCTGCCCCGCCCCCTCGCCGCTTGACGCATGGATCAGGCATTGCCCTCCAAGCGAAGTGGCGTTGTTGCCGGGGGGCGCGCCGGGGTTGATACCGTCGTCCCATTGAAGCTGAACTGTCCCACCACCGCAGCTAAGGACCTGATAGGAAGTTGCCACATCGGCGCACTCAATACTCTGCTCAAAATCAGTTGTACCCTTGCAAGCCGGACAGACGTTTTGGGTGTTGACCGTGTTAACCACTGCGGGCACATATTGAACTTGGTGCTTACCGGAAATAACACCCGGAGGATTGGTACCGAGATGGCATCTGTTGGGGCCAGGGTGGATGCAGTCGGAAACCAAGTCGATTGCTGGCCCTCCAATAATGGCGGAATCAACTACCCCAGTGGCAGTGTCAACAAACTTAGTGCCGACGTTGACTGGATCGGCATTCGCAACCAGCCATGGCTTTACGCTTGTTGGAGAGATGGGCGTAAAGGGTGTCGTGATGGGCAAGTTCGAAGGATTGTAGGCTTCGGCTGTGGCTGAGGCAGTCACCGTAGGGGCGCTTCCAGACCAGATCTTCGAGAAAAACGTGGGCAGGCTGGCGCTCTTCAGGCTGACCGTGATTTGAAAGCTGCCGGGGTGAGTGGTGAAATCAAAAGTCGGAGGCGCGGGCATGACTGGAAGCTGGCCGCTCACCAGATTGATCGTCGAAGTCCCGACTATGGAATTAACTGCGGTCGTCGCCATTGTCTGAGCCAGGGTTTGCGCAGTGGCGTAATTGGGATCAGCGGCCGGAAGACTGGTGAAACCGGAATCGGCGATCGCTTTAGCGCCCGCCAACGCGGCGGCGTCGGTGGCACGTTGAATCTGACTGCTAGCCACGTACAAGGTAACGACATCAATCGCCAATGCGGCCATCGCCAGCAAGGCCACCAGCGATATAGCCACCAGCAGGATGGTCTGGCCGCGTTCCTGGTGTCGCTTTCGCGAGAAAATGTTCTGGAGCATCCGAACCTCAATCCATGTTAACGGCGGTGGCATCGGCTGGAATGTTCCCGAGGTTATAGTTTGCACTGGGGGCCAGCAATTGGATGACGTTATTGAAATGCCATTGGTAGGGATAAGAGATATTCACCGTGGTACAGAGGATGTTTACGGTGGCTCCCCCGATCGTCTCCTGTACCGGATTTGCGCGGTTGATCCTGAGGGTCATCGAGCAGCCGTTCCCGCTAGCATTGAACACCCAGGTATAGCTCCCCGCAAGAGCATAGTGCGCAGCGCTCAGACCGCAGTCATTGATGCCGGCAGTCACCAGATAGGAGTCGACCACAAAGCGCACTGCGCTTATGGATGGTGGCGGCCCAGGCAGCCCCAGGTCGTTGCTGGGCTGGGCAGCTGCAAAGCGAGCTCCTTCGCGAGCCGCGTTATTGAGCTCTTGTTTGAGGTTGAACGCTCCTCCGAAATCGAAGATTCCCACTACCAAGACCACGAGCAGGGGCAAGGAGACGGCGAATTCTATGAGCGCGGCAGCATTTGCTTCGCGGAGCGGAGAGCTCCGAGACCAAAGCAGCGTGGCGAGTTTGTGTCGGTTAAACACGCCCTCTAGTATTCTCCTGCCATCTGCACGCCCGCGTTCAGCATAATTAGCTGCATGTTGAGCGAGGTGTACGGCAGGTAGAACTGATACGGATACTGGAACTGTACTGAAACTCCGCAACCAGGGGCGCCCCCATTGGCAGGCAAAGTAGCGGTGGGTTGCAGTTGCACATTGTAGTAAACACAAATTTGAGGTTTACCTGCGCTCGGATTCTGACAAGTTGCACGCCCACCTCCGCACGCGGGGCGTGTAAGCGGTTCCGCGGTGCTCGAGACCTGGCCGGGGAGGAGGCTGGAAGCCTGGAGGGCTGATGCGACTTGATCGGCGATTTGATTCGGCGTCGGCTGAAGGTTGGGGGTGCCGCACATGGCGCAACCTTGCACAATGCCCAGTCGGGCGCCTTCTCTCGCCGCATGGTTAATGGTCGCATAGGTGTTGAAGGCACGGCCAAACCAATAGATTCCCAACATGATCATAAAAAAAATAGGGATGACCAGGGCGGCTTCGGCGATCTCTGAGCCGACGGTTCCGGTGAGAATTTTTCTCAGGCTCGTCTTTGTCATCTTCATCTTTTTCGTTTTCATCTTTGTCAACTTCATGTTCGGCCCTTCCGATCCACTTCTGATTCGCTCCTGCACGCGCGAGCACGCCGCTCCTACATTATCAAGCCCAGGCTTGCCGGCCGGTATACAGAATAACGGCGATGGCAACGGCTACACCAAATGGAACTTTGACCAAGTCTGGATTATCCAGAGTCAGGTCGGGGCTGGGCAAATGGATGGTCAGAAGCGCGGCTAACATGCGTCCCAGGTTGCGGGCGGTCTCGCGGACCCGCTTTTTCTGGATGACCATAATCACCGCCATCAGACCATTCACCAGAATCGCAAGCAGCAGCACGGTGAGCAGGTTATTCGGGCCGAGAAAAGCGCCCAGCGCGCCTACGAATTTCCAATCGCCGGCGCCGAGGCTGCGGATCAGGACGAAGGGTAGCAGCAGCGCCAAGCCCAAGCCCGCGCCTAATAAGGAGTCTTTCGCTCCCGGCCAGCCGCGCAGCCAGGAATTTGCCGCGATCCCGATCAGTAAGCCGGGCACGGTGAGCCAGTTAGGAATGCGGCGAGAGCGGTAGTCCGTCCATCCGCCGGCGATGGCGAGCAAGGCAGGCAAAATCAGCACTCCTTCTTTGGCGATGGCCATACCGTGATGGCCATGAACTCCACGGCCGGGAGTAAGCGTCAAGAATCCAGATACGATTGCCGGAACAAGCGATTCTGGGCGGATTGTCACATAGCGATGGGGTCAAGTCAATGTTACTGGAGCTACGCGCGAAGAGGGCTAATGCACGGGCTCGGGATCGGCAAGTATGGCTCGCCGTTGCTCTTGCATCCGATAAAGATGATGAACCGGGCCAATGCCGCGCCCCAGCGGATGAGCATTGCTGATCGCCGCCGCCACAAAGGCTTTGGCCAGCAGCACGGCTTCGGGCAAACCCCGACCCAGGGCTAGATGGCAAGCCACGGCGGTGGCGAAGGCGCATCCCGTGCCATGGGTGGAGTTCGACTTTAGCCGAGCTGACTTGAAGAGTTCCTGCTGGATGCCGCGGCTGCTAGTGAAGCTCAACAAATCGATCGCCTTTTCGAGGTGCCCGCCGGTTACGACCACGGCCGAGGCGCCCATCTCGTGAAGTTTCCGGGCCGCCGCCCGCATTTGTTCGGGATCGGTGACGGGCAATCCGGTCAAGGCGGACGCTTCGTCCACATTCGGAGTTACGACCGCAGCCAGAGGAATCAGCTTTTCGGTCAGCAGGCGCACTCCGGCAGTATCCAGCAAGTCGGCTCCCGAGGAACTCTTAAGGATGGGATCCAATACCACGTTCGGCAGCTTTTGCAGCGCTAAGAAGTCTGCAACGGCGCGAACTACTTTGCCCGACCCAAGCATTCCAACGTGCACCGCCGCAATCTCTACATCGGAGGCCAACTCTGCAAGCGTTTCGGCCACCAGGCCGACGTCAACCGTTTCTACTCGCCGGACACCGGCAGTCGACTGCACCGTAAGGGCGGTAATGCAGGCCACGCCGTAGCAGCCGTGGGCGGCGATGGTCTTGATGTCGGCGGTGATCCCCGCCCCGCTGCCGGGATCAAAACCCGCGATTGTGAGAACTACAGGCGGCTTTAGAGCCATAATCGAAATTATCGGAAACATTACGCTTTGCGGGTTTGTTTCGCAATGGCTTGCACGGTGACATGAGAGCGCGCTTCGTATCCTGCTAAAACGGCTGAAATCATGGCCCTACAGCAAGAATGGCTCTAAGTACATGAAAACAATAGCAGTGCAAATACTGCACACCAACAGTAACCTTGGGTATTTACCATTATATAAACACTTAACTTACTGCTACTACAGTAACATATGTATGTTTGCTCAAGGTGTACAGCAAGTTACGTAAGATATCCATAACTATCTCGTAACATTGGTACGGAGAATTTCGGATTGACAGACCCAACTGCCGCCTATAGCATCATCAGATCACATCATGGACTGGGTCGTTGGAGGACGACTTTCGGATGAAAAGACTTTAGAGAAGAGGTGACACTGAATGCGAAATCAAATAGCTCATGGACTGGCGAGCGTCTTATTGGTCGTCAGCCTAGGGGCGGCTCAGGGGCCAACCAGCTCAGGGTCGAAAGACACCCAAAGTACAACGCCCAGAAACGCAGCCACGGGATCCACATCCGGTTCTCAGGCTAAGACAAATCATCATCAGCCGTATCAGGTAGGCACCGCTTCGTGGTATGGAGAATACTTCGAAGGCCGGGCGACTGCCAGCGGCGAGCCCTATAACATGCACGACCTGACTGCGGCTCACCCCACTCTGCCTCTCGGCAGCTGGGTCCGCGTCACTAACCTTCACAATGGAAGAGTCGTCTACGTTCGGATCAATGACCGGGGACCGATTGTCCCGGGCCGAATTATTGACCTCTCCTACAGCGCCGCCCAGGTGCTGCATTTCGAGAATAAGGGCCTGCAGCGCGTACGTCTGGACTTAGCTTCCGCCCGCGTAGCCGCACCCGAGCAGCTCGCCATGCTGCAGTCACTAGCGTATTAGCCACGTTCGTTTTAAACTCCCAAAGGGATGTACGATCCGCGCCAGCGTCTGATCGTCGCATTGGATGTATCGTCCGCGGCCGCTGCCCAGAAGATCGTGGCGGCCGTGGGCGACTCCGCTTCTTGCTACAAAGTGGGGATGCAGCTCTATACCGCCGAGGGCCCCAGAATCGTTCGTGACCTTGTGGCCTCAGGCCGCAGAGTTTTTCTCGATCTGAAATACCACGACATTCCCAACACCGTCGCCGCCGCTGTCCGCGAAGCGGCTGGACTGGGCGTGAGCATGTTGACCGTCCATGCGTCTGGTGGCGGCAAAATGATGCGTGCGGCGACCGAGGCCGCACGGAACAGCAATGCAGCCCTGATGGTTCTGGCGGTTACAGTCCTGACCAGTTTGGATGACAACGATCTCGATAAATTAGGAGTCCACGGGCGGGTGAAGGATCAGGTGCTGCGCCTGGCCGCTCTCGCCCTAGCTGATGGATGCCAAGGCGTAGTCGCTTCCGCGCAGGAAGCCTCCGAATTGCGCAGTGAACTCGATGGTGATTTCGCTATCGTGACTCCGGGAATACGTCCTGCAGGCATGGAGCCGGGCGACCAGGCCAGGGTAGTCACGCCCGCCGAGGCCATCGCCGCAGGCGCGAGTCACATCGTGGTGGGACGCCCGATCACGGGTGCGGCCGATCCGGCGGCCGAGGCCCGAGCTATTCTCGGTCAGATGAGCTTCTGAGAGCGGCGGCGCAAACCAGCGCCAAAATAAAAGCCGCTAAGCGCGATCAACTCGCGCATTGCGGCCGTTTGAGAAGCTTCAAGCTAAAAGCGATTTCCTACAACTTCTCGAAGAATTCGCACACCGAGCACGAAATAAACACTCCGCCCGGGACGCCACGCTCACGATCCTTAACGCGCTTGACGATGCGCGTCGGCTTGCCGCACTTGGGACAATCCGTGCTTTTGGAAGTGTCCATTTCCTTTTTGCGATCTGCTGTCTTTGCAATCTTGGCCATCATTTATCTCCTGGCAAAAATTCTCCCACAGGCCGCTGGCCTGGACGAAATGAATCCTAAATAAGAATTCGGGAGTAGTGTCTAGGGCTGGGAATCTGTACTCGCCGCACTCGATTTTACATGAAGAATGAAACAACTGTCTTGCGAAGGCCTGTAGAGACATAGCTAGCTATGTCTCTACTTCGAAACCGCCGCAAACAAATCCGAGTGCATCAGCGACTGAAACTGCTTGTCATCCGCCTTGAAGTGCATCTGCAAATTGGAGCTGTCCGAGTTGATCGAAACATTCTCCAGCGCGACTTTCTCAATCGGAGTCGCCGTCATCTTTCGATAGAGCACCCCCGCCTTCACCAGCGAAGAAAGAGTCCCCGCAGTCACCGAGTCGGACGTGACCACGTCGAGATCGAAGTTCACGCCGCTCTGGAAGTTCATCTGGTAGCGCGAGCCCAACACGTGCTTTTTGATGGTATCGAAATCAGCCAGTTTCCCCGCATCGCCCAGTGCTGACAGCAGCATATTCTGGGTTCCCTGCTGATCGAGAATACTCCACACTGTGCCGGATTCCACCGAGCCGATCATGTCCGTAACCTGGCTGTTGGAGTCGAGCGCGGGCGTATAACCGTCACGCGCATCAAGCGCGCCCTTCACGGCCATGCCATCGCCAAACAGCAGTGAACTGTCGTCCAGGAAGGTCATTTCCATGCCCGCATTCATGGGATAAATATCCGCGTCGCGGTACTTGGTCGGTTTCACTTTGTTCAGCTTTGCCTTCTTAAGGAACGCCTTGCTGGAGAACGAACCTTGCGCGATTCCGACCACCTTGATCCCTTCCTTACCGTGACGATAGGAAGCGAAGGTGAGCTGATCGACATCTTTCTCGGGATCGATTCCCACACCCTTCAACGAAGATTCGAATTCCTTTAGGCTTGGCGGTAGAACCTGGTCCTTCAACGCCATCGCCGTACTGGAATTCTTCAGCGTCCGGTAGTCCACAGTGATGACCTGCTGCACCTCGGAAGGAATCACACCCCTCGCGGAGCTGCCCATCGCGACCGCCCATGCCGCCGCACTCGAAAATAGCAAAACCCACAAAACACCCTGCAATCGCTTCATAAGGAAAGTGTCTCTCAAATACGATCTTTAAATGCAGAACGAACCGAATCGGTAAACTTGCATCGTTAACCTATTGTATGCCAATCAGACTCAGCCAAGTACGGAACGAAAGTACGACCGGCACTTGGTCAGGTAGCCGCCCCGAAGGGCAACCATTTAAAACCCTAGCCAGCCGAGAGAGTTGCGACCTTCCCGCGAACTTCCGCGGCAAATGTAGTGTCCTTGAGCGATTCCAGATTGATTTCCACATTCGCCAACGCGCCCTCGATCGCGGCCCGAGCCAGCGCCAAGGCCGTCGTCAGATCGGATTTCATGTTCGGATTCGTGATGGGCCTGAGCTTCTCCGCGATTGTCGCCACTTCCTGTGCCCGTTCAGCCACGCTCAATGGCACGCTGGTAGCCTGCTTCAGGGCGGCGTCGATAATGCCGTCCGCGTTCGCCGACTCCTTTGCCTGCTTGTACGCCTTCATGACCGCATTGTAGGATTCCGCGTCGGCGTCGATCGCCGCCTTCAATTCCTCGCGCAATTGCGCAAGCTGCGCGATGGCCTCGCTTAACTCGCGATCGTATTGCAGATAAGCCTTCTTGCCTCGCGACATCGATGCCACCATCGAGGCCAATCCCGCAGCCATGGCCGCGCTGGCCGCAGACGCACTTCCGCCTCCCGGCGTAGCCGTAGGCGCCGCGAGCTGTTCCACAAAAGGCTCAACCCCGGCTCGCAATCCGCCGATCGCAGCCTTGCCTCCCATAACGGCACTCAGGCGATTTTCCAGAATCAACGATGAATCGAAATTCTCCACCTGCAAAAACCATTCCGCCGCCGACTCCAAAGCCTTCTTCGGAATCAATCCCACAATCTCGCTGCTCAAAGCCGAAACCCCATAACGCTCAGCCTCGCGCTTCACCAATTCAAATGCGCGATGAATCGGCGTCTGCTCAAAGTCAGTTAAGTTCATCGACACCTGCGCCAGCCCACGCACAAGGAATCCAGCACCTTTCACAAAGCGCAATCCGCCGTTCGAGAAGCGCACCGCCTTGGCAATCTTCTTCGCAATCTCTACATCAGGCGTGTTGAGGAACACGTTGTAAGCGATCAAGAACTTGCGCGCCCCCACGACTGTCGCTCCAGCCGTCGGATGCACCCTCGGTTCCCCGAAATCCGGCTTGCGCGCCGGGTTGGTAGCAATGTCGGCCCGTATGCCCTCAAACTGTCCTCGCCGAATATTCTCCAGATTCTGCCGCTCCGGCGTAGCCGCTGCCGCTTCATACAAATAAACCGGAATCTGATATCGCTTCCAGATCTCCGCGCCCACGTGCCGCGCCATAGCCACGCAATCCTCGATGGTCACGCCATCAATCGGAATAAACGGCACCACATCCGCCGCCCCCATCCGCGGATGCGCTCCTTGATGATGATTCAGATCGATCAACTCCGCAGCTTTCCCCACGCCGCGAATCGCAGCCTCCTGAATCGCCTCGCGTTCCCCGACCAGCGTAATCACGCAACGATTGTGATCCGCATCCATCTCGCGATCCAGCAGATACACGCCATCCATCTTCATCGCCGCAAGAATGGCATCGACCTTGGACTTATCGCGCCCTTCAGAAAAGTTAGGAACGCATTCCACTAAAGTTGACATAAGCAAAGAGAATATCTGCCGACCTCATTAAGCTGCAACTACCGGGATGGACTCCGCCATCGCTCATTCGTTGGCCAACTCGGAAATGAAGCGCGCAGCGGAAAAGTTTCTTTGAAAGCGGATCGGGATTTGAGACTGATCTTGTGAGACACGAAAAGCCATTGATTTTCGCCGAGGTCGCGGAGTTGAGAACTGGCCGACCATGGTCGATGAGTGCTAAGGCGATGTAACGTCAAGTACTCTTCACTGCGAGAGCCAAACCTTCAAGATCTTCCCATCCGATTTCTGGATTTTCAACATGGGTGCACCGCCTCGTGAGGCCTGTGGCAGAGTTCCGTAGACGGTCCAAACTCCATCATTGAATCGCGTTTGATAGGGCACAAATCTGTCAGTGTATTCTTTGCCGAACACGGGTTTGAAGATCGCCAACGCGACGACTGTAGCGGTCTCCCCATCAAGAATGACGCCGTTCAAGCGCAAAAACTCTGAGTAGTTTGGCCCGTAGGTGTCGGTCGCGTTCGAGCCCGTGCCTTCAACTTCAACGGCCGGACCGCTTGAGACTTCGACGCATGGTGAACACACTCCTAGCTGCAACACAACTGACAATGTCTGCCGCTTCGCGTCGGTAATTACAACCTGCCTTCTCAGGTCCCTGAAACCCGGCATTTTCACGGACAGGTCGTATGTCCCGGCAGCAGCTCAAAAGATGCCGTTCCATTGCTATCTGTTCGCAGCCCTGTCTTAGTTTTCGGCTGTCCTGACGCCGCGATGGTGACCTCGGCTCCCGGCACCATGGCGGCTGACGGGTCGTTCACTTCGACCGTCACGATAGCCTTACTTTGGGCCAGCGAAATAACGCTGGCGCAAGCGGCAAATACGAGCAGCAAAGACAGAGTTCTTTTCATGGGACCAATTTACACCACGGTGCCTCAAAGTTTCTCCGGCAGCCCGGCTGCCGAAAACAGCGATTACACGTTTTGACCGCCTAGTCAAAGAGGCGAGTTTCCTTCATTCCTTTTGGATACCCGGGGAAGGCGTTACTGGAACGGGATGTCCACCTCGGCATAGCTGCCCGGTGTGGCTGCATCGACAGCGGCCACAACTCCTTCAACGTGGCGGCGCAAAATGGGCCACTGAGCATTGCCAAGAACAATGATAGCGATTTTCCTTCCCGTCAGGTTTTGCTGATAGCGAAGGTTCTTGTCCGCAGTCAGCAACAATTCAAAACCTGCGGCCTCGGCGGCATCGAGGAGGGCACCGTTGACAAGCCTTTCCCAGCCACGGTCGAAGGCTTCCACGACGATGTGACCTTTAAGGGCATATCGCAGCGGTGCAGGCGTACTGTGATCAAAGAGGATGAGCATCCGCCGGTTGGACAAATTGCTGCGAGGGTGGAGGCGCATCAAGGCTCCGCGCGGCAAATTCAAGCACTGCCACGATCGGTTCCCGCGTCAGGTGGAACCACTCCATGATTTCTTCGATAGTGGCCCCCGCTTCAAGATTTTCGAACACAATGGAAACCGGCATCCGCGTATCTTTGAACACCCACGCGCCACTGACCTTACCGGGGACGCTCTCCACCGCGGGGCATTGCGACCAATCAAGGATTGCCATATTCGCACCTCCCTTCATCGTAGCTGGTCATGTTTTACCACGGTCCGGCGTCGTCGTCACGTGTTCACTTCCCGAAGAACTTCCCCCACCCAACCCGCACTTCCACGGTGTTAATCCCCGGGTTCGGCGAACTCAGCCCCGCATTCGAAATATGCAAATACCGAACCTCCACACTAAAAGCATATTTGTCGTCCAGCAAATGCATCCCCAACGCCGCCGACGGAGTAAAGTTCACACTGGAGGTTCCGATCGGCACTTGATGATTGGTGAACAGCGTCCCACCACCCAACTCGAGGTAAGGCTCAATCCGTCCGCGAGCCGCGAAGTCCCACTTCAATCCCAGCGGATTGAAACCCGCGCCGTAAGCCGTGTTGTACCGCTGGAACACCATGAAAACCGGCACCGCATCCACCGCGTACTCGAATCTTCCCTTCAGAAATCCCGGACCATGCGGCCGGGTCAGAATCCATCCGTAGCGAACACCCACATTCCAGACGCTGGTATCGGATGTACCTCCAGGCACCGAAGGCCCGCCGCCGGTCCACACCTGAACCTCGCGCCCGCCATCTTCCGGACGCGTCTGTGCCCATGCCACCGAACTCAACAACAGCAACGCGACCGCAATAAGACGCTTGTCCATTCAGATCAACACCGAAGTTCGCAACATACAGGAAAGTGAGGAACAGGACAACCAGCACGCCGCCGGACACCAGCACGCCGCCGGACTCCGGCCAACCGATCTACAACCCCAGCCCGCCGTCGACCGCCATAATCTGTCCAGTAATAAAATGAGGCGCGGTAGCAAAGAACATCACCGCCGTCGCAATCTCCTCGCCCGTCCCATTGCGCCGCATCGGAGTCTGCTTCGCCATCCGCCTCATAAACGCGGCTGCCGACTTCTCCCCCCAAATCGATCATCCCCGGCGCCACGCAGTTCACCGCAATCGCCGGAGCCAGCGCCTTCGCCATCACTTTGGTCAACATGTGCACCGCGGCCTTTGACGAACAATAATGCGCATGATCCGCCCACGGCCGCAATCCGCCCAGCGACCCCATATTGATGATCTTCCCCCGCCGTTCGCGAAGCAATTTCAAAGCCTCGCGCGACACCAGAAACGGCCCTCGCGTATTCGAAGCGAACATCGCGTCCCACTGCTTCACCGTCAACTTGTCGAACTCCACCGTCTCGTAATTCGCCGCGTTGTTGACCAG
>Ga0206832_10211_pt1 | contig 13503 bp, 12 predicted proteins | sample Alteio_BWOrgCont_74_FD_152896 | JGI IMG/M metagenome (GOLD analysis project Ga0206832, IMG submission 152896) | Enriched cells from forest soil in Barre Woods Harvard Forest LTER site, Petersham, Massachusetts, United States -... | ecosystem: Environmental > Terrestrial > Soil > Temperate forest >... | reverse complement strand
GAAAAAGACAAACAACCGGCGGCCGAAAGCCTATTCGAAAAGGCTTCGGCTTAGCTGAAACCCAAATTTTTCTCTAATCAAAGGTCTTTCTTAAAGACAAGACATTTTAGAGTAGAATTTATCTATAAACAGAAAAAGAGGACAAAACCTACCTTAATTTCTGTCCAATCAATCGGATCCACTATACGCGACCACGACCTATGTGTCCTGTAAGTCGTGTGAGTCCCGGTCCTTTTTGATTGATTTGCATTTTTGGTATGTAACGCTTATGATAGATTTTATCCAAATATCAATATAATTATGATAAAAATTATTTTTTTTATGAATTTAACCAATTTATCAAGTGCTGGGCCTTTGCCGGGGGTAATTTTTCCAACACCCACTATTGAATCAAATAGCCTCGAAGAGAATTCCGTTGCACATGACATTTTCCCTCAATTATCAGAAAATTTATCTACAGACATTACTACTGATGATCGTCGTAATTCCAATCTCATTGAAATATCCAGGCTTGTGAATAAAAGTGTCAAAGTGTTTATTTTAAAAGAAGAAACTATTGGAGCGAGCGGAATTTTTGAATATAAAAACGATATAGTAGGCTTAAATTTCAAATATGCTATAGAAAGACTTCCAGATGGCAATACATTTAATGTCGTTTTTCGTGGGAAAGAAATTAAAAGAAAAACTAAGTTAGGTTTTGGACAACAATCATCTATATTGTGTTTTCATGCTCAGTTATTTGAATTCAGAGTTAATAACATAGATAAAATAAGAAGCGAAAAATTATGTATTCCTTTGCCAATCACCTATAAACCGTACGTGTGGTTTGAACCAAAAAATACCGAAGATAAAGGTGACTTCATACGACAATTTGAGGATAGATTAAAAATACACGAAAAAATCAATGCAATTTACAATGGAGATTTTTGTCCTCAGCCCCCACGCCTCATTCTTTCTTCAATTGATTCTAAGAAGCTATCAAATAATTGTGTCATCATACATAAATTATATAATTCAGATCTATCTCAGGCTATCGTTAACAAATTTATATTTCACAAATTTGCTCTCGAAAATCCTGTAAATACTCAGCGAATTGGAAAAGAATTTAAATTTGATGATTGTTTATTTTCTTTACTTCAATTGTCAAATTTTTTGTTAAAACTTCATGAAAATTCATTGGTTCATGGTAATATTAGCCCATCAACTCTTCTTTTTGAAATGAATGATCCTTCGAAATTTCACGGTTGCTTAGGTAATATTGATGGATTATCCGAAGCTCAATTTGATGAAGAAACAAAATTATCATGGGTAAATTCTCAATATCGATATTGGCCTAGGAGTCGACATGAAGGTTGGAAAATTCCGTATACAGATAATTATGGCTTTGTCATCACTTTTATAGAATCATTTTTTTCCGACTACCGAATAGGAGTGACAAAACTTGCTGACAATTATGGCATTTGTATAAATGTTGCATTTAAAGATAATCAATCTTCAGAAATCAAGAAGGGATTTTTAGAATGTAATACACGTCTGGAATTTGAACAGAAATTAGATTATTACAGTCTTCATTATGGCGAGCAAACTGAAGCAGATCGTGAAAGTTTTATCCTATTGGTTAAAACATGGTATACCATTTTGACAGCAAATCAATTGGAAGCTCGCATTTTGACAGAGGATCTTGAAGTTGAAAAAATAATTATTTTCGAAAGCATACAACCTAAGCAAGAAAATAGAGATGTAATAATGAAAAGTTCAATCATTACTACCATTTACGAAGATACCAAAGATTTGTATGAAAAAATAAATATTTTTAATAATTTTTTGCTACCTATAGAAGAGCAAATTAGAGAATGCAAACCTGAATCTTCATCAAAAAGACAGAAACTCGATCTCAATAGTCAACAAACACTAGAAACAGGCCCTGTGGGGGTGCTGCCATTCCCGACACCCGTCGGTCTTTTGCCGCTAACATTTCTCGTACCTGATAAATAGAATGTTTTCCAGCTGCACACTCTAATAGCGTCCCTACGATGTTGCGTACCATCTTATATAGAAATCCATCGGCCTCTAATTCAAAACGAATACCGCCTGGTTGGTCAATGATATCTAAACGCCTTAGTGTTCTAACTGGATCTTTTGCGGCACTCCCTTTGTATGCTTCATTGGCAAAGGAGGTGAAGTCGTGTGTGCCCACAAAAATCTTTGCAGCTTCACGAAGGATGTTGAGATCGATTTTTTCTTTTACATGTAGACAATATAGTCTTTGGAATGGATCTTGAACTCTATCTAGATGAACATTGTAGTGGTATGTTTTACCCACAGGACTATGCTGCGCATGGAAATTTGCAGGCGCTTCAACGATATTGTGAATGCGTATGTCTACGGGCAGAAGAGAGTTGAGTGAGCCTTGTAGGCGATAAGCATCGAGCGGTTCAGTGTAGTGAAAGTGGGCGATTTGTCCAAGTGCATGGACGCCGGCATCGGTGCGTCCTGAGGCTATAATCGTGATCTCTTTTCGTAGGATAGTCGCCATAGCCTTTTGGATTAACTCTTGGATGGATATTCCATTGGGCTGTATTTGCCAGCCGCAGTAGTTTGTGCCATCATAGGCGATGGTCATTTTATATGTGCGTCGCTCCGGAGAAGTGTTCATTGGCGTTTTGCGCAGTCCCTTAATAGCTCCTGAGCAATCATCAAATCTACCGGAACAGTGATTTTGAAGTTTTCGTGTGAACCCTCAATAAGTTTTACCTGTTTGCCAACAAGTTCAGCTAATGAGACATCATCAGTGACGGTGATGTTATGTTCTTGTGCGTAGCGGAATCCTTCCGATATGATATCTCGGTGCAGCACTTGTGGAGTTTGAATCTCCCATAAAAGAGAGCGATCCGGGGTTTTATGGACGAAGTGTTGTGTCGTGCTTTCTTTCACAGTGAATTTGATTGGCAATCCAACGGTTGCGGCACCCCATTGCTGTCCAGCTTCTAATGCTCGATTGACAAGCGTTCTATCGATGAATGGACGCGCTGCATCATGAACACATACCAGTTGAAATGATGGTGTTGATGCTAGTAGTCCGTTGTAAACGGAGTCTTGGCGCCGTTTCCCCGGTAGAGCAAAGAGAACCTGTTTTGTCGATGAAGAGTGCGCGAAGACATTTCGGTATGAGGGGTCACATACAACAACAATTTCAGTGATTTCAGGCATCTCTATAAAGATGTCAAAGCAATGGCGTGCGACAGGTTTACTTCCAAGTGAGAGGTATTGCTTAGGGAGGGATTCTTGCATTCTTGTGCCTTGTCCACCGGCGAGGATGATGGCACTTGTTTTAATGTGTTGTTGGTGCATGTTTTCTCAGGGTAAGTAATAAAATTTCAGGGATGGCAAACCAGCGGAAAGGAAGGATGCTCCCGATCCCTCTATTGATGTAGATCCATTTATTATCTTTGTGAACCAATCCTCTTTTGAGATCCATATTTTCAAGAAGGGTAAATTTCTTCCAAAACCAAGGTAGATTGACTTGTCCGCCGTGAGTGTGTCCTGAAAGAATAATTTCGCCGGGATATCCATGGAGCTTGGTGATGCCATCGGGGTTATGGAGGAGAATGATTCCCGGATATTTTTTGTCGTAGTTTTTAAAAGCTTCTTTTGGATTTACACGGTCCAAAGAATGTTCTCCGAGTCCACAGATATTTAGTTTTGTGTCTTTGACAGTGATAGTCTCAGTGGCATTATGCAGAAGTTTAAATGGTGTTTTTTCCAATAAGGCAATCAAGGAGGGGTGCAGAGCTATTTTTTTTGCGCGTTCAGTAATTACTTTTGTTAACGTCACATTTTTTGTTAATCGTAGAAAAGCGCGATTAAGGGATGAAGAAGGAGGAGGCATCGCATCGTAATCTCCATGTTCATTGATTGAAACGCATTCGGCATAATCGTGATTTCCAAGGACAGCATAGCAGCCATATGGAGCCTTGAATCGATTGAGAAGCTTTTCTAATCTTTCTGGATCTGCCAAATAACTATAACAGAGGAAATCGCCCGTCATCACAATGAGATCCGGAGATAATTTTTCAGCCTTTTTTACTACTCTATCGAGATAACGATCTGAGAGATTTTGATTGAGATGAAGATCGCTAATTTGTAGGATTTTGAATCCATCTAATCCACCGGGAAGTTCAGGTGTATTGATTTGTAGGCGTGTTGTGCGAATGAGTGATGGTTCAATATAACGCGGCCAAATTCCTACAATGGATCCAATGCAAAAGAGATCCCATAGAAATGAGTTAGAGGTCGATGATGTTTCTTTACTGTTCATGCGAATATTATAACGAAATTACTGTTTATAGGGGAGAGAAATCAGGAGGAGAAAGGGCGAAGGCGCCGCGGACGGGACCTTCGCTTAGGGATAAACTAGCGATGTGCAAGTTCAGGTTCTTTGAGATGCTTAGAAATTTTGCTTGTCATTTTAAACATATCGATAGGCTGAGTTGTACCTAATACGCGTGATAGTTTTTGATCAGGCACGATATTACGTTTGTTATCTGTTGCTTGAAGTTTGTGTTTTTTGATATAATCCCACAGTTTTTTTGTCACTTCAGTACGAGCCATTGGGCCTGCACCAACGATTTCTGCTAGCGCATCACTCACTTGTACCGGCTTCATGAATGCTGATGTTTTTTTATCCTTTGTCATAGTTTCTCCTTAATGTTGTTAAAAGTCACTTGTAATTTTTTCCGGAAACGCATGTTTCCCGAGACAAAAATAGACTAATCTCACTGGGTTCTTTTTATCTTTGATGGGGGATTATAGTCAAAACAATTTAAAGGGTCGGATTGATGAATAGAACCATAAGTAATGGGAAGGGTGCAAAAGAGATGGTGAAAATTTCAAGGAAAAAGCATTCGATTTAATGCTTAAATATATAATAATTAAATAGATGTGAAATATGTTAAATAAATAAGTATATCCAAGTCGAATCACATTTTGCTTTTTCTCTTTATACACGGTGACTGTGGATTTTTTTTATATTTATTGTCGAATGACTTGCTGAAAAGGGCTGATTCATGGAAAAATAAGGCCAAATTTTTAAAAAACCGATTTTTTATGACAACAACTTCGCCATCATTATCTCTGCAAGATCAAATTAAAGCACTAGAAGAGCTTTGCAGCAAGATACACCTTTTGAAAGACATTGGCAAAAAACTGTCCCTTATCGAAAGTCAACCCCACGTACGACAAGCTCTGTTATTGCTTCCTCAACTAAAAAAAAATATCTCGCAATTACCCCCATCAACTCAATATGTTATCCTCTCTGTTTTTGTTATCGGACAAGGACCAACAGTATTTCAAGATTTCGAAACGATGGATAATCCATTAGAGCTACTTCATCATCTTATTGAAAAATTATCTGATCTGGAAAAGTTCTATGATTCGATGGATGGTCTCATCGGATATCACCTGCTGATGTTAAAACTCATTTCCACGAATGAAAAAGAGATCTTCTCATCAGGACTTCAACATTATGAAAAGCCCGAAGGATTAGATATCTCAACAAATACACTTATGGTGAGACAATCAGTGCGATGGGGCGTGGAATCGTTAAAGCATTTGGGTGCGATTTATCCTTTAGGTGGTGCCGGCGATAGACTTGATTTGCGAGATGAAATAACGGGTGAACCGCTGCCTGCAGCGCAGCTGTTCTTTTGTGGACGTTCGATGTTAGAAGGGCTTGTGCGCGATTTACAAGGATGGGAGTTCCTGTATTATAAATTATTTGGAAAGCAGTTGGTGACACCAATAGCGATAATGACTTCGCATGAGAAAAAAAATCATCAAAGAGTGACGGAGCTTTGTGAAATATATGATTGGTTTGGAAGGACAAAAGAGAGTTTTCATTTTTTCATTCAACCTTTAGTGCCAATGGTTACAACCGATGGTGAATGGGTGATGAGTGGTCCTTTGATGCCTATGCTAAAGCCTGGTGGACATGGGGCTATCTGGAAAGCCGCAATGGATGATGGAGTCTTTGATTGGTTTGAACAGCTGAAAAGAACAAAAATCTTTATCCGTCAAATTAATAATCCTGTTGCCGGAATGGACAACGGTCTAATAGCTCTTACTGGGATTGGATATCATCAAAATAAACATTTTGGATTCGCTTCCTGTCATCGCCTTCTCAGATCTCCTGAAGGAATGAATGTCTTGAAAGAGACGAAACGCGCCGACGGCGATTATGAATATTGTATCACGAATATTGAATACACGGAATTCAGTCGACACGGTATCGAAGATGTTTCCGAGGAAAAAGGTAGCATATATTCTCAATATCCATCGAACACGAATATCTTATTTTGTGATTTGGAAGCCGTCAAAAAAGCTTTAAAAGTATGCCCTCTTCCGGGAATTTTGGTGAACATGAAGAATCAAGTGGATTCTTGGCATTCAAAGAAAACTGTAAAAAAACTTGCAGGGCGTCTGGAATCGACAATGCAGAATATCGCCGATTATATCACCGACAAATCTCCTCAGAAGCTTACAAAAGTGGGTTGTCAAGACTTGCATACGTTCTTGATTTATAATCAGAGACGAAAAACAATTTCTGTGATCAAAAAAACATATGTTCAAGGCGAACCTCTAAATGGCACGCCCGAAGGGTGCTTCTTTGAAATGATGGAGAATTACCGCGATTTACTCACATGCCATTGCGGGATGGTGCTACCCCCGGAACAGAAAGAAAGTGACTTCTTAAGTAAAGGTCCAAATTTCATGGCCTTGTTTCATCCGGCTTTAGGGGTCCTTTACACTGTCATCAGCCAAAAAATACGCAAGGGATCGATGAGTATTGGGTCTGAATGCATCATAGAAGCTTCAGAAGTCGATATTGCCAATCTAGAACTATCTGGAAGCCTCATCATTGAAGCGGATACTGTGATGGGAAATAAAGATATTCGCAATGTCATTATCTACGACAATGAGTCCTGCGGTAAGTGTACCCTGAATAATGTTAAAGTGCATAATCGGGGGCATGGCGGATCAATAGGAATTGACGCATGGCACCACACAAAAGAAAGAAACGAATCCTTACACATCGTCCTCAATGGCAATGGCGAATTTTTTGCCGAAAATGTTGAATTTATCGGCAATGTTCATTTTGAAGTGCCAAATGGACATCGCCTTGTTGTTTATCAACAGGGCAATGAGACGGCCTGGTATTACGAAAAAATCGCTCATGCTACATGGAGATGGGATTATACATTTGATGAAAATGACCACATCTGCTTAGAAAAAGTTCATATTTCAAGATAAATAAACCTCGATACAATGCATCGAGGTTTATAAAATATTTAGACTAGGACGGAAGCAAGACATCCACCTGTCATTGCAGCACTGTAAACAAAGGCTGCAACGCCGATTGTCTTCCACATCAGTCCTGCACAGCAATTTTCTTTTGTTGCTTCTAGATTTGCAATTGTAAATGCACCATAGCCGGCAATAAATAAACTCACTGCAATAGAAATGGCTACTCCAGGTGATGTTGCAGCAAAAACGGATATTGAACCAAACGCGATAGCAGCAAGAGAATATAGTTTTTGAGCTGCAGGAAGAATATAGTTGCTAAATCCTGCTTGGATTGTATGACCGCACCAATTTGCAGCGGCTTGTATATTTGAAAGAGCACTCGATCCTAATTTAGCACCATTGTCTACAACAGAAGAGATATTCATGGAAACCTCATTGAAATATGGGATGTTTAATTTTTCTTGGATGATAACATTTATCTTCCTTCTACCTTATACTATAATACATAATTTTTAGGTTCATAAAAAAATTCACTAAAAAAATGCCTAAATGACTTAAGTTGCTGATATACAATATTATTCAACCATAAAAAATACTCTTTTTATGGCACATCACAGAAATATCTACTTTTAGCATAGATTTTATTTTTGCTAAACCCATGAAATGGGTTCTCATTTTGTAGCCCGTAGCTACGGGGTTACGAATATCAAAATAGAACCCCGAGTAGGGGTTCCTCTTTTTACAGTTTGTAGGAAGCATGTTTTTCAATTTCATTGAATTGTAGACTCTTAAAATAAAATGAAGAACCCCTACTCGGGGTTTAATTTTTTTCTCTGTATTCCCGTAGCTACGGGTGGTCTCCGCTGGTGCTCGCGACCTCACTACGGGCTACAAAATGAGAACCCATTTCATGGGTTTAACTACTTTTTTTTTGTTGTTAAATATATTAATATCATAAATATTGTTAATATTAAACTATATGTTATAATATCAAATGTATGTGAATTAATTGTTTACTAGTGAACTATATTGTGGAGGTTTTATGATACAAGGAAATGTTAAAGATTTATCTTTAAAAAATGACTTTTTTAATCATCGATGCAATTTAAAAATTGGCAATAACGAACTTAGCAACATCCGTTTTCATACCGGAATATTTTTTCTTCCTATCAGAAAACTTTTGGGGAATGTTGTTGAAGTGAAAGATAATACGACACAACAAATCTATTGGGTAAATAAAAACAGCCTTTGCAAGCACTATAGAACACAAAAAGAAAATCCAGGACTTAGCGATAGTCAAATTATCGGAGCACTTAGCAATGTTGTTAAAAGAAACAGTCAAGTCGATAAAATGACAAACAAACCGAAATTTTCACAAGATGAAGCTCCAATCGGTAGAGAATTAGAGAACATAGGACCTACAATCACGAAAAAGTTTAATGATTTTCAAGTTGATATGCCGTCAATGGGAGAAGAATTAGATGGCATAGGACCTAAAATCATGAAAATGGTTAATGAGAATCGATTGGTTGGCAAACCCTTTTCCTTAATTCTAGTTGTTAACACCGAGAATGGCGGTAAAAAATCAATGATTGACATGAAAATTGAACAGGAAGGCACGGCCAATGTTGACGAGAAGTTATTGAGGAATTCCCTCAATGAAATTTTTAAAAAATTAGACACTAAGAAGCAGCAAAATATTCATGTAGTCGCTTTAATGAATAACTCGGGAAAAGATGTAAATGTTAGTGCCTTTGATTTTAAAATAGCTCCGCAATCCGAATTTGAAATATCAAACTCTCACTATAGTCACGATGTAGTGATATCTAAAGAAAATTTACCAAATATTTTTGATGTACTTTTTGATGATTCAAATGCGATCACAGAAGATAAAAGAAAAGAATACATTTCATTCCTGAAGAAAACATACGAATAAGTGTGGACATATGTCGTATTTAAACTAAAGTGCATTTTGATGGGTGAGTCTCCATTTTCGTGCCTGTGAGCGTGCCCGTGTGCGTGCCCGATTTTTTTATCTTATTGGATCATAACCCACGGTTCCTTCGCTTATCGCTCAGTTACGGTGGGCTTTTAGCAGACGTCCTCCGCATTCGCTCCGGACTGAGCCTAGGCAAATAGGGCTCAAGAAACCTATAAACTATAGAGTTAAACCCATGAAATGGGTTTAACTCTGCCTGTGGAATGACTTTCTTTTATGAAATTATATTGTGAGAACGAAGGAGCGTTAGGGCTCCAAGTTGCGAGACTCCCAACACTTCACCGCTTTCTTCATTAAGAATAAATAATTCACTAATATCAGATATTCCTTCAAATTCCATTCGTAGTTTTGCATATATCTTTGGCTTAACAGATGTATTCGAAGCTTCTTCTTTTAATGCATTTTCCAATTCTTGCCTAAATATTTGTATAAGTTTGCTGACCGGACACTTTGCCATGATTCTATTGAATAAATTTACAGGATCAAGATTAAAGAGTTTTTTGTCTATAACTTGTGTGTGAGGATCGAACTGCGGATTACGTATACCCAGTTGATGGCCTAGGCGATTTTTCACATAATTTCTTTGTTGAGGTGCTTCAGGAATATCACCGAATCCATCTCGTTTGTTTATTATTTTTGGTATACCGAACGTGATTCAAAAATTGGCTTTTTGAGAAGGAGGCTGCTCAAAATTTTTCGTCTGGAGCGAGTGACCATTGCCTTTGGCAAGGCACGAGTGAAGACAAAAATTTTGACGCAAAGCCGACGCAGTCAACAACCAATTTTTGAGTTATGTTCGGTATAAAGCAAGTTCTATAGCATTTTCAAATAACTTACCAATACTTATATCTATGAGATTATTGACAATTTGGTCTTTTGATTTGCCTGAAAGGAGATATTTCGCAGGCAGGGTCTTATAGAATTTTTCAATGCCTTCTCTTTGTCCAATGGAACAATCATGAAGGCAATTTACAAAATCAAGAAGCATTTCTTCTTGCTTTGTCAATAAGTCTTCTATATTTACAATGTTGTTGTTTGCCTCAAGAATTGCCTGTAAACACATATAGGCATAAACTCGTGCACTTTCGATCTTTGTTCCATCCGGCGGTCTTGATGCTAACCATTTAGGAACGATAGCATCCGGATTAAAGAAATTATTTTCGAAATTTATTAGATATTCATCAAATAGATTCCATACATAACTTTCGACCAGTTCTTTATTCTTTGTTTCCAATGAATTAATCCGTTCATACATATTTTTAAACAGATTTTTAACTTGATCGATCGTTATGATAGGTAAAATGTCGATGGTATATTCTGGCATTTGAGTTATCTGACGGACTATTTCTGGAAATTATGTGCGGACAGGATGTTCACTGAAATAGCGCTCCACAAAAGGACAGCCTTGGCAGCTTGCTTCGAAGTCGACGCAAAAATCGCGGTGGATTTGGTAGGCGCCTTGTTGTGTATCTGCATGAAGTAACGTCAGTTTATTTTGCGTCTCACCAAAAAAGCGATGGCTTAAATACTCGCCCTTTTTTGTTTTTGCTGAGGGCAAATAGCTGTAGAATTCTTCGAAAGCACGATTCTCTTCTGAAGTGCCATATTTTCTAATATGGGTAAAGAGAAAGGGGAGTAGAACGTTGATTAAAATCTCGTGGCATGAATCTTTTCCCATGAGAGAAATTTTTTGTAATTGCTCTTTATTTTCGAAGGTATAATGACATTCCCAGTAAGGATCGTGGTAGCTGGGAAGAGTTTGCATTAGCTGTTCTTTCATGATTTTCCATTTGTGCCGATGATTCCCTTGCCAGTGATCTTTCCAACATAGCAGAATGCGTTTTTCAAGTGTGTTGGTCTCTGAATCTGTCAGTAGTTTGGCTAAAAGGGCAAGGCGGCGCACAGGATGATTTGCCGGTCGGATGTGATCGAGTCGTAAGGTGGGAATTGGGGTCGTTTTTTCGGGATGCTTAGAGTGATGTTCAAGTAGAGATTGATAAAAAGGGGAATCTCCCCATTTTTCTTTAAAATGGGATTCGAAAAATCCGCAGGAGCCAAGCATCGTTGCAAGAAGAAAAAGTTCTGAAGTGTGATTGGACTTTTCAAAAGCATTAAATAGGGATACAAAAGCCTCAGCATTGTGTTTATAACCAAGGGCTATGCTGATTCCACCTATAACATATTTTTCCGGGTTATCGATTTTGGATTGCAGGCGACTCCATTTTTCTTCAAGGCGCCAGAAAGCTGCAGAACGGAAAAGAGTTAAGGTTTTGTCTTTTGAAATTTTGCTAAACAGTAGTTTTGAGCATCGACCGCTCCCGCTAAAAATTTTATAGGGGTATAGATCGATATCGATGAGTTTAAGGAGGCGCGACTCCGGTATCGTTAGTTGAGGTTGCAGAAATGACGATATGATCGGTTTGTTTTGGGAAGTCATGATGGGTTTTTCTGTGACGGGAAGCCAATAGCATACATGTAAGATCACGTTGTCGTATCTTGTGTCTTGGTGATGATGGTGTTGCATCCAGCCTTCTTGTGATAGGTGTAATTCGATATCGCCACGCAGATCTTGCTCGCCGATTTTGAGGTGCGCTTTTAGGAAATCGGGGCCTGCCTCACTGTTCCATATACCTGGGGAAAGAATGGTGATCTGGGAACCATCGCTGGTCACTAGTGTTTTAAAATATTTTTGTTCCAACCACATTGCTTGTAAATGTCTTTCTGTGAGAACGTTATAGGAATTCTTTGTTTCTCTAACATTATTTGGCGCGATGGTGAATTTATCATTTATAAGTTTAGGGTAGAAGTCGCACGCCATAAACACATCCTTTGAGGTGGAAAATTTATAGGTAATATTTTTTGTGCCGTCCCTTCAGGACTCAATATAATACAATTATTTATTGTTGCTAGAACATGCCAGAAATTTTTTAAGAAATAAAGATATTTTGAGTTTGAGCCTTTGACTTAAAAGGCAAAAATATGTAAAGTTCTATGCACTTGAGAGATAGATTAAATTAATGGAGGCCATCGATGAATAATGAAACAGAACAACGTTTGAAAAATATTGATGATCGTTTGATTCACATGTTGAGGTATCTTTGACTTAGTTTCTAAAGAAGCTCGTGTCAAAGAACTTGAAACATTGATGGAAGCCCAGAATTTCTGGGATAACAATGATAAAGCCCAAGAAACAATTGCTGAGTGTAAGCAACTGAAAGCGTGGACTGTACCCTATAACCAATTGAAAGCCCGTTTTTCTGATGTTAAAGAGATGCTTCCCGAAGCTTTTGAAGTGGGAGATGAATCGCTGATTAATGATCTTACCGAAGAACTTAATCAGATTGATAAGGGACTTGGAGATCTGGAAATCCGCAAAATGCTTGCGGGTGAACTCGATGACAAAAACTGTTACCTGAGTATCAACGCAGGCGCCGGTGGTACAGAAGCTTGCGATTGGGCACTTATGCTGTCGCGTATGTATCAGCGGTGGGCGACACTTCGTGGATGGAAATTAGAAATCGTTGATACTGTCGATGGTGATGTCGTAGGGATTAAAAGCATGACGTTGAAATTCTCCGGTGCTTTTGCCTATGGATACGCTAAATCGGAAAAAGGAGTGCATCGCCTTGTTCGCATCTCTCCTTTCGATAGTAATGCTAAGAGGCATACAAGTTTTGCTTCTGTTGATGTCACACCGGAAATTACTGATGACATCGTTGTTGAGATTAAACCCGATGATTTAAGAGTCGATACCTATCGCTCATCGGGTGCCGGTGGACAACACGTTAATAAGACAGACTCTGCAGTGCGTATTACGCACCTACCAACAAATATTGTTGTTTCGTGTCAGACACAGCGTAGTCAAGTGCAGAATAAAGAAACATGCATGAAAATGCTGCGTTCTAAATTATATGAGATTGAAGTGACGCAGCGTGAAAATTCATTGAAGGCTATGGGTGGAGAAAAAAAAGAAATTGCTTGGGGAAGTCAGATTCGTAACTACGTATTTCAACCCTATACTCTTGTTAAAGACACAAGAACGAAAGCAGAGACCGGAAACATTCAGGCCGTCATGGATGGAGAATTAGACCTTTTTGTGAACGCATATCTTAAGGAATTTGGATAAATATGGCAGAAGAACAAAAACCTGTAGAAGAAAAAAAGTCAGCAATAGAAATTCGTTATAGTGACCTCAGTGATGG
>Ga0206832_10210_pt1 | contig 13549 bp, 9 predicted proteins | sample Alteio_BWOrgCont_74_FD_152896 | JGI IMG/M metagenome (GOLD analysis project Ga0206832, IMG submission 152896) | Enriched cells from forest soil in Barre Woods Harvard Forest LTER site, Petersham, Massachusetts, United States -... | ecosystem: Environmental > Terrestrial > Soil > Temperate forest >... | reverse complement strand
ATAAAAAAGAACTTGATATTAACCGTGCTGGTAACCTCTTTCTCTTCAAGCAAAAGCGTGGTTATCAAAAAACCACTCAACGCAAAAAACAGTATTACCCCCAAATGGCCATTTAAAGTTTCCAACCCGTAAACATGGTAGATAATTACTGCAAGGGCAGCAATAAATCTCAATCCGTTCAGGTTCGGGAAATAAATTTTGGAGTTAAACATGCTTTACTAATACCAGGCTTTTAAATCAATCAATATCACCATAAGCAGGCAACGTTAAAAAGTCGACATACTCACCCGGCCTTACCAATTTATCAAATATCTCAATCGCCCGTTTCATAGTGGGTGCATTAAAGGCTGCTTCACCAACGTAAGCCTTAACGCTTTCCAGTTCGCTCGGTAAAATTTCTTTAAAAAGCTCGTAGCTAACCGTGCGTGCGTCATCCAGTTTCGAGCCAACAGTAATCCACTGCCAAACTTGTGTGCGGCTAATTTCAGCCGTTGCCGCGTCCTCCATTAGGTTATGCAATGCTGCGGCACCAACACCTCTTAACCAACTTTCAATGTAAAGTATACCAACGTTAATGTTCATTCTTAACCCACTCTCAGTTACCGTTCCAGCCGGGGCCGCCAGCAGGTCGGTGTTGCTATAAGTCTCACCTGTTCTCTTAATATTATAGTTATGTGGTGTAGGCATATGCTCATTAAAAATGTCCATGGCTACCTTCACCAGCCCGGGGTGGGCCACCCAGGTTCCATCATGACCGTTTGTTACTTCGCGCAGTTTATCTTGTCTTACCTTTTCAATAGCTGCATTATTAGCCGTCTCATCATTCTTAATCGGAATAAAAGCGCTCATCCCGCCCATTGCATGCACTCTTCTTTGGTGGCAGGTCTGGATAACTAGCTTGGAGTATGAGGCCATAAACGGAACTGCCATTGTTACCTGCGCACGGTCTGGCAAAACATAACCCTTCAGGTTTCTCAGCTTCTTAATATAAGAGAAGATGTAGTCCCAACGGCCACAGTTAAGCCCCGCCATATGCTCGCGCAATTCGTAAATAATTTCGTGCAATTCAAAAGTGGCAAGTATGGTTTCAATAAGCACAGTAGCCTTAATAGTGCCCTGCGGAATGCTTAATTCATTTTGCGCAAACACAAATACATCATTCCACAAACGGGCTTCAAGGTGGCTCTCCATTTTAGGAAGATAAAAGTATGGCCCTGTGCCATTTGCAATAAGCTGCTTAACGTTATGATAGAAGAACAAACCAAAGTCAAATAACGAACCGCTCATTACCTCTCCATCCACAGTCACATGCTTTTCAGGCAAGTGCCAGCCACGAGGCCTAACCATCAAAACCGCCGTCTTTTCATTCAGCTTATACGACTTCCCATTTTCCGTGTTAACATACGAAATAGTCTTTTTAATGGCATCCCTCAAGTTAATCTGTCCTTCTATATTATTACTCCAGGTAGGCGAATTCGAATCTTCAAAATCGGACATAAAGACCTTGGCGCCAGAGTTAAGGGCGTTAATAATCATCTTTCTATCCACAGGGCCGGTAATCTCAACTCTTCTATCCTGCAAATCGGCTGGTATAGGTGCTGCCACCCAGTCTCCTTCCCTAATTGCCTTGCTTTCAGGGGTCAAAATCTCGCCATAGGCTTCATTTACAACCGCGTTTATCTTTAACCCTTCAATATTTATTGCTGTCGACATAGTTGCATTTTTGAAATTTTCGCTGCCTTGCTAAAAAATCTGTGCAAAAGTGAAAACTATTCTTTAAATATGCAAGCGAATTTTCGCTAAAATAAGATTTTCGCTTTTTGTATCTTTGTTCGCTGATTGTAATAAACTAACTTTATCCTCGCATTTGAAAAGAAAAATTACACTTTAAAAAATATATGGAAACAACCACAGAAGAGAACATTCGCATCATTTTCGGATTGAAGCTTAAGAAATTAAGAAGTGATAGTAAATTGTCGCTTCAGGAGCTTTCGGTTAAATCAGGTGTTTCGGTTTCTTACCTCAACGAAATTGAGAATGGTAAAAAATACCCTAAGCCCGATAAAATTACCGAATTGGCCCGTGCGCTCAACACCACTTACGACCAACTGGTATCATTAAAAATAAACAAAAACCTTACACCGGTGGTGCAGGTTTTAAACCTTAAAATCATTAACGATTTTCTGTTCGAAACTTTTGGTGTCGACAAAAGCCTGCTAATGAGCATGATGGCAAGTGCGCCCACGCGTTTATCAGCCCTCATCAACTCGGTGTTCGAAATTGCCCGTAACTATAATTTACAGGAAGAGCACTTTTACTTTAGCTGCCTCCGCTCCTACCAGGAAATGAACGACAACTACTTTGAAGACATTGAGTTGGCCGTTGAAACTTTCCGTAATGAAGCCGGCATCGCGCATCCCGAATTATTAACTTCAGAACAATATGCCCGTTTATTAAAAGAGCGGTTTAACTACCGCGTTGAAGAATCCGACTTTTCCGATTTCCCTAAGCTCCGCGGCTTCCGCTCCGTTTTTGTAAAAGGAGAACAACCGGCACTGCTATATAACAACCGCTTAACCGAACAGCAAAAAATATTCCTGTTTGGTAAAGAAATTGGCTTTGCTTACATGAAAATCGAAAAGCGGCCGCTCACAACCTCTTGGTTAAAAGTTGACTCGTTCGATCATGTATTGAATAATTTCCGCGCTTCTTACTTTGCGCAGGCACTGCATGTAAATAAGGAGTTGCTGATTGTCGACCTCGAACAATTCTTTGCAAACACCACCTGGAACCCCGATGGCATAGTTGCCTTGCTTGAAAAATACAATACCTCACCCGAAATGCTTTTACAGCGCATTTCGAATCTATTGCCCAAGTTTTTTGGATTTAACGAGCTATACTTTATTCGCTACTCCAGCAAAGAGCCTTCAAAGCATTTAAAAGAAATCTCGAAGGAACTACACCTCAGCCGCAATCAGGTTGATTTGGAGTATATAATTAGCGAACAGAACTACAGGCGATGGATAACTAAAACATTGGTAAGGCATTTGGATGACAAACATACCGAAGCAAACGCCAAAAAGACCTTGGTTGATGCCGTTATTAGTAAAAACGAAGAGGGCGAAGACTACCTCACTATTTCAATTTTAAGGCCTATGCCCGAGTTAAACAATAATGCGAACTCGGTATCAGTGGGCTTTGTTCTTACCGATAGCGTTAAAAAGAAAATTGCTTTTTTGAACGACCCTGCCCTCAAAATTGAAAAACTGGGCCCCATTGCCGAACTGCACTTTGAAACCCCGTTTGCCCTGAGAAAAATGCGCGAAGAAGAAACGAAACAAGCCGAATACGACCGGTTGGCAAAAGAGGTTCAAAATAGTGTAGCCGGTATTCATTCATAAATCTGTACCAACCATCCCTTTGTAAATAACCACCTTTAATGGTGCTGTTGTGTTTAGAAATAATTGAAAAAATTCTTAAATTCGGCGTAACCCCGGATTATGATTTTAAACTTTTACCAAAAACTAACTACCCTTTTTTTAGTCTTTTTTATCGGCATTGGTGTTATCGGGTTTCTTGCCTTTCGTAACAATATTGCCTTTGCAAAAAGCACTAAGTGGGTTGAGCACACCCAACAGGTACTTGATGAATCCGAGAAGATATTCTCTCTTACCCAAAGTATTGCCAATGGCGAGCGTGGCTATATTATAACCCGCGATAGCGACTTTTTGCAACCCTACATTAACGCCCACGAAAAGATTTTTTTACAAATCGGTAAACTTAAAAGCCTAACGGCTGATAATCCCATTCAGCAAGCCCGCATTGATTCCATCAGTTTATTTGCGCAAAAAAGAGTAGATGTAACAGCCGGTATTGTTGAAGTCATGAACCATGACAAAAAAGAGGAGGCCATACAAGCAGTAGTAAGCAAAGAGGGAAAAAACTACGGTCAAAAGGTTCGCGAGTTGATAACCGAGCTACAGACCGACGAAAACAATTTATTAAAAGTTAGAAAGGCCAGTAACGAAAGCCAGATGGAAGTTTTTAATCGCACCTTATGGGCACTTTTTGGCGGATTGCTCATTCTCCTTACGCTTTCTTACCTCGGGTTTCTTTACAATCACCTTCAACAAAATAAGTTGGCAAGCGACCTACGCAACACCAACCACTTTCTCAACACCATTCTCGAGAATATTCCTAACATGATATTTGTAAAAGATGCCGAGCAACTTCGTTTTGTGCGGTTTAATCGGGCCGGTGAAAAACTGCTGGGCCGCATTCGCGATGAATTGATTGGTAAAAACGACTACGACTTTTTCCCCAAAGACCAGGCCGATGCGTTTACGCATAAAGACCGTGAAGTACTGATAAAGGGCGAGGTGGAAGATATTGTGGAGGAACCCATTCAAACCAAAAACGGCGATAGGTGGCTACACACCAAAAAAATAGCCATTACCGACGAAACCGGAAAGCCACAATACTTATTGGGTATATCAGAAGACATTACCAGTTCAAGGCTGTACATGGCCGAAATAAAACAACTGAATACCGAACTTGAAAAAACTGTTGCACAACTGCTTTCGGCAAATAAAGAGATGGAAGCATTTACCTATTCCGTTTCTCACGATTTAAGAGCTCCATTACGTATTGTAGACGGTTTTGGCGAAATACTATTAAAAGACTACGGCGATAATCTTGATGCCGAAGGCAAGCATACTGTGGAGGTAATAATGGCCAACGCCAAGCACATGGGCCAACTTATTGATGACCTCCTAAACCTTTCGCGCCTTGGCCGTACACAACTATCCGTCAAACGGGTTGACATGCGTGAACTGGTTGAAGATACCATTCATGCACTCAGTATTATGGACACCCACCTGGCCAGTGCCAACATCAAGGTAAACCCAATCAACCCAATCGATTGCGACACCAGCCTAATGCGTCAGGTTTGGATTAACCTAATTTCAAATGCGATTAAATATTCACGCAAAAACGAGCGCCCTGAAATTGAAATTGGCTCCGAAAACAAAAACGGCGAAACCATATACTATGTAAAAGATAATGGGGTGGGCTTTGATATGAAATATTACAACAAGCTTTTCGGCGTCTTCCAGCGCCTGCACAAAGTATCCGAGTTTGAAGGCACCGGTGTTGGCCTTGCCCTGGTCCACCGCATAATAACCAAACACGGCGGCAAAATTTGGGCCGAAGCCGCTCTTAACCAGGGTGCAACTTTCTATTTTACACTGCCGGGTTAATGCAGTCTTTTTAATAATGTTGTATTTCTCGACTGCTAACTCTGCATTTCTCTCCGTGCGAAAAATTGTATTTACTTACTATCCAACAATAACGCATTCATATATTTGCACCCATGAAGGCCACCGTATTAATTATTGATGATGAAGCCAAACTGCGCGGACTATTATCTCGGATAATTTCCTTAGAAGGATTTCAGGTGCTCGAAGCCGGCGATATAAAAACCGGCCTTAAAATGCTTGAAAAGTCCGAAGTGCAGGTTGTATTAAGCGATGTAAAACTACCCGATGGCAACGGCGTTAATTTAGCCGGCGAAATAAAGGCAAAATACCCCTGCATTGAGGTAATCGTCCTCACCGCCTTTGGCACCATTGCCGATGGTGTAGCCGCCATAAAAAACGGCGCCTTCGATTACCTGGTAAAAGGCGATGACAACGAACGCATTATCCCCCTCCTAAATAAAGCCATCGAAAAGGCCCGGCTTCAATCCCGCATTTACCAGCTCGAAAAAAAGGTGGCCGATAAATACAGCTTCAACAATATTTTAGGCACCTCCAAAGCAATACAACAAGCCAAAGACCTCGCCGCCAAAGTAGCCCCTACCGATGCAACCGTGTTACTACTCGGCGAAACCGGAACAGGTAAGGAAGTCTTCGCCCAATCCATTCATGAAGCTGGCCTCCGAAAATTCAAGCCTTTTGTTGCCGTTAACTGCAGTGCGCTGGGTAAAGAAATTTTGGAGAGTGAACTTTTCGGTCATAAAGCCGGCGCATTTACCGGCGCTGTAAAGGACAAACGCGGGCTACTGGAAGAAGCCAACGAAGGCACCATCTTTTTAGATGAGATTGGCGAAATGAATATCGACCTTCAGGCAAAGTTGCTGCGCGTTATTGAAACCAGCGAATTCTACCGCGTAGGCGATGCCAAAACAACCAAAGTCAATGTTCGGATTATAGCCGCCACTAATAGAAATTTAAGGGAAGAAAGCGAAAAAGGCCACTTCAGGCTCGACCTCTTTTACCGCTTATCTGTTTTTCAAATTCACTTGCCATCATTAAACGAACGGGTAGATGATATTGAAATTTTAGCGCTTTACTTTACCCGCCTTTTTGCCGGGAAGATGAATAAACCGGTACCAGCAATGAGCACCGAGTTTTTGCAGTCGCTCAAAAAACACCACTGGAAAGGCAATACCCGCGAGCTTAAAAACGTAATTGAACGTTCGGTTATTCTTTCCGATGGCACTCTACAACCCTCTTCACTCCCATTCGATTTTTCTTATTCAACCTCGTCTCCTTTTGTTTACGATTTGGAGGCAGTCGAAAAACAACACATCCAAAAAGTATTGCAACTCACCGGCGGTAACAAAACCGAAGCCGCACATCGCATGAATATTGCACTGGCCACCTTATACCGAAAACTAAAGGATTATAAACTCGAGTAGCCCCTTACTCCCACGCATTATCACTTTCTCATTTTGAGAAACACCTCTATCAATTTAAAAGGCTTTGGTATTCAAGCGTTTCTAACATAGTTACGTTCATATATTACTTAATGATGAAAATCAACAAGTTATATGTGCAAAGTCCTCATAAGTCTAAACTTTGGCACTTATTTTCGTTGTATGCGCACAAATCAAACCCCTGATGATATGATACGCGAATCAGAAGTGAAATACCAAATCAGCCATGATGTACCTGCATTAGCTATTCAATTGGCATATATTAAAGATGATAATGACGTTTACCGCGTCATTGATTGCTTGACGGCTTATACCAAAGTGGCAATCCGCGAAAACAATATGCATGAGGTAGAAGAATGTTTTCAAACTGCATATCACTTGTTGCATGAGGGCAACCGCCTGATTCAATTGGCGGTTGAAAACACCTTCATCTATGCAGTCAGCAGCTTACTCGAAATTTCCCTGAATGCAACACAGCCAATCCGAACGCTTTTTTTAAAGAATTTCAGAGTTGAATACTGTAAACTAATAAATACCCGGCAATCATAAATCAGAAATCAATATTCAGCAATCATAAATCTATTATCATGCTATTTACAATCGGACTTTTCGTTACAGGCCTTGTGTGCTTTGTACTACTTTATTTATCCATTAATTTTTTTGATAAAATCTAATTCTATGATCGCACTATTTATTATTTCAATCCTTGTTTTCGGATACCTGGTATATGTGTTAATAAGGCCCGAAAAATTTTAATAAAAAACTGATTTTGAATACGCGGATATAAAACCCACTACAATGAATTTAGAAATACTTGGAATAATTTTAATGTTTTTGGTCACCCTCATCATCGGGGTGCCACTGGGCCGTTACATCGCCCGGGTATATGCCGGCGAAAAAACGATACTCGACTTTTTATCTCCTGTTGAGCGGTTCTTCTACAAAACCAGTGGTATCGACCCCAACAAAGAAATGAACTGGAAGGAAAACATGCTGGCCATGCTTACTATCAATTTAGTATGGTTCATATTTTGCTTCGTCATTTTGGTAGTGCAACAATGGTTACCGCTAAACCCGGATAAAAACCCAAACATGCTGCCCGACCAGGCTTTCAATACAGCCATATCGTTTTTGGTAAACTGCGATTTGCAACACTATAGCGGAGAATCTGCCGCCACCTACTTTACCCAGTTAGCTTGCATGATGTTCCTGATGTTTGTATCTGCTGGTACCGGTTTAGCTGCTGCAGCCATATTAATGAATGCTTTGAAATTGAGAACAACCACCGAGTTGGGCAATTTCTATAACTACTTCGTGAAATCGTGCACACGTATATTATTGCCGCTTTCAATTGTGCTGGCCGTTGTGTTGATGTTGAATGGTATGCCTATGACTTTTCATGCTAAAGATACCATAACGACATTACAAGGCGATACAGTTCAGGTTTCGCGCGGACCGGTAGCTGCTTTTGTGCCAATTAAACACATAGGTACAAACGGCGGTGGTTTTTACGGCGCCAATTCAGCACATCCGTTAGAGAACCCCAACTACATTACCAACTTTATATTAATGGTATCACAGTGTATTCTGCCATTTGCCATTGTGTTTGCGCTGGGCTTTTATTTAAAAAAGCAAAAGTTTGCCTGGATGGTTTTCGGGGTTATGACCATTGGCTTCCTGTGCCTGGTAGCACCCACCGTTATATCCGAAATACACGGCAACCCGGCCATTGCAAAAATGGGTATCGATAATAGCTCCGGTGCCATGGAGGGTAAAGAGGTCCGATTCGGCCCTGCCGCATCTGGTTACTGGAGCATCATGACAACCGTTATTTCAACCGGCTCCGTAAACTGTATGCACGATAGCACCATGCCATTATCAGGCATGAACCAGCTTTGGGCCATGATGGTTAACTGTTTCTACGGCGGTAAAGGCGTAGGCTTTATGAACTTCTACATCTTTATCATTATAGCTGTATTTATGAGCGGCCTGATGGTTGGTAGAACACCCGAGTTTCACGGCAAAAAGATTGAAGCCAAAGAAATGAAGATTGCCTCCATTGTAGCCCTCTGGCACCCGTTATTAATCCTTGCTTTTGCGGCTATAGCATGTTTCGTTTTCGTTCATCATCCGGTTAAGTATGCCTACTGGCTCAACAACCCCGGCTACCATGGCTTTAGCGAAATGCTGTATGAATATACTTCGGCCTCAGCCAACAACGGTAGTGGTTTCGAAGGCCTGGGCGATACACCTTCCAAGTTTTGGAATGTTACAACCGGCTTTGTGCTCATTTTCGGAAGGTATCTACCTATCATCGGCCAAATAGCCATTGCCGGCTCATTAGCTCAAAAGAAGTTTATACCCGAAAGTGCAGGAACATTAAAAACAGATACAGTAACCTTTGGTGTAATGGTATTTGCAGTAATAGTAATTATCGCAGCACTGTCATTTTTCCCAGCACTGTCACTAGGCCCAATTGCCGAATATTTTAGTATGAGATAAATCGAATAAAACAATTAAAACGTGCGCACTTGAACACGTGAACACTTGAACACATTATAAAAATGAAAACAAAAGATACAACCTTATTTCCTAAAGAGCAGGTGCTTTTTGCCATCAAACACTCGTTCATTAAACTAAATCCCAAGGTGCTTTTCCGCAACCCGGTAATGTTTACTGTCGAGATAGGTACTGCCATCATGCTTTACGTAACCATCTACTCAGCCATAAGTCATGATAAGACCCAGGGCTCGTTTGGTTACAACCTGGCAATTTTCTTCATCCTGTTGTTTACCGTGCTGTTTGCCAACTTTGCTGAGGCTATTGCCGAAGCACGTGGTAAAGCACAGGCCGATTCATTGCGTAAAACCCGCGAAGAAACCGAAGCCAAATTAATTACAACCGATGTGCGCGGGTTCGATATTAAAACGGTTAAAACCTTTTCATCAAAACTGAAGAAGGGCGATATTTTCCTTTGCGAAGCGGGAGACACTATACCTACCGATGGCGAAATTATTGAAGGCCTGGCAACTATTGATGAATCAGCGATAACCGGTGAGTCAGCACCGGTTATTCGCGAATCAGGTGGCGATAAATCAAGCGTTACCGGTGGCACCAAAGTACTAAGCGACCGTATTAAAGTGCAAATGACTACTTCTCCCGGCGAATCATTTTTAGATAAAATGATTGCTTTGGTTGAAGGTGCATCGCGCCAAAAAACGCCGAATGAAATTGCACTTACAATTTTGTTGGCAGGTTTTACGCTCATATTTGTTATTGTTTGCGTTACGCTTTATCCATTTGCAGCATATGCAAATACGCCAATTACAATTGCAGCATTCATTTCGTTATTCGTTTGCTTAATCCCTACCACCATTGGTGGTTTGTTATCAGCCATAGGTATTGCGGGCATGGACCGCGCCTTACGCGCTAACGTAATTACCAAATCAGGTAAAGCCGTTGAGACCGCAGGCGATATTGACGTATTGCTTTTGGATAAAACCGGAACCATTACTATCGGCAACAGAAAAGCTACCAACTTTTATGCAGCCAATGGCACCGATAACGCAACGTTTATTGAAGCATGTGCTCTATCCTCACTGGCTGACGAAACGCCCGAAGGAAAGTCGATAGTTGAATTGGCCGGTAAAGAAGTTACCAGCAAGTTATCTATTGAGGGTGCAACAATGATAAAATTTACCGCCGAAACCAGGAGCAGCGGTGTCAATCTTAAAAATGGTACAGTGCTTCGTAAAGGCGCGTTTGATGCTATTAAAAAATTGTCAGAAAAGGCAGGCAACGTTTTCCCAACTGAGATTACAGAAAAGGTAAGAATTATATCATCTAACGGTGGCACTCCACTGGTAGTATCCGAAAACGACAAGGTACTTGGAGTAATTGAATTACAGGATATCATTAAACCCGGTATACAAGAGCGTTTTGAGCGTTTACGCAAAATGGGTGTAAAAACCGTAATGGTAACCGGCGATAATCCGCTTACAGCAAAATACATTGCCGAAAAGGCCGGCGTTGATGATTTTATTGCCGAGGCTAAGCCTGAGGACAAAATGAACTACATCCGCAAAGAGCAACAAAGCGGTAAGCTCGTAGCCATGATGGGCGACGGAACAAATGATGCTCCTGCACTTGCTCAAGCCGATGTAGGCGTAGCAATGAACAGTGGTACCCAGGCAGCGAAAGAAGCAGGCAACATGGTTGATTTAGATAACGACCCAACAAAGCTTATTGAAATAGTTGAAATTGGAAAGCAGCTTCTAATGACCCGTGGCACGCTTACCACCTTCAGCATCGCTAACGACGTTGCCAAGTATTTTGCCATCGTTCCGGCTTTGTTTATCACTTCTATCCCGGCTTTGCAGGCCATGAACATTATGAGGCTGCATTCCCCTGAGACTGCGATATTATCAGCCGTAATTTTCAATGCGCTAATAATACCTGCACTAATACCACTAGCTCTGCGCGGCGTAGCTTATAAACCAATTGGTGCGAGTGCGCTGTTAAGAAGGAACCTGTTTATATATGGTTTAGGCGGCGTATTAGTGCCATTTGTCGGCATCAAGTTAATTGACCTTGTAGTTTCATTAATCGTTTAAAATCTATTGTTATGATAAAGCATATTCTTCCATCCATTAAACTTTCAATCATCAGTTTGCTGGTGTTTGTAGGTATTTACACACTTGTTGTTTGGGGTATTGCCTATGCAGTAGCCCCCAACCACGGAAACGGCGAAGTTGTTCAGGTAAACGGTAAAACTGTTGGTTACAAATTGGTTGGCCAATCGTTTACACAACCTAAATATTTTAATGGCCGTCCATCTGCCGTTAACTATAACGCAGCCGGCTCTGGCGGCAGCAACAAAGGCCCCTCTAACCCCGATTACCTGAAAGGTGTTCAATCGGCAATTGATACCTTCCTGGTCTATAACCCAACGGTTAAAAAATCAGAAGTGCCTGTTGAGCTGGTAACCATGTCGGGTAGCGGACTTGACCCCGATATTTCGCCCAAGGCGGCAATAGTGCAAATTGCACGCATTGCCAAGGTAAGGCATTTAAGCGAAGAGCAATTAACAACCCTGGTTAACAAGCATATTGAAAAACCATGGTTTGGCCCCGCTCATATAAACGTACTTTTGCTAAATGTTGATTTAGATAAACTATAATAATAAAACGGTTCTACCTGACTTTGCTCATTTGGTGTAGAAACCTTAATCACAAACTTTTAATTTTTCATTAAATAAATTTGCATTAATAAGTATTAAAACACCCCTGATAAAACAAACAAAATGAAAACAAAACTACTATCCCTGTGCCTTTTATTAATGGCAAGCTCGGCAGGTTTTGCCGAAACAGACAGCACCAACGTTGCAGGTAATGCAACCGCAAGTGCCACACCAGCATCTCGCAACAAAACCGAGGTCCGTCAGAAAGCTTCTGAGATGACTCACGATTTTTTTGATGCATTTTTGAATAAAAGCAAAAAGGTAAAGCACCGCGATACCACGGCTACTGCCGATCCTTTTTCGCAGTTTGACCTTACCTGGTTAAATGGTAATGACCGTAGAAAGAATGGCTCACCGTTTGCCGGTAAATATTTCACACCTATCGTAATGGTGGATGTTAACTACACTGCATCTTTGGCTCACCCCATTGATAACACTGTGGTAGGTTCAACCGCCTTGGCGCGCAATAATGAGGTTGAAGTATCACTGGCCTCATTGGGTGGCGAGTTTAACTACGACAACGTACGGGCTAAAATTCAATTGCAATTTGGTACCCGCTCAACAGTTGTACCCAGAAACGATGCTAGTTGGAACCGTGGCGGTTACGACCTTAAATCAGCTTACCAGTATTTTAGCGAGGCTTACGGCGGTTACCACTTTAATGCCATGAAAGGCATTAACCTCGATGCCGGTATATTTATGTCATATGTTGGTTTATTCTCTTACTATAACTGCGAGAACTGGACTTACCAGCCATCATTTACCTCCGATAATACTCCATGGTTTTTTAATGGTATACGTTTACAAATGTTCCCAAGCATGAAGTTTAAACAGGAAATCTGGATTATCAACGGCTGGCAAACTTATGGCAAGTTCAATAATATGCCCGGCTTAGGTTCTCAAAGCACCTGGAGCCCTACCGAAGCTATCCGCGTAGTATCCAACAACTATTTTGGTACCGACGTAGCCGGTAACACCAAATGTTTCCGTTTCCACAGCGATAACAGCTTCCTGCTAAGGTATTATAACAAACCCGGGGCTGTCTTCAGCAAGGCTGCGTTCTCGGTTACTGCCGACCTTGGATTTCAAGAAGGTGGTGGCATTGGCGGTTTTGGCGCAGGCCTGGCCAACGGCCCTCAATCAAACTTTTTGTGCTGGATGGCATACAACAATTTATGGTTCGGGAAAGATCACTTTTCGTGGTGCACCGGTGCTGGTATGATTCATAACCCCGGCCGCTATTTGGTATTGGCACCCAGCGGCGATGCCGACCCTAATACTAACCCGGCAACAGGTAATACGATTGGAACCCACCCTTATTCAATGAACCCCGGCGATCCGTTTGATGCATGGGATATTTCTACCAGCTTAAGTTGGATGCCCAATGACTTTATAACTTTTACCGCACAGTTCATCCATCGCCAATCGCAAGAGCCCTATTTTGCGGGCGCGGGTGGGGTAACATCACCTAATGGTTATAACGGAACACCTATCCCTGCCGGTTGGACACCCGACCTGGTTAAGTCAGAAAACAGATTCATTTTCGCCATGATGGTACGTTTATAAAAGAATATATGGATTAATTAAAAATG
>Ga0206832_10209_pt1 | contig 13561 bp, 10 predicted proteins | sample Alteio_BWOrgCont_74_FD_152896 | JGI IMG/M metagenome (GOLD analysis project Ga0206832, IMG submission 152896) | Enriched cells from forest soil in Barre Woods Harvard Forest LTER site, Petersham, Massachusetts, United States -... | ecosystem: Environmental > Terrestrial > Soil > Temperate forest >... | reverse complement strand
TGACAGTGCGGCGCTACGCTTAATACCGAAATATTAACATTGGGCAATTGGTAATGCTCATTAAATGTCATGATTGAGTCTGCGGGGATAGAGAGCGGCTTATTGATATTAGTAAAGTAATTTAGTATCGGTGCCAACGATACCAACCTGGTAACATTGTTAGCTAAAATCAGGTTTATTTTTGTGCTATCGCTTCGGCCGTTGCTGCCGGCAGGATAATGTATCTGCAATACCAGGTACGAGTTCTTAAATAATTTAATACCAAAATTAGCCGGTAAGACATTGGGTGATGAGCCCGGCACCCACCCGCCTACTAAAATGGCTTTGTTCGAACCTACACCACCAAAATTAACATAACCGGGGCCCGGCGAAGCAGCATCTAATTGAGCACAGGTGCCTGTAGTATCCTGGTAAACCAATACATGGTGAACAATACTTGGGTTACCGGGTATAATCTCCATACTGGTAATGTATTGATCAGTTAGTAAATTGGTTGGTATGGCAAAGCACTGGTAAATATCGCTGCTTTGATTCGAGGGAACGGTAAAGGTAGGAATAGTAAGAGAAAGGCTTGGTGTGCCTAATTGCGAGCCGTTGGTGTAAACCGGCGGTACCGGTGCTATCGTTGTATCGCCAATTGGCGCACCGGCGTCTACCCAATCATTAATCAGGCTTATTTCAGCCGGGGTCAGTAATCTTTCATGTGCCAAACGGGTATAAGTTGGGTCAGGCGACCATGGTGGCATTTTTTTAATAGTAACATCGGCACTAATGTTATACCGTTGCTGAAAAGCATCATTATAATCAAGTAACGAAAAAGGCGCAATACCGTCGGAATGGTGGCACTTGGTACAGTTATTATACAAAATGGGGGCAATGTTGCTGGCCCAGGTTATTGATTGGGCGCTTTCAAACTTAACTATCAGCAAACCGAGAAGAAGGAAAGTAAATTTTTTCATCATCTTTTTAATTGAAATGATTTGATAAACCAACTATTGCAAATGTATTATTTAAGCCTCTAATTTTTAAACAATCAACGCCGGGTTGTTAAACTCTGCTGTGTTAACCATGTCTTAATTAACAAAATCCCTGTTAAGTTGACTATTGCAAGCGGATTAGGTTTAAAGTAACGTGTAAAGATTTAACTGGGCTATATTTGAACTACTAAAGAAATTCCTTGAAAAAGGCTTTACCTTATTTTCTGTGCTTTTATGCCTGTTTTTTATTCGGACAAACTGCCAAGTTTCCGGTTACAGGCATACCCGTCGAGCGTTTTGGGCGCACGCTACAAAATCCCTGGTCTGGTGGGTTGAATGCACCCCAGTTTTTCCAGGTTGATTTGAATAATGATGGGCTGAATGATCTTTTTGTTTTTGATCGGGGAAGTAATAAGGTGCTTACCTTTTTGAATGACGGTAGCCATAGCGATACGGCTTTTCATTATGCTCCTGAGTATCAAGCGGTTTTTCCGTCCATGACCCAGTGGGCTGCCCTGGCGGATTACAACCATGATGGCATTCCTGATTTATTTACTTTCCAGATGGGGGAAACCGACCAGCATGGTAATGCAGTGCCCGTGGGCATTAAAGTTTATAAAGGCTCGCGATTGGCCGGCAATCTGCATTATGATGTGGTTAAATATTGTCTCTATTATTTCGAAGCACCTTATACTGTCAATATTCTTCCCAATGGCTTAGGCCAACCTGCTATTATTGATGTAAACGGCGACGGCGACCTCGATATTTTAACTTTCGGAGTATATGGTACTGCAGTTGAGTATTACGAAAACCAAACTGTTGAACAGGGCCTTTCGCCCGACTCGATGATTTTTAACCAGGTTTCGCAATGCTGGGGTAATTTTTACGTAGGCAATTCTTTTCTGGGCGTTAGTTTAAATGTTAGTTGCAAAGGGGGCACCGGGCAAGGTGGTAATCCGGAAGGAGAACGCCACACGGGGGCGGCGTTGAGTGCAATCAAAAGCCTCAACGATAGTCTTGTTGATATACTGGTAAGCGGCGCACATGTTAATTACATGGCATGGCTGGCCAATACCGGTAACACCTCGTATGCCAATATAGGCTGGGTAGATACTTTGTGGCCGCAGTGTAATACCCCGGTCCACCTGTCGTATTTTCCTGCTGCATATGCGGTTGATGCCGAGAATAACGGAAACAAAGATTTATTAATGGCTCCTATTTTTAGCTCGTCTGCTTTGGATGTTAATAATGTAATGCTATATCATTATGTCACCGGTGATAGCTGTTATTATCAATACTCGGGCAACGACTCGTTTTTAGTGAGTTCAATGATAGATTGCGGAACCGATAGCAAGGCCACGTTTTTTGATTTTAATGGCGATGGATTAATGGATATTGTAGTAGGTAATTACTATTACTACAATCCGGTTGTGTTAGGCAACTCTCAACTTGCTTTATATCAGAATATCGGGACCAATGCCCGCCCGCATTATCAGCAGGTATCAACAGATTATTCAAACCTATCTCGATATAGCATTGCCGGCGAAACCATGGGATATAATCCCGCATTTGGCGATTTAGATGGCGATGGCAAACCTGATATGATAGTGGGTGATGCGAATGGTTGGATTCATTTTTTTAAAAACGTGGGCGGGCAAATTGCCTCATTTCCGTCGATGACCGCTGCTGATTATGACAGTATTAATGTGGGCGGCGATGCAGCTCCTTTTATTTACGATGTAAACGGCGATAGCCTACCCGACCTGCTTATTGGCAGACAAGACGGTGGCTTAAGCTATTATTGGAATTACGGCACTAAAACCACGCCTAAGTTTAGTGTTGATTCGGTTAACAGCAATTTTGGGAGTGTAAACGTAACCAGTGTATCAAGCACCATTGGTAATAGTCAACCATTTATTATGCGCGACTCAGTTGGCAACATGCTACTGTTCGTTGGCTCCGACCAGGGGCTGGTTTTTGAGTATGCTATCGATGCAAATAAGTTGAGGAGTGGTTCTTTCACATTGCTTGATACTAACTTCCTGGGTTACAACGCCGGCGCGCGAGTTACTATGCAGGCATACGACCTTAACGGCGACGGCAAAATGGAATACCTGGTAGGCAATGCCTTAGGCGGCCTGCAAATGTTCAGCGAAACCCTGTGGGATTCAAGTAATGTTCTGGGGGTTCATGAGGTGCTGCCTGAAGCCAATTTTTCGGTTTATCCCAACCCCGCAAATCAACAGTTTACTTGCGTGCGCAAAGATGGTGATTGGAAAAATGCGCAGGTAGAATTATACAATCTTTTGGGCGAGAAGGTTTCCATACATTTTACAAGCAATTCCAACCAACTTATTTTTTCCTCTTCCGAATTAAGCGAGGGTATGTATATACTACACATTTTGCTCGGCCAGGAGGCTTACAATAAAAAGATTTTGGTGCTACACTAATTAAAAGTCCGCACCGGTTTATAATATCACCGGGTCGATGTAACAGGGGCTGCGCACAAATTCATCTTCAGTACCATCCACATAAATCACTATTACATGTACTTTATTTCCATGTTCATAACCTTGCATGATAATTGATTTCTTGCCATCCGAAATATTTCCTTTAATAGGAGTGCAATCCTTTTCGTACAGCAATTGTTTTATTTCTTTGGCAGGTTTGGGCAAGTAAATCTGGTAGTCATATTTGGGCAAACCCGGTATGCTATCGCTTTGGGCATGGCTTTTAAAACCTGCTAAAAAACAACAACAAAATAGCACGAACGCCCTCAACATAATCTGCTTTTAACCCACTATAAAGCTAGTAAAAATTGCTGAGTTTAATTTTAAAGAATTCGGGCAAAAATCAAAAATGACGTTACTTTAGATTATTAAAATTGTTTGGATTTTCGTGAGGTTTCTAAATTGAATTTAAGCTGATGAAGAAAATATTACAACTCCTTTTGGTTATCGCAGTTTTCAATAGCTGCAACAATGGTAACAAAGGCATACCCGTGGTTGCCTTTGCTGATGCATTTGAGGATAACACTATTGCCCAGGCCAAACAAGGCTTTTTTGACGCCCTAAAAAAAAACGGATACTCCGAAGACAGCAATACTATCAAAGTCATTTACCGCAATGCGCAAGGCGATATACCAAAACTGGCCTTATCGGTTAAATACTTTATCTCGCAAAAAGTCACCTTAATAGCAACCAGCCCCTCCCTGTCAACCATTACAGCCGTTCAAAACACCAGGGATATCCCAATTTTTATGATGGTTTCTCCCTCTCCGCAGTTAATGAATGTGGTAGGCGATAGTGGAAAGGCACCTGCCAATTTATTTGGTGTAGGAGAGTCGTTGGAGTATATTGATACATCGTTTTCGCTAATTCCCAAACTGGTTAAAGCCAAAGAAGGAAAATTAAAAGTAGGGATGCTCTTTAACCAATCTGAGCCGCAGAGCGAAGAGGCTTTGAAGCGGATTCAGCAATTGGCAACCCAACTGGATGTTGAATTGGTGGCACTACCGGTTAACAGCACCGCCGATGTGCAGTTGGTAACGCAATCGCTCCTTTCTAAAAACATCGATGCCTTTTTTGCAAATCCCGACAACACTATTTTCGGCTCGTTCGAAACTATTATCAAGGCGTGCAACAATGCCAAAGTGCCCGTGTTTACCAGCGAAGCCGGTTTGGTTTCAAGGGGGGCCGTAGCCGCCTATGGCGCCGATATTTATCAATGGGGCTATCAGGCCGGCGAGCAGGCAGCCACTTTCCTCAAAAGCAAAAGCACCGATGGTTTAAAATGGGAAATGGTAAAACTGCGCAAACGCGTTTACAATCCCGAAGCGGCTAAACTATTTAATATTGCTGTACCTGATAATTTTGAAGCAGTAAAATGAATGTGATAATTAGCCAATGTGGTGATGTGATAATGAACGGCCACATTTCGCAATTTGCATCTAATTATCACATTGGCTAATTGTCACCTTAAAATCAGACATGGAATTTTATTTAACCGCCATCATGTTAGGTTTATGTCTGTCGGCAATGTCGCTGGGCATATTCATTACCATGAAAATATTCAGCATACCGGATATTACGACTGACGGCAGTTATACGCTGGGTGCTGTCTTAACGGCGGTGCTGATTATGGCACATTGGCCAGCATGGGCTATAATACCGGTTGTGATGCTTGCCGGTGCATTGGCAGGGTCGTTAACCGGTATCATCCATACCCAACTCAAAATTGATGCACTGCTGGCTGGTATTTTGGTTATGACAGGTTTGTATTCTATCAACCTTACCATTTTGGGCCGTAGCAATGTACCTTTGTTGAATGTGCACACTGTATTTTCTTATATCCACCCGTTTAGCAGCTCAATTTATAATGAGGCAATTACCGGTTTAATATTTGTAGTAATTCTTTCTTCCATTTTAGGTTATTTGCTAAAAACCGATTTCGGCATTGCCATGCGGGCAACCGGTAACAGTGGGTCAATGACCCGTGCTTTGGGCATTAATAACAATGCAATGAAAATTACTGGCCTGGCTATTGCCAACGGCTTAACTGCCCTGAGCGGGTACCTTGTAGCGCAGTATCAAAATTTTACTGATATTAATATGGGCATTGGCATTGTTATAACAGGGCTGGGCTCGGTGCTAATAGGCGATGCGCTGATAAAATGGTGGAACCTGCGTTCTATCATTGCCCAGTTGATGGTCGTACTTGCCGGTAGTATTATTTTTCAATTGGTATTGGCTTTTACATTATCAGTAGGGGTAGACCCCAACCTTTTAAAGTTAGTTACATCAGTTATGGTTTTATTGATAGTGAGCATTCCCAGACTAAGAGCTAACCCGGCATGATAAAGCTGCAAAACATACAGAAGGTTTTTAATAAAGGCCAGGTAAATGAAGTGAGCGCATTGAATGATGTTACACTCGATATTGCCCGGGGAGAATTTGTAGTGTTAGTGGGCTCCAACGGTTCAGGTAAAACCACCTTGCTAAACATCATTTCGGGTGCCGAATCTCCAACCACGGGTACCCTTCTGTTAAACAACTCTGATGTTACAAAACTACCCGAATATAAACGTAGCCAATGGATCGCGCGCGTGTTTCAAAATCCCTTAAGTGGCACCGCACCTGACCTGAGTATATTGGATAATTTTAGACTGGCTGCCCTTCGCACCACCGGCAAAAAACCGATAATAGGCATCAACGCAGCTTTTAAAAAACTGGTACAGGACCGAATTGCAACCCTTAACATGGGCCTTGAAAATAAGGTTGACCAGGCCATGGGCACCTTATCGGGCGGACAAAGACAGGCGCTAACTTTACTGATGAGTGTTATGGACCATACCGATATTTTATTGTTGGATGAACCCACTGCAGCTCTCGATCCCAGAACCGCCAACACCATTCTTGAAACAGCCGATAAAATTGTAAAGGAGTATAAGCTAACGGCGGTATTGATTACTCATAATCTTAAAGACGCGCATCAATACGGCAACCGGATAATACAAATGGCAGAAGGCAAAGTATTGCGTGATTTGAATGCTACCGCCAAGGCCGGGCTCCAATTGCCCGATATGTTTGGTTGGTTCTTGTAGAAAGTATCCACAGCTTATATTGCATGGTTGATAAACGTATATGTCAAAATGGATTATATTTTCCAATATTGCGCCCACTAAAATCTTATAAATTATGAAATTAAAACTGTTTTCAACTTTCGCTCTTTCTTTAAGTATGATGGCATTAAGCGCTCAAATGGGCATGCCCTCAACAGTAACCGGTGCTGAACAAAACGTTCAAAAAAGCGCTACTCAAACGCAAACTTCCGCAACACAGGAGGTTAACAAAGCCGAGTCAACTGCCAAAACAAGTGTAGGCACTTTAGTATCGCAGTTTGCAGGCCAGGTTTCGCCAGCTGCATTAACCGATGAGTTTAACAAAGGCAAAAGCGCATTTCAATCGCAGGCTAAATCAACCACTGATGTTAAAGCAACTTCGGGTTTATTGCAAAAGTTGGAAGGTGGTTTAAAAACCTCGGCTTTTACTTCCGCTTGGGCTAAAATAAAAGACAAATGGTCGGGTAATGTTAAATCAGCTACTACTACCAAGCAGTTAGCAGGCTATTTAAAAACCCTAACCGAAAACGTTGACCCTAAATTTTTGGGCGCTAATTGGGAAAAAATAAAGCCTACGTTTAACGCAGCGCTTGATAAGCTTGCGCAGTAGTTTTATTACTTGAAATATTGATTGAAAGGGCTACCAAAAGGTGGCCCTTTTTTATTGCGGTGATTTGAGAACGTAATTTCGGAAGCTATAACTTCTTGCAGTTTAATTCGTAATCGGTTTCACTCACCTTGGTTATTTTCCTGGCAAACTTTTTTGCAGCGTTAATCCAGGTTTGTGTTTTATCATCATAGCGCAAGTCCTTGTTTGCGTTTAGTTCAGCCTTATATTTTTCAATGTTTTCAGCTGCTACAGGGGCGGTATAATCAACACAAATCTTCTTTTCGAAACTACAAAAGGTGCTTCCGTTAATCACCATCAGGTCGTTATTGTCGCTTATTTGTTCGGCAGGCACTTTTTTTTGCCAATAATCCAATACCTGTTTGTGGGTGAGGCCTACAAGGTCCTGGGCTTCAAGCCTTGGAAAGAAAACCACCATGAGAAAAAAAAGCGCTCCGATTATTTTTTCCATAACTACTTATTTACTGTTTGAATATCATTCCATTCGGGGCTAAAAATAGCGATTTCCAACATCCCGCCCTTTGGAGTTGTATTAGGATACAATAAAGTTATAGGCTCTAATTTTATTATTCGCTTTTTTTAGTAAGTTTTTTGAAGTAATTACTATATTTGGAATGAAGAGGCGCAGCTGGCTTTTCTCATGAATGTGCTGAATGTTTGTTTCGTTGCTTTTTATTTTGGTAAAAGAGCAAGAGTAGCAAAAGAGGAGAGTAGCTGATGCAGATAAAGCTTATGTTTTATCTTAATCTTCTTATAGCACGACACCCACATAACCCCAATAGTATGGACTTATTAACTATCCTCATTATAATGGCAGTATTGCTGTTATTCTACCAAGTTGTGCTTAATAAAGACCCCGACCAATTAGACAACACCGGCCACCCTGTGCGGGGAAGAAAACGCGGATAACTAAGGGTATTTCTTTTGCTTCGCGATTAGCGGAACCAGCTCAGCCTATCTGACCAGTAGCACTATTCCTTTGCGTTCAATCAAAGTGCCATCTGCAGCGGTAAAGTCAATCAAATAGGCATAACCGCCCATTTCGGCTTCTTTTCCATGGTCGGTTCCATCCCAACCAATATCGGGGTTATTGCTTTCAAATATTTTGCCACCCCACCGGTTAAAAATAAGCATGCTGTACCCTGCAGGAGCCCCATAAATAATGGTAGGTTTAAATGTAAGGTTCGCGGTTGGCGTGTTACTTCCTCCACCCGGCGAAAAAGCATTAGGCACATAAATCACCGGGCGGTGAACAATACAAACCTGGTTAGAGGCACTGATAAGTGTGTCCTGGTATCCGCTTGGGTTTGGTAAATTAATGAAATAAACAGCCTCAATGCGATAACAAAAAGTACCGTTGTCATTTAAAAAATTTGGTAAGTGCTGCAACGAATCAAAATACTCATTAACCCCCGGCTGAAACGTTTGAATAAGCTGAAAACCACTACCAATATCGCGGTATAAATTATAGCGCATAACAGTAGCATTGCTCAACAAAAAGTCGTTCCAGGTAAGTTTGGTCACATAATAATCGTAAAGGCCCCCTATCAGGCAAACGGTTTTTACAAACGGGGTAGGGTACTGATTTTCGCAGCTATCATAAGCATCAATCTTAAAGTAGTAAGGATTGTTTTGCGGAAAAACGTAATCCGAGTCTAAGTAGGTTTGAAAATGCAACAGCGGCGAAGGCGTGGTTATTTGTTCCGTAGGGCTATAATCAACGCTATCAACACTCTGTAAAAGCTTATAAAAAATAAGCTGGGCAATGGTATCAACTGTCCAGGTAATATCTATCTGATTGCCGGCGTTTACCGTTGCGTTTGTAATGAATATATATGCCGGTGGCTGAACGATAACCGCCCGCATATGTATAATATTACTATGCGATACAATATTAGTATCGGCCGCACTTACAGCCGCAATATATATTTGCAGGCTATCGCCGGTATTAAAGGTTGAATAGGCATAATTAAGTGCGGTATCACCCACAAATCCATCTTCTGTAAATGGGCCGCCGTTTTTACTTACCCAAACCTGGTATTGCGCTACGCCACTGGGCCAGTTATTGTAGCTGTTCCAACTAATATTCACTTGTCGCTGGCACTCGGTATTGGCCGCAGTTGCCAAAATTGTATTCTGCGGTAAAATGCTGTACGAACTGCGGTTTCCGCAACTATCAACCGCAGCAACGGTAAAAACCTGCGAGAATTGCGATGGATTGTATTGCGGGTTAGTAGAAGTATCAATTACTACCGTATTGTTTCTGCCATACACCGTATCCCAGGGTTTAGCGTTTCCATTCGGTAAATAATAATAAAGGATGTAATGGCTTGTTTGTTCTGAGGTATCCGGCAAAAAAGAAATTACGCTTTGGTTATTGGGGGTAACTGTAACGCTTACAATGATGGGCACCGCCGGCGATTGGTTATTTACGGTATCTGAGCATAGCAGTGTTGGACCGGGACAATTAACACTGTCCTTCATATAAAAATACCAGGTTTGTGGTGGGCTATTGTACCCAGCCAGCACAAATGAAGTGGCAGCTTGATTGGTAACAGCGGTAACATTATTATACGGTCCATTCTTGCCAGTAGAAGATGCATAAATTGTGTATTGAACAAAGGCACCGCAGGGATTGGCAGGGGGCAAAGCCCAGTTGATAATGACATCCCCGTTCGAACTTGAATCGTTAACACACAAAATAAACGGTGCCTGAACCACCTGGCCGAAATTTCGAAGCCCCAAGGCCAGTATAAATAAGGATATGAAAACTATTCGCTTGCTCACTGTTTTATAACAACTCTGTTATTTAAAGATTAAACCTGAAACGCTTTAGTTGCACAGATGTTTTATACTTCCGGCATTTAAAACCAAAACCATAGTTTAACCAACGGTTATTTTATACATTTTATCGTAATCAAGGTATTTATTAGCCAACTCAAGCAACTCTTTACTGCTTACCTCGCGCACGGTTTTCAGCAATTGCTGAATATACGAAACGTCCTGGCCATAAAGTATTAGCCCCTTCATGGTTTCCGAAAACTTCATCGGGCCATCAATACTGCGCAATATCCTTCCGCTCATGTAGTTCTTAACTATTTGTAACTCTTCCTCATCAATTAGCTCATTGCGCAGGTGGTTGATTTCGTATTTGATTTCATTCAACGTAGCCTCACGCACTTCTTTGCCCACTTCAGATGCTATTTCAATAAAACCGCCATGCGGATATGATACAAACGAAGAATAGATGCCGTAAGTATATCCTTTCTCCTCTCGTATGTTGCTCATTAACCTCGAGCCAAAATAACCACCAAACACCGTATTTAAAACCGAGAGCTTTAAAAAGTCGGGGTGCTTTTTGTTGATGCTTATGTTGCCCAACACCACCGCGCTTTGCACAGAATCTGCCTTATCGGTATGCTGAATTAACTCTTTGGCAGATTCAATGTTGTAGGTTAGATTTTCACTTGCCTTTTCACCACTCCAGTTTTTACTGCCAAAAAACTGGTTGATTTTTTTAACCAGGTCTTTGTTAAACCTGCCCGATAAAATGATAGTAAGGTTACTTGCGTGGTAATATTTTTTAAAGAATGCTTTAAGGTCGGCGGTATTCATCTGGTCGAAATGTTCAAATTCAGTAACCCTGCCGTAAGGATGGTTTTGCCCGTATAAAGCATTCACAAAATTACGATTGGCTAAAAACTCATTCTTCTTTAATTCAACCGAAAACTTTTGCTTTTTGTTGCTGATAATAGTTTCAAACTCCTTATCGGGGAAAGTTGACTCAGTAAATATTTCAAGCAATAGCTCCAGTAAATGGTCTATTTGCTTGGTTAACGAATATAGCACTGCGCCACCCGTTTCATAACCAACACCGGTATTAATATTAGCGCCATAAAAATCAAATTTATCGGCAATGGCTTTGGCGTTATGCTTTGTGGTCCCTTCGCGCAGCAGGCGGTTGGTATAGTCGGCTACCAGGTTTTTTTCTTCAAACCATTTACCGGCTTTAAACATTAGTTCAAGCTTTACAACTTCCTGTTCGCCGGCGTTAATTACGTATACTGGCACACCATTATCAAGGTGCAACAATTCAAATTGGGGTAGGTCAACCTGCTCAATTAATTTTATTTCAGGGGCATCTGTTCTGTTCATATCACGTTGCTTCAATTTTCGCATTTGCGAAAACCGGCTCTCATTTAGTTATTCGAAAAATATCTGATAGTGTTTGAATTCTCTTTTCTGAAAATCCTGGCCGCAATTTGCTTTAGTTTTTCCGGTGTCAACGCGGTGTACTTTTCTATTTCGCGGTTAACATCATCAGGGTTGCCCAGCATTTCAAAGTACGCAAGGTTCATGGCGCGGTTTAAAATATTGGTTTCGCCAAATATCATGTAAGCCTCTATTTTGTTCTTCACCTTTACCATCTCCTCTTCCGATATTGGTTCGGTCTTTATGGTTTCAAGTGCCTCTTCAATGGCGGCATCAGCTGTTTCCATGCTAACACCCTCACTAAGTTTTCCTTCAATCATAAACAAACCTTCATCTATGGTTTCGGTTATGTAAGCTGCTATGCTACTAAAAAGCTTTTTTTCTTTTACCAATTGCTGGTATAAGCGCGATGAATCACCGGTGCTTAAAATATCACGTAGTAAATCTGTGGCGTGGTAATCAGCATCTGTACGGGCGCACATTTTGTAGGCCTTGTAAATAGCATCAACCGGCACATCTGCTTTAACGTCCTCACTTCTTGCCTCTGTTTGTGCCGGCTCCTTGGGTATATGGCGCTCTATTTTTTCACCGGCGGGTATTTCGCCAAACCATTTTTCGGCCAGTGCTTTTACCTCGCTTGTTTTTACGTGGCCTGCTACTACCAGCACCGCATTGTTAGGCCGGTAATATTTAAAAAAGAAATTACGGGCCGATGGAAGTTTTACCTGTTCAATATGCGATAAGTCCTTACCAATTACCGGCCATTGATAGGGATGGACTTTATAAGCGAGTGCACACATTTTATGCCACACATCGCCATAAGGTTGGTTGATGTAGTGCTCTTTAAATTCTTCCATCACAACGTTTTTCTGGGTGGCCAGGCTTTCCTCTTCAAAAGCAAGCGAAAGCATCCTATCGCTTTCTAACCAAAAAGCCGTCTCAAGGTTATTGGCGGGTAGAATATCGTAGTAATTGGTAATGTCGTTCGAAGTAAAGGCGTTGTTTTCACCCGCTGCATTTTGCAACGGTGTGTCAAACTCTGGCACATTTACCGAACCCTCAAACATAAAGTGCTCAAATAAATGCGCAAAACCGGTTTGCTCCGGGGTTTCATCGCGGCTGCCCACTTTATATAAAACGTTTACTACTGCCATGGTAGTAGTAGGGTCTTCGTGCACTATTACTTTTAAACCGTTGCTTAGCTGAAATTGCTCAAACTTTATCATGCCTGCTATTATAGATATTGGGGGGCAAATGTATTGATTTTGGGTAGAGTTTATCAGGCTGTTTGATGCTTCCCAATAATGACATAAAAACCTTTCGGGTCTTTACCCAAGCCTAAATCCAGGATAGGACCTGAAAGGCTTTTATCTCGATGAACTTGGGTCAACTTTTTAAAAAGTGCTACCATTTATAATTGTAAACTGTTGAATGTTAATATGTTATGGTGTAAAAAGGTGCTACCGTTTTTGTTAAAATGACTGTGCAAAACTTTTTAGATACCCCCACTAATTGCAATGACAGAAGCGCTTAATAAATTAGTATTTCGAAAAATTAATGCTCCTTAGCGTCAAAATTTGCAAGGTATGGCAGTGGTTATTAAAAAAGCGGCCGTAGCAGGCGCAGGCGCAATGGGTTGTGGTATAGCACAGGTATTTGCCCAGGCTGGGCTTGATGTTATATTGTTTGATGTAAGTGAAAATCAACTGGCAAAAGCGAAATCAGAAATAGCTAAAAACCTGGATTTTGCCGTTTCGAAGCAAAAAATATCGCAGGCCGATAAAGACCTGGCTTTAACGAAAATTACCTACTCAAACGACCTTACTACCTTGAAGGCCGATTTGATTGTTGAAGCGATTGTAGAACAGTTAGCGCCCAAACAGCAGTTATTTAAGCAATTGGCTGCTTTTAATAGCACCGAAACTATTTTTGCAACCAACACATCTTCCATACCTGTTACACGAATTGCTAAAGATGTATCCAACCCGGAACGTGTGGTGGGTATGCATTTTTTTAACCCGGCCCATTTAATGAAACTGGTGGAAGTTATAACCGGTGCCGAAACCCTGCCCGAAATTGCTGAAACGATTAAGGATCTTACCATCAAAATTGGCAAAACACCTG
>Ga0206832_10208_pt1 | contig 13577 bp, 7 predicted proteins | sample Alteio_BWOrgCont_74_FD_152896 | JGI IMG/M metagenome (GOLD analysis project Ga0206832, IMG submission 152896) | Enriched cells from forest soil in Barre Woods Harvard Forest LTER site, Petersham, Massachusetts, United States -... | ecosystem: Environmental > Terrestrial > Soil > Temperate forest >... | reverse complement strand
AGGCAGGCGCTGATGGCGAGCCTGTACTTACCCCGGAAACTTCCATACCATATATAGGCGGCCAGCTTTGGCCGCTGCCCTTTAATGTCGTTCCTCCTGAATAAGTATTATTCCCCGATAAATAAAGGAATCCAATGCCATTCTTAAGCAGGCTTCCGTTACCGCTTATCGTTCCATTTAAACTTATCGTACCGTTAGTGCCAATTGTATTAACATTTAGTAAAGTGTCTAAAACAATGGGCGTACTTAAGGTTTGACTAATTGAAGAGTTATTGATCAGATCGTTTCTTAAATGAATCGTATCGCCGGATATAGCATAACTATTGGCATTACTGCTGAATTGTATCCTGGAAGCGGCGAGTTTTGTGATATCATCAGTGATCACTGTATCTGCAGATGCCGGAAAAGTAATGATTGCGGGACTGGTTGGGGCTGCGTTTTCCACCCAGTTTGACGCTGTTTGCATCGAACCTGTTGCTGCATTTGCGCTCCATGTAAATGAACCGGAGCCAGGTACACCAAAGGCTTCCACTGAATTTATGCTTTCCTTTGTTTGTCCAACTGAAGAAACCACATAGTAATAAGGCGTACCATTTGTGACGTTCAGGTCAATGTAACCCGTATTGGAAACATTGGCAATTATAGTATATGGACCACCACTCAACGTGGCCCTTTTTACGTTATAAGTGGCTGCCCCTTCGGCTGCATTCCAGCTCAGGTCAATTTCTTTGTTTTTATCAACAATAGTTGGCTGGCCTGGCGCCGTTGGCGGAACGGATGCAAAAACCACGTTCGAGTTTCCACTTTCCAGGGTGCCTGCAAGTGCTGTAACAACATAATAATTATTAACCTCCGGAACCGGCTGCGCGTCGGTATAAGTTGTACCGGTTAAACCGCTTTGAATAGTTGTGAACGGACCGGCAGCTGAAAGTGAGCGCTTTACATTATAACTGCTTGCACCCGTTACCACAGGCCAGGAGATAACGATATTCGTACTGTTAGCAATGGCTTCTGTTACTCCTGCAGGAGCCGCCGGTGCCGTACTTGCGGTTACTGTAATGACCAGATTTGCCGTACCGGTACCGCTTGAATTAGTTGCCTGAAGGCCTGCTATACTTTGTCCTGTTGCAGTCGGGGTTCCCGAAATCACGCCGGAAAGTGTATCGATACTTAAACCGGCTGGCAAACCGGTGGCCGCATATCTGGTAGCTGTGCCTGTTACACCAATGGTGTATTTAAATGCATTGCCAACCGTACCGTTTGCTGCTGTAGCGCTGGTAATAACAGGAGCGCCCGCGGGTGAAGTATTGTTGATGGATACATTGGTAAAAGTAACGGTGTTTAAAGAAGATGTATTGTTGGAAATTGTATAAAAACCAATATAGGTATTGGCTGAGAGTGTTGTAAAAAGATACAAAGCATTGTTTGTCCAGTTTATGCCATCCTTTGAATGATAGGTAAAAATCCTGTTGCCTACACGCTCTATTTTTAGCCACCAGGGCGTAACCGGTTGTGGGTGGGTGTACTCGGTCTGTGCATAGTAACCGTTGCCGGTAGATGTAACACCAGCGGTTCCGGAAAGACCTATGGCTATATAGTTGGCAGTTCCTGTTAGCGCGTCACGAATCATCAGGCCATTGATAGCGGAGCCGAGCGTATTGCTATTAACCTTAACAATCATCCCGACATCGCCGCTGGCTTGTCTGAAGCTATAATTACAGCTGTTCGCCGCTGAATTTCCGGCCCCGCTGGCTGTCCATGTTCCATTATTGTAGGATGCAGTGCCCGTTATGCCGGTATTGCCAATATCAGCATTAGTCAGATAACTGACCGGCTGCGCATTGTCAGCTGGATAAACAATAGGCGTTAACGCTGTGGCATGAGAAGTATCTGATGATTTTAGATATAAGAAGGACAAGCTTCCTTCTCCGGATAATGCCCGCATTTGGGTTGTATAGGGTGTAGGTATCCCTTTGCGAAGCGCGTAAGCACCCTGAATGATATTATTAAAAAAGCTTTGATGAATGTAACCTGGAGGTATCCCCCAGTTAGTCCAGTAGGCGGAATAGCCGCCAAATGGCACAAAGGGAATGCTACCTGCCGGAGACTGACTATACTGATTGTATAACTCGCCAATGTTGAACAGGCGATTATTAAACTCAGCAAATAAATCATAGCCTTGTTTCCACGCAACTTCGGCACTCCATCCAAGCGCCTGGATCTGAGCAAACCAATGGTCGTCACGGCCAGCATCGCCTACCTCGCCGTTGGGTAAGCTGTTCCGCAAACCGCCACCTGCGTCCATCCTATATACGGTAATTGCCTGCTGCCATAAAACCGGGTCACCCAGGTAAGCTGCGATTCCCACTGCGATAGACAACTGCAGGGCTCCTTTATTTTGATCTCTTAAAGGATTAGGTACCCATGAAGTAGGATAGAGCACATTCCTGAAATAATTGTTCACATGAGCATCATTAGCAGCACTCCAACCCGGAAATGTACTCCGCAGAATGTCCGCACCCACTATAAAATATGGTGCCTGATCTCCGATGTCGAGCATGCTTTCATTCCCACCCCAGGTTGTATTGGTAACAGCCCAGGCATCAAGCATATTTGTTGCTTTACGCGCATAGGTAGAGTCCCCTGTAAAAACATACATGAAAGCCAGGTTGTGAATCGCCTCCATATCGCTCAGCCACTGTGCGTTATTTAAATTGGGGGCACGGGTAACCGTTGCAAAAGGGCCTTCCATATTGTAAGTTAACTGGGAGTGCGCATCATTTTTCAAAGCAGTATAACCAGTTAGCCATGGCTCTTTTGTAATATTGGCCTTAAGCTGATTTAAATCAGCCTGGGTAAAAGGAACGCCCGGATGAACAAATGTCTGCGCCGTTACAGTACCCGGAAAACCAAAATAAATTAAGAACAAGAGAAACAGACATGCTTTTGGCAGGCTTTTCTCTGACTTGAGACAGGTAAATTTAGGTTGCATATTATTGGGTTTATGTTAAAGATCCATTCGATTCAAATCAATAATTGACCGGCCTTATAATCTCCCTGGTTATTTAAAGACACTAAACAGCATACACTGTAATTCATGAAATTTGTTAACGTTTCAGCGTGATAACTGCCGGTTTATTACTGTTTTATGGATAGACCGAAAAACTGTCATTACATACTCACAATTAATTGAATATTAATTATCTGAGGCGAAATAATTATATTGTGCTCATTTAAGGGCTTAGTCGGCACATAAAAAGACATGCAATAATGAAGGCCATCATTGCTAAACAGTATTGACTATTTGAATAAATAATATATGATGTACCTTAATTCATATGAAGTACGAAACTGGCAATTTGCGTACCTGACGGCACGCCTTAGGTTTTATATTTATCTTTTCTAACGACATCTTGCACCCACGGTGCATTTGCTATCTCTCAACTTAAGCTCAATGTGCCTCATTACTGATAATCCTGAACCAGTCAAAATCAGCGTATCCACCAGCTTTTATATCAGGATCTGAAGTACAAAAAATCCCAATCTTTGCCCCGGTCCATAAATCTTGCATTGCATTGAACGGAATTCCTATCGGCAGGAAATTTTTACCGTCGGTGCTATAGCTAAAGTTGCACACAGCATCAGGCGATTTAATCGTGACTTTTAAATAAACTAATGGGGTACTCACCGGCAGTTCAGCCACATTATCTTCGGGCTTATTTTGTGCTGCGTTCTTACAAACAAGCTGACTGATCAAATAGCCTTTTTCATTCTTACTAATGTTGATATAAGCATAGTCGTTTCCCATAACAATGAGCCCCGCCTTTTTACCTTTGATGTTATTTTCTTCAACAGAAAACTTGATCTTAACAACTGCAGAAAAATCGGGAGCCGGGAATTTTTGCAGGAGCAGGTTTGGGGTTTCCCATAAATTAACAGCAGTTGATGGCTGCGGAAAAGCGAATAATCTTAAATATCCGGTTCCTCTGATCAATGCATACCAATTTACCTTAGGATTAGCCTGCCATTGCCATTGAAGCCCCAACGTATCATTGTTAAATTCATCACTCTCGGCAGGAGTTGTTATTTGAAATGATTTGCCCGATACCGGTTTGGAATACGAAGATACGGGCTCACCCCTACTGTTACCATTCCTGCTGATACCAATCACAGGCCAGTTATTCACCCATTTCAAAGGTTCAAGATGGAGGATTCTTCCATATGCCCCTTTATCCTGAAAATGCAAAAACCACGATGAGCCGTTTTCGGTTTGTACCCATGCTCCCTGGTGGGGGCCATTAACGGCGGTTGCCCCCTGGTCCATTACAATCCTTTGATCATATGGCCCATAAACATTCTTTGATCGTAGAACAAGCTGCCAACCCGAAGGTACGCCACCGGCAGGCGCGAATATGTAATAATAACCGTCCTTTTTGTAGAATTTTGGGCCCTCTACTGTATTCTGGTTATCATGCCCGTCAAATACATGCTTGCCCTCATCCATCACCGCTGTTCCGCTTGAATTCAGCCTGTAAACTGTAAGCAAGCTGTTTACACCTGCCCTGCTGGCGGCCCAGGCTGTTATTAAATACACTTTACCATCCTGATCCCAAAGCGGGCAAGGATCAATAATTCCCTTGCCTTTTAATACCAATAACGGGTTACTCCATTGCCCTCTGATGTCTTTGGTTTTGATCATGTATATGCCAAAGTCGGGATCAGGGTAATAAATAAAATATTCTCCGTGATGGAATCGTAAGGAGGGCGCCCAAACACCTTTGCCATGTTGCGGCTTATCATAAATACTGTCTGGAGTCAATTTCCTGAGTGCATAATTGATTACCGACCAATTAACCAGATCCCTTGAATGCAGGATGGGAAGACCTGGCGCACAATTAAAACTGGATGCCGTCATATAAAAATCCTTACCAACCCTAATTGCGTCCGGATCCGAATAATCAGCATAAAGCACCGGGTTCTTATACGTCCCATCGCCATTGTCAGCAACCCATACATTAGAGACATAAGGCTTTTTATTGCTGAGCCCGGGGATTTGTGCATAAGCAGCGGAAAAACCTAACACATGGATCACTAAAACAGCAGCACTAAAAACGGAGCCAAGGCAACTTTTCATTACTTTATCTTTCAGCCTCACTTTTATTTTATGTGTCATTTTTTCGCAGGGACCTGTGCTATCAACCATGCAGCTAAATCAGCCGCTGCCTTGTCATTTTCATAACCTGCGGGTAAGCGGCCGTTCACGTATTCATTATACAGCCACGGGTCGCCGACAGCCATTACAGTCCCTTTACCAATTTTAGCAACGGCAATTATGGTAAACCCCTGGGTATTTTTTAAAAATGGGTATGCATTCCCGGTTGTACTAATAGAACAAACATCCTTCATAAATATTTTATGAGCTGTTTTAAAAGCAGGATTATCTTTTATGATAACAGCACCATCTTCGAAATGATTATCGTCGATGACATGATTTACAAGGTCGTCGTTAAAATGCATCCCAAACCTGGCAACAAGATGATTAAAATGGGGCAGTTCTACATTGGCGCTATCGTTTGCCATCAATAAAAGTACGCCGCCGCTTTTTACCCATTTTACAATCTGATCAATATTATCCGCAAGAATATATTTGGGGTCCGGGCTTTCTTTCCGCGTGTCCGGATCAACGATAATGTAAATATCAGAACCTGTTAGGTTTGATACTGTTGGGGCAACGTCAAGCGAAGTTAATTTTGCACCGTTTTTTTTAAATGCATCGCCGAAAATTGAAAAACCTGTATTAGCATGGTCTTCCCACATATAATGAAAACGGGAAATTTTACCTGAACTATCGCGGTGCACTTCATGATTAAAGTAATAGTCGAGGGTAACTACCTGCGCTTTAATGCCGTAGTTTAAAGTCAAAATTAAAATGGCGGTTGTCAATAATGTTTTCATTTCTTTTTTTTATTACGATACTATCTTTGATCAGTATCAGGCTTCCTTGAATTAAACTTGTGGATTATCGCTGGTTTTAATTGGCACCAAAATACATTGTTTTTTTACCGGCAACAAATTATCCGGTTCTAACTGTTTTGTTCATCCAAACCTTTTTTGCCGGCGTACTATTTTTCATACTTTACTTTAGTTCTGTAAGCTCCATGGCCTGCCCGCCTGATGGTAACAGGTGCACCTTTAGTACTGTTGCTGCGGTGACCTTCTGCGTTACAATTCTAACATGAGTATCGGTAGCAACTGATGGATCATCACTGTATATTGTTGCTAAATAGCTCTTTCCTTTATCTAAAAAATCCAGTGGTATACGCAGGTCCCGCGCATCATTATTGGTGATTGTTCCTACAAACCAGGTTGATCCTTTTCTGCGGGCAGTAGTAATAAATTCACCGGGCGATCCCTGTACTACCTTTGTATCATCCCAGGTAGTGGGTATATTATCCCAAAACTGCAATTCGGGTTCATCATGAAAATCCGAAGGCTTGTCATACCAATATAGCGTCTGCAAAGGGCTGTAAAATATGGCCGCCAGCGCCAGTTGATGTGCATGGGTTGTTTTTATGCGTTTATCAAAATAACAAACCGTATAATCTGCTTCACCTGCAATAAACCGTGTAAAAGGCAATATAGTATTATGGGTGGCAGAAGGCATTTCTTCGTTGCCCCTGATGCCTTCCGCAGACATAAGATTGGGCCAGGTCCGCTGCTCACCGGTAGGGCGCCAATCATCATGAATGTCCAGCATAATATGGTTTGCCGCAGCCTGCCTGATCACTCTTTCCAGCCAGGCCGTCCAACGATATGATCCCACCTGCACAAAGCCGATCTTAACTCCTTTAATCCCCCATTTATGATAGACACTAAAAAGGCTGTCACTTTGCATCAACGCCGCCTGCTGATTCACATAAAGCCAAACCCCGATGCCCTTTTCCTTGCCATAACGGATGATCTCGGGCAGATCAAAATCGGGTATAGCAACTTTGGTGGCATCAGAACTAAAGCTGAATGCAGGGCCATACCATTTCCAGTCGAATAAAATGTATTGGAGATGATGAGCTACTGCAAGATCAATATTGGCTTTTGCATCAGCGGTAGTTTGTTTCATAACCCTCATCTCCTTCCCGCTTTTAATCCAGCTAAAGTCTTTTATCTGGTTAGGTTCGTTCAGGTTTAATATCAGGCTATTGTTTTCTACAAGTTTGCCCGGTGAATCAGCGATCATTATTACCCGCCACGGAGTTGCCATAGGCGAAATAAGATCTGCCGCGCCATCCATGGCTGTTATTATCGTATTAGGCTGATCGGGGCTCAGTTTAAACTTTGAACGGGCATAGTCCGTCATTTGCGCTTCAGTAAGACAAACACTCAAACCATTAACCAGCTCCAGGGTCAGCGGCCGCTCACTTTCGTCAGGCCAGTCTTTAAGCGCTAACTTTTCATAAGGCCCCTGAGCCCAATGGGTAACCCAGGCTTCAGTACCCGCAGGCAGGCAAAATGCCGTATTCTCTGCCACAACATTGTAATAAGTGCCTTTGGGGTTTTCAGGAAAAAAATAACGCAAGCCGACACCTTCATTATAGACCCTGATCTCTACGTTTACCAGGTATATCGGATTATCATCTTTAACCAAATTCACCGTTAACTGATTATAAAAATCCCTGATCTGGCTTTTTTCCCCACAAACCGGAGACCATGAAGTATCAACTGTTTTTGTGCTTTTATTTTGAACAATTAAATTCTCACACCATTTCTCATGCTTGTCTACCTTTAATCCCATAGCCTCTTCTGAAAGATGATTATCCAATTGAATATCGAGTGCTGATTCCAGGATTACCGGTTTATCCTTGTAGTTTACCGAATAATACATCGTCTTTTTCTGATCTGAACTTTCGCGCTGGTAAAATTCAACTACAATATTGCTGTCAGGAGAATATACTTTTTGATAAGATTGCGGCAGAATCTTTTGCCCATATACGCCCCCGGATGACAGGAAGAATATCATCAGCGGCAAAATAATAACCAAATGTTTTTTTAGAGAAGACATAAAACTATTGTTAATGAACTGCAGGGCTTTTGATAAGTTTAATTGCATACCATATTCACAGATAAGTGGTTATGGTTGTTTGCCATCGTTGTCCGGCTTATCCATTTTTAGCAGTGCCTCCAGGTAATAGTAATCCGCATAAATGATAGAAGCATCAACCTCACTGTTATTGGGCTTATGACCTGTACTGTGTAATAAAAATGCATCGTTACTATTACGGCTCTGGTAGGCTGCAGAAGATAAGCTCTCCAGCATTTTAACGGCTTCATTGTAATAGTATTTGGCTTTGGCCGGATCATGCACGAAACGGGACAAATCAAGCAATGCTGATGCAGTTACTGCGGCGGCGGATGCATCTTTTGGTGCATTAGGGACTGCCGGATCATTAAAATCCCAGAAAGGAACGTGATCTGCAGGCAGATCCTTTAGATACCGGTCACTCACCTTTTGCGCAAAATCCAGAAATTCTACTTTTCCGGTTTCACGATAGCACATGGTAAAACCATAAATAGCCCATGATTGCCCCCTTGCCCACATAGAATTGTCGGCATATCCCTGGTGGGTCACGCCTTTAATTTTCTTACCTGTAACTGTATCATATACGATAACGTGATAAGCGCTATAATCCTGCCTGAAATGATTACGCATTGTAGTTTCTGCGTGTTTAACAGCGATGTCATAGAGCTTATGGTTGCCCCCGTTTTTTGAGGCCCAGAAAAGAAGCTCAAGATTCATCATGTTATCAATAATGGTGTTATGAGGCCAACCCATTTTCTTCACCATCGTCGGCCACGATAATATGGTACCCACCCGTGGATTGAAAAGAGTTGCTAATGAATCGGCTGCCTTCAACAAAACTTTTTTATATGCCGTATTATGGGTCAATTGGTAGCCCTTACCAAAACTGTTAAAAACCATAAAACCCAGGTCATGATCAAACCCACCCTCATTCGCCAGGGGTGATAATTGCATGGTAAACCTGTCGGCTGCTGCCTCCCACTTCTTGTCCTTTGTGTAAGCATACAAATTCCATAATATTCCCGGCCAAAAACCGCTGCACCAATCGTGATAATTAACATAGTGCCAATGCGTATTGCCTTTTTCAATATTTCTGGGCAAATCGTTGATTGAATCCGGAGGTATGTTACCAAGTGTTATCGCCGCTTTTTTTTCGCAGTAAATTAAATTAGGAGAAACAAAAGAAGATTGGGCATGTGTAAAATTCAGGCATGATATTATCAAAATAATAGCCAATATACTTTGGAAGATTTTTAAATTGATTTTCATATTGTGTCAATGTATTTGAAGCTCCGCTTTCTTATAAGCCGGCTTATCATCGTTCTTCAGATCAGTATTGATCATTAACATTTGGTGTTTTTGTTTTTACCAATCTAAATCGAGAAACTGTATGCTTCTGCTCACAATAAGACAATCTAATTGTCCATATATACTCACATTACTTTAAATATTAAAAAAACATGCATTGAAAGAGATCCATAGCAATACCGGAGAATTGTTAGTGAGATTAAAGGAAATTGTCCTCCCCAAATATCAAACCACAAAAAACTCCTTCTTTTTAAGGTGATTTATAGAAACAATTGAAAAACGTTCGCAAGTTCTTCGGTACGTGCGAACGTTTTTGTGCGTCCTAAATGTATGTTTCTCTCGGCTACCTTATGGAAGATCTGAAGAAATTTAGAAATCGATTTAAAAAAGATAGAATAAATTTCTTCTTAACTGATCTTTACAGATGAGAAAATATTTTTAATCTTTTTGTGATGCTCCCTATAAGAACAAACTAGGCTTTTTCACAGGGGTGTTAAAAATAAGGCACTTAATTCGCAAGCTTCCTGATCAACGAAACAAGCAACCGACTAGCCTTCTGCAAATGCGAAAAATCGATCAGGTTGATTTTATCCTGCGGCGTATGGTGTTCGTCAAAACCACCCGAACCTAGTAATAACGATGGCACCTGTTTTTTCATAAAACTATAACTATCGGTATTGCTTAATACATCACGCAGGCTATCAGTCACACTAAATTTCAAGTCTGAGCCGGGGAACACGCTGCCCGAAGCAAAAAAGCCCTTTTGAAATTGCGCATCGCCAATCGCCCAAATGCCATGAAACGAGCGGTGCCTGCTGCCCACCTGTTCGAGATTGATATTCAGCAGCATATTTTTTATAGGTATTGGCGGATGCTCCATAAAGTAACGTGAGCCTAGTAAGTCCAGTTCCTCGCCGCAGTAGAAGACCAGCATCACAGGCCTTTTAGCAGGATGTTTTACCAGGTCCCTGGCTGCTGCCATCAGCGCTACACAGCCGCTGCCATCATCATTCGCGCCGTTATAAATATGCTTGCCTAAACGGCCGATATGGTCCAGGTGCGCACCTGCGGTAAGGGTTTGACCACTCAATTTTGGCGCTGTTCCGGTAATTTTTGCAATGATATTGTAACCATTTAGCTTATCAAGTTTAAACCTGATATTAATTACCGGTTTAGCACCTCGGTCTAGCTTTTTGGTTAATGCCGGACTGACCATGACTATGTTCAACCGGCAGTTTGCCGGCTCATAATCGGCCGCATAGTGCATGTAACCAAACCGGTGCTGCCGGATTACGGTTGTTTCCCAATCACCGGCTTGTTGTTCATTAGGCAGCAGAATCACACCGGCTACTTTTTGCTGTATCAAACCAGCCGTTGCCGCAGAATCCGGTATATCTTTTAAGATTACCCAATCTCCGGATTTTGGGGTTGCATATTGTAATACAATAAAATTGCCGCCATCATGCAGGTAAGAAACATGATCAATAGTGATGGCGCTACCATTATAATTATCCCAAACAAAGGGTACGGCTTGAAAAGTTATTTTTACCCCTGCCGCTCTTAGCTGACCTGCAACATACCGTGCTGCTTTCAGGTAACCTGGTGAACCTGTAAAGCGCCCTTCAGTAGCATCGGAGGCGATGCCATGCATATCCTGTTTTAGTTGCTTGATCGTTTGGGCCTGCACTGCAAATGAAAAGCAGATCAATAGTGTGGTGATATACTTTTTCATCTTATTTACGATTAACTTTTAATACTTGTTTGCCGCCTTCAAAAACTACCATCGTGTTGGTATCAGGGAATTCCAGCTGCACATCGTAACCGTCCAGAAAGAATTTATTATTGGATTCAGGAAACACAATAGCCGTGGGCAGCCCATCACCGGATACTTTCAGCGCGTTGCCTTCCTTTTCCGTTTTCAGCAGCTTACCATTGCTTTGTACAAAGGTTCCGGTATAGCTTTCGATCAATGCGTCTGCTATGGTGATTCTTTTGTGTTCGCTGGCGCTTTTGTTCATAGTTTCCAGTATCAGCGCACCTTCCGGCAAGGCGCGTTTAATAATGCGGTCGCAAATGAAACCACCATTATCGCCATTGGTCATCACTACGATACCGCTTTCTGATTTAGGCAGGAATACCGCCATGGTCCGAACGCCTATATCCGAGCCGCCATGCTGCAAAGCATACCCATCTCCCGGCAGGCCATCTACCAGCCCCCAGCCCAATCCCGAGGCATTGCCTGGCTTGGTCCTTCTTTGGGGCCTTACCATTTCGGCATATACCGGGGTCCCTGCATCAGCCAGCTGCATGGCATCTATACCCAGCTGGCAATAATCCGCTATGGTCGTAATCAGGTCATCGGCAGCGTTTACCGAGGTTTGGATAGAGGTGGTATAGCGTTTGCCCTGCCCATCATGCCACATAGCAAAACGACTGGTGTCCAGTCCTTCACTCCAATAATAGGTATTCTTCATGCCCAGGGGCTTAAACAGCAGCGAATCCATCAACACCGCCAGAGATTTATGAAACTTTGCTTCAAGCGCCCGGCGTAAATACTCAAAGCCTTCACCCGAATAACCAGAAGCGGTGCCGGGTTCAAACTTGAATTTTAATTTAGTGCCGCCATTATCCGAGCGCCAATTAGGAAAGCCGGTTTGGTGGCTCAGCACCAGGCGGGTGGTGAGCTTCATTAAATAAGGGTCGTTCGCAATATCCGGGTCGATCCAATAATGCGCCAGCGGTTCGTCAAGGTCCCATTGTCCGGTTTCCACCAATTTCAGCGTCAGCATTGCCGTGGCAGGTTTTGTTTGCGAGGCGATGTTGAACAATGTGTTATTTGGCGCGGGGTGCCCTTGTTGCAGTTCCCCAAAGTTCTTTACCCAGTTAATTTTGCCGTTTTTAATAATACCTACGCCAACACATGGTACATGGTATTCGGACATCCAGATAGGAATATCCCTTAACAGGTTTGACTGGACAGTATCTTTTTGTGCGAATACCGAACTAGTCAGTATCAATAAAGCGATGAAGGAGGTGATGAGAGTTTTCAATTTTTAATGTTTACCCAAATGTATCCCGGTAAAAACACCTCTAGAAATATAAGTGCTGAACACAAGCCACCCGGTGATGAACGTATGAATAGCGGTGATGAAACGTTCATCATCAAAAAGGATATGTTCATCACCAATATTTGGTGATGAGGTTTGCTAATGCTTTCTTTGGGTCATGAAACAATTTGACTGGACAAGTTTATTTACCCGGCCCTATAAGGTGTACACCCAAATTGTGTTCTGGATAATTGTTTATCTACTCTATTTGATACTTAAAGAATACCCGGCCCGCATGATGGGCCTGACCGCTTTGTGCCTGGTATTTCAGATCACGCTCGAATTGGCTATCCCATCTTATACACAGATCTTGCTTATTTTACCTTTCTTCAAACGTGGCCAATGGCTGTTAGGAAGTTTACTTTACCTCCTGCAGGCTGTGGCGCTCATTTACGGACTGCCTTACTTGCTCAACGTAGCAGGCTTATTATTCCCTATCAGGGACAGGGTGGATTGGCGGAACGAACATATCGCATTTAGCGTTATCGCTTTTACCGTCATGGCTACGATATTTAGAATTGGTTTGGACCGGTTGATCCTGGACAAGCAGCAAAAAGAAAACGAGCTGCGACATTTAAAAGCACAGTTAAACCCACATTTTTTATTCAACACATTGAATAACCTGTACGGCCTTTCGGTTACTGAATCGAAAAAGCTGCCCAGCCTGATGCTGAAATTATCTGAACTGCTACGCTACTCCCTTTACGATACCAATCAAAACTATGTCGCGGTTCAGAAAGAACTCGATTATATCAGCAATTACGTGGAACTGGAAAGGATCAGACTAAGTGATAAAACTGACATTAAGCTGGATATAACCGGTGATTATTCGAATCGATATATCGCCCCCCTGCTGCTAATCATTTTTGTAGAGAACAGTTTTAAGCACTTCTCAGCTGCAAAAGGGCAACCTGCTTTTGTACATATTTGCATCGATGTCAAAAACAGTTATTTAAAACTCAGCATAAAAAACTCGGTGGACCCGGAATATAACCCAGTGACCAATAAATATAAAGGCGGCCTCGGTTTGAATAATGTGAAACAGCGCTTAGATTTGATCTATCCGCAGCAATATAAATTGACAACGA
>Ga0206832_10207_pt1 | contig 13828 bp, 17 predicted proteins | sample Alteio_BWOrgCont_74_FD_152896 | JGI IMG/M metagenome (GOLD analysis project Ga0206832, IMG submission 152896) | Enriched cells from forest soil in Barre Woods Harvard Forest LTER site, Petersham, Massachusetts, United States -... | ecosystem: Environmental > Terrestrial > Soil > Temperate forest >... | reverse complement strand
GCCGACATGAGAATTGCCCACCACGTTTGCGAGGCGCGCAATGGTGAGCTCCAGCTTTTCAGGGTCGGGAGCGGACGGCAGGAATAATCCTTCTTGCGTCACACGCGGTGGAGCAGGATCGGCAGCCAAAACAATATGCACAATCGGGGCGCTCGGCGGATCAGACTGCAAATGGAGACGGAGCAGCTTCAAAAGCATTTTGGAATCGCGCATGGGAACGGGCAGGGTAAGGATCTTTTCGTAGCTCTTCTTCTCGTTCAAACACGCGTTGCGATTTGGGGATGGCACAGATTCGCCGTCAGAAGAAGCATCCAGGCCGAATCGCAGCCGAAGGGCACAGGCGCCCAGAGAGCGTGCCGTGAGCCGCGCGCACAATTGATCGAGCAGACGCCCTAAAAGAAATGCCAACGGCTCGAGTTCTTCGACGGCATCTTCGAGAGCCATCTCTTCCTCAAGACTCAATGTGGGCTCGGCCAAGATCATCGAGCGCGCGCTTGCGCCTCGTGCCCATTGGTGAAGTTGAACGCCCTGCTGCCCCAGCCGTTCGGAGAGTTGAAGGAGAGGAAGTTTGGCCAGGGCATCGCATGTGCGCACGCCCCAGCGTTCGAGTGTTTCGAGAATTTCAGCGGGAGGCCAAAACACTTGGATGGGCAGGGCGGCAAGCCGCTTGGATTCCTCGCCCGGGGGAATCACTGTGATGCCGGCAAATCCGCGTGCCGCGTGCAGCGCCACTTCGAGATTGCCAGAGACCGCTATTTGAACGATCAGACCTAAATCGGAAGCACGCTTTGCCAGAAGATGGGCAATCGCTTCTTCCGAACCGAATAGGCAAGCAAGTCCGGCGAGATCAACCACAATGGAATCGACGGCCGTATCTTCGACGCGCGGAGAGACCGACCGGCCGAGATCGAGCAAAGCCGCATGCGTGGATTGCTCTTCGATGCGAGAACGCGGGCGGATTTCGAGGGAAGGGAATTGCGCGGCTTGCGATTTGGTCATGCCCAGATCGAGTCCCATTCGCGCGGCGGCTTCGTTTCGCGCGACCACGCGCTCGAGCGGCGGGCATCCCTCTATAAGCGCTATGGCCCGTTGACGGAGGGCAGGCTCGGCGCGTACCACAGCCTTAATCGAAAATTCGGGAACGTAAATGGAAGCGAAAGCCATAAAAAGAGCCAAATCGAAAATGGACAAACGAAATTCCGCGATGTTTTGGGTTCATTTCGTTTCGAACACTGTCTCTCTGAAATCGCTCCACTTGGTTTTGGTTCTGAAATTTGCCGCGCGTCCCGGTTCATTCATTCGCGCGAAACTTTGGAAATTGTGCATCGCTGTTGCCGATTTCAGGCGAGAACGAACGAGTTCGACCTGAATTTGTGAGCCATCCAGCAAACACGCGCAGGAATTGGCAGGCAAAGGCGCGTGCTGCGCCTCAGGTCCCAACCAGCGAAACGGTTCGCAGCCCAATCGCAAAACCAGAGACGCGCAGCTTCCGGCGTTCGACTCTTGATCCAGCAAAAGCAAAATTGTGGACGTATTTTCCACCGCGCGCCGAAAACGAAACCAGACGTTGAGCGGGACGTAACGAACCGTCTTGGGTGCAAGAACGCTCAGATCAATCGCGATCAGGCCAAAACCTCCGCCTTGCAAAAGAAGGTCCGTAGTCTGCAGGCATTGATCGATATTGCGACAGCGCACCCAAAGTAATCGTTCCAACTTCACCCCGGCGGCTTCGGCCGAATAAGGATCGAAAGTGTCGCGGCCATCCACAAGCGCGCATGCTTCTGCCTGGGCCGTTCGGGAAGCTAAGGCGGAAAGTAATAAAGTAGCTCGGCCGGAGGAGGAAGGACCGCAGATTTCGGTCAGACCGCCCTGAGGCAAACCGCCTGTAAGCGTATCCATTTCGGGAATATTGAAAGGAGCGGTTTCTGGCTGAATAGAACGACGAGAAAAAGGCGCAGGGACGCGTCCGGCGAGAGCGGTTTCGAGTTGAGAGCGCAAAGCAGCAACGTTTACAGCCATGGAGAACCCGAGAGGCGAGCGGGGCAGAGGTAAATGTATTTCGCTTTGTGTTCGCCTTAAGAGATTCTGGCAGGATCTATGGGCATTGTCAAGAATTATGGAGCTACTTACAAAGGCGCCCGTTCCAGCGAAACAATGAAATGAATGCCAGCAATTTGCTTAGTATTTAGGCGCACATCATTGGTAATGAAAAGGTCTACACCCGCTCCTGCAGCACATGCGAGTTGGATCGCATCGGGAGCGCGAAGCGATCGATCGGTTCGCAGCCCTGCATATATTTTTGCCGCCCTCATATCGAAAGGAATCATTAACGACGTCGCGGTAAGTGTTTCCTCATATTTTTGAGAAAGCTCTATATCGCCGCGCTCCATAGTTTTAACCAAAATCTCGCCCATGGTTAGGGTAGACGTCAGAAGTTGATCGCCACGCGTCAACATCGATTGGCGAAGAGCCACGACACGCCTGGAGAGCGGGCCGTAACCTTCAAAGAGGTAGATAAAAAGATTCGTATCCCAAAAAATACGGCTCATTCCCATCCCTCTTGCAGCCGGCGCACGTAAGCATCGGTATGTTCGTCCTCCCAAAGATGCCTGCCGGAGCCGGCCAAGTCCAAGAGCGGATCGATTTCAGGCGCAGCGCGAGATATGGTTGAGCACCAATCTCGATACCATGCCAGCAAGCCGCGATAGTCCTGGGGCAGGTCTTCAGGATTTGGCGTGATCTTGGCGCCTTCGCGCGCTGGGTGATAGGCATCTCCCTTCCGAAAGAGACGGCGCCGTCCCGAGGTGGTCTCAAACAGTATTCGGTAGCGGGCGGGATTGGGCGGCCGATTTGCAACGCAGTGCTGCACCACATGGACATACACACTTGTGCGACTGGATTCGTAAATCGCTTCCCTTGCTACCCGTTCTACTATTTCATCCATGGCGAAGTCGGGCTGTTCGGGTTTTTCTTTATGCAGGAGAAGAGTGGCTATCCAGACTTGATCAGCTATTTTTACTTTGGTGTGTGCGTCAGATATGGGACGCATAGGATTTCCTTGTTCTAACCGTGTGGTTCCAGTTCGATCCTGACAATGTTGCTGTTGAAACCAAAGACAGTTTGACCAGCTTAGTATTGGCCCCATTCAGCATCATTAAGGAGTACCTTACCTGGCTTTCCACATCGTCCGCAAATAGCGGCGGTTTTCGGATAACCGACAGGATTGGCGGTGAAGCGGTAATTTTTCGAGGGGTGGCTTTCGCATCTTACGACCATTTGATTCTCCTTTGCTATGTAATTACAGTAAGACAATTTATTATAGACATATCTAAATGTCAAATACAAAGTGAGGGCTGTCTTATGAGCATCTATGAGACACCAAAGTGATCTTTGTAGGGGAACAGCCCGGCGATCGAGAGGACCCGGAGGGAAAGCCAGTTGTCGGTCCTGCCGGAGGATTACTGGATCAGGCTCTGGTGGAAGCAGGAATCGATCAAACCAAGGTTAATGTCATAAATGCGGTCAAACATTTCAAATGGGAGCCGCGTGGCAAACGCCGCATTCACAAAAAGCCCAATGCCGCTGAGATTGCCGCCTGCCGGCCGTGGCCGGATGCGGAAATCTCAGCCCTGAAGCCCAAGGTTGTGGTTTGCCTCGGGGCGACCGCCGCGCAAGCGTTGCTCGGGCGCGAGTTTCACGTGAAGCAGCATCGTGGCGAGTTCATCGAATCGCCTTTGGCGCCCGTTGTGATGGCCACAGTTCATCCATCATCGATTTTGCGGGCTCCCGACGACTCGACCCGGCACGCAGAGATGCGGCGCTTCGTCGCCGATTTCAAGAAGCTTTCTCGCGTTCTTTCCTGACCGAGCCTCCCTCGTCGCGCGAACCGGAGCGCGACCTTGCGGCCGCAAAGATCGGCGGCAGCGCCTCGCGGGTCTGCGCGCTGCGCCCTGTTACTCTTGAACCCTCGTCTGTAGCAGGACCTGGTCGGAGGGCGTTCTCGTTGTTGGGTCGGTTTCTGCTGTAACGAAAATGTCGAAGCTATGCAAAGGGGTTGTGGTCCTCAATTGTCCTCTAAGATCATCGCCGACCTTCAGTTGGCCCTCATTTTCGGGCTCGGATCCGGGTTGCTGAAACCAGACGACGTACATGGTGGAAGGCGGCGTGAGCATAGTGGGCTTTGCCAAGTGCTCCACCCGCAGAGAGACGACGGCATTGCCGTTTTTGTCTTTGCTGACATCGACATCGCCCATGGCCGAAGGATCGATCTTCGTCGAAGCGAAGTGGTAGGTTTTGGCCCAGCCCGCTAAGGTAGCGAACATCAGCACGCCAAGACACACCAGGGCCATCCGTAAGGATTTATTTGTCCGCATGTTCCTCTCCTTGGGTGCTTCACCGAGTGAGACGGTCTGTAGTGAAGGTCACCCGTTCAGTTGCTAGGAGTATTTGGAAATAGAGCCTTTTGAGGAATCGAGAATTCAGGGTAAATCTCGCCGCAACCTACGTTAAACCCTTGGGCCTCGCGGGCGTCCCAGGGCGATGTGTTACCAGGATCACCTGTGCCGCGATCAGGTCATCGCAGAAGTTTGAAGAGGCTGCTGTAATCGTCGGTCCAAGGCCGAACCACAATATTGGACCGGCTCCAATGCGGCAGGGTTTCGTTGCCATCGTCTTCGGGCCACGGCGAGCCTTGCCGAGAGAGCAAAACCCAGGTGGCGGTATAAATGTAATTCTTCTGGTCCGCATCATTGGTGATGGTTTTGGTTCTCATGCCGAATGACTGAGCTGCCGCCTCCACCACAGGCCTCAAATCGAGAAATTTATTGGAAATATGGATCGCCAGCAATCCTTCCGGTTTCAGGTGTCGGAAGTAAAGCTGGAAAGCTTCCCGCGTAAGCAGATGGACCGGGATGGCATCTCCCGAAAATGCGTCCGCCAAGAGCACATCAAAATTTTGGGATGGCTGATGTTCGAGCGAAATACGCCCGTCCCCGGGAATAATGTCGATGTGGGCTCTTGAGTCGCGCAAAAAATTAAATTGAGAACTTGCCACCTGAATGACGAGAGGATTGATTTCATAAAATGTGAAGCGATCGCCCGGCCGTCCGTAAGTTGCCAGAGTTCCTGCGCCTAGGCCGACGATTCCGGCGTTAATGCTGCCGCGCTTGTGGGCTTCATTCAAGGCAACGGCCGCCCCTGATTCGGGTCCGTAGTAAGTGGTGGCTTCGATCGTGCGACCGGGTTCGAGGATTTCGATGCCATGCACGATTGTTCCATTGATCAGATCTCGGCGTGCAGGCTGATTTGGGGCGGCCGCCACATCCTCTACGCGCACGACGCCATAAAAATTTCGCATTGTGCCGCTCGTTTTGTGTGCGGGAGCCGTCAAGTAAGGCAGAAAGGCGAGCACCAGGGCCCCGATGGCCGCTGCGCCAAAAGACGAGACGCGGCGAAAGGGCGTTCCTACAAGGTTCGACTCACTTGGCGTTACGCAGATGAGGGTGACGATCGCGCAGCCGGCCAGAGCAATCGGCAATTCGTAAAATTCACGAAAAATCCGCGGCGCGACCACGCCGGCAAAGAAGCCCCCGAAGGCCCCGCCTGCAGCGAGCATCAGATAAAAAATTGTCAGGTGCCGCGGCTCTGGTTTGAGGCGTGCGAGCTCTCCATGGCAAACCATGCAGCAGACGAAAAGACCGATGCAGAAAAGCGGAATTTGCAGCGAGGGGCCGGCATTGGCGAATTCGGGAGCAAGGGCATAAGTCATCCCTGCCAGAGCGACCGCCAGGAGCCGAAGAAAAAATGGGCGTTGATACCAACGCGTGTTCTCAAAGCATACGATCAGGCTGAGTAGATACAGCGATAACGGCACAACCCAGAGTAGGGGCACCGCGGCAACATCCTGGGAAATGTGGTTTGTGATGGCCAACAGCAGAGCGGAAGCGTCCGCGGCTAATGCAGCCCATAGCAGAAGCGTCGTCCAGTTTGGCGATTGCTGCGCACTAGAAGACGGCGAAGCCGTCAAAGTGCCATCGTTTCGAAAGGCGAGCCATGCACAAACAACGACAAATAACCCGTAGGAATAGGACCATGCCAGCGTCTGGTGGCGGGTAGTTGAATAAGGTTCCACAAGCGCCGGATAACTCAACAGGGCCAGAAGCGATCCTGCATTGGATAGCGCGTAAAACCGGTATGGCCACTTGCCGCGGACACATTGCGCGTACCAGGCCTGTAGAAGCGGGCTCGTGGCAGACAAGAGCACAAAAGGCAGGCCGATGGTCACCGTAAGCAGGCCGAATATCCGCAAAGCAGGGTTCCCGCTGTCGACGGGCTTCCAGGCAGAGCTTGGCAGAATCGGAAGCAAAAGCAGACTCAGCGCGAGAAACGCAACGTGAACCCGCGCCGGCCAACGCGAATTTCGAAGACCAATCAGCCAGTGGGCGTACGCATTCCCGAGCAGATAGGTAACTTGAAAAAATACGAGGCTGGTCGTCCAAACTCCGGCCCCGCCTCCAAACCAACGTAGGATGATCTTGGCTAGAAGCGGCTGAACTTGAAAGAGAAGAAATGCGCTTAGAAAAAAGGCGCCGGCCCAAATGGCGTCGTCGTACCGCCCCTGCGAGCGGACGCTGGGTGCCCCAGGCCCGGCAAGCAAAAGTGAATCTTCGATAGCTGGGTTCATGGAAACTCGAGAGACAAAGCCGCCTTGCGCACCCGAGCCCTACATGTTACAAGCGGCCAAAGCAAATTGGAGCGGCAAAGATGAGAATCGATCCACAGATTTGCGCAAGGCGCCGCGGGCAAGAACGCCACCGTTCAAATCCGCAACTCCTGTTCGCAGGATTCGCGCTGGCGCTGCTGCTCTCGGCATTCGGCGCCGGCGGAGCGCGGGCGGAACTTACTACGAACGGCGAAGTCGCGGGTCTGAGAGCGCAATTCACAAACGTGAATGGCGTTCGCACGCGTTATTACGAAATGGGCGAAGGGGAGCCCTTGGTGTTGGTGCATGGGGGAGGATGGTCGGGGCACTCGAGCGCCAACGTTTGGTCTAAAAATATTCCTCTGTTTGCAAAGCGATTTCATGTTTTTGCGCCGGATAGGCTTGGGTCCGGAATGACCGAAAATCCCAAGGACGACAACGAGCTCAACATTCAGGGCGAAGTGGACCACATTTATGACTTCATTCGAGAGATGAAGCTGGGGATGGTCCACCTGGTGGGAGAATCGCGAGGAGGAGGCTGCGTTTTTTTTCTCGCGCTCCAGCACCCGGAAGTCGTTCGAGACCTCGTTATCGTGGATAGCAACACGGCGGCTCCCGGAGCCCCCGCCACAAGTGTGGAGGCCCCGGCCCAGTGTCTCAAGCAGCCGGATTGGGAAGAATGGAAGTGCCGGGTGCGCGCGATCAGTTCTCTACCCGACCAGGCTTTCGATAATGAATATTTCATGGCGGGCAAATACATGTCGCTGCTTCCGAAGTCAGCGGAAACCGTGGCGAAATTGAAGGCTGGAGCAGGCGGCGAACTTGCAACGACCGAAGGTTTCAACAAATGGAAAACGGAGTGGCATGAACGCATTCGGAAAGAAGGCGTGCTGCAAATGCCCGTACTTATCTATTGGGGACGCAACGATCCTGCCGCGCCGCTGGCCAGCGGCTCGGCTCTCCATGATTTAGTCGGAGCGCAAAATCCGCACGTGCAAATGATGATCCAAGATCAAGCGGGGCACTTTCCTTTTCGAGAATATCCGGAGGAGTTTGTTTCTAACGTCACGAATTTTATCGTGGACGCCGACGAGACACAGACGAGCGCGAACCCCCCGGCTCCGGCCAGGTGAGGCGAGGCCTGAAGCTGCGCCGGCAGGTACCACGTCGACAACAGAAGCTAACTTTTTTCGGAATCTATGCTACAATATCGGTGCGTTTGTTGCTCTTGTACAAACCTTTAGATTTGTTAGAAGGGGCTGCGAGTTCAATATAACTCGCGGCCTTTTTCGTTTTCGACTGAGGGCGTCCGAGATGCATCAGATAGCTCAGTGAGAAGAAGGAACAAATAAGTGAAAGAACAAGGAACAGTAAAGTGGTTCAATGCCAGCAAGGGGTATGGATTCATCCAGCGCCAGTCAGGTGAGGACGTTTTCGTGCACTTCTCCGCGATCCAGGGAGACGGGTACAGATCGCTCTCCGAAGGGCAAGCGGTTGAATTCGATGTCACCAAGGGTCCTAAGGGCCTTCAGGCAGCGAACGTTACCGCCCTCTAATCGTAGTGATTTGCGAGTTCCCGTCCCCGTCAATTCGGGGATGGGAACTCAATTCGGCTCAAAAAAAAATGGATGGCCCTCGGGGACCCATCTTGAGTCAAAGGAAGTGTAGGTATTCTCAGGAAGGCTAAACATGAAGAATTTGTTTGTCGGCAATATGAGTTTTCAGACTACCGAAGCCGATTTGCGCGCCCTGTTTGAACCTTTCGGGCAAGTCACTCGTATCCACATTGTGAATGATCGGGAAACCGGCCAGCCACGTGGATTCGCTTTCGTCGAAATGGCCAAAGACGATGAAGCCGCTAAAGCAATGAGTGGACTTAACGGGAAGGAAGTTGGCGGACGTGCCCTGCGGGTGAATGAAGCCACTCCAAAACCGGAACGCGGCGGCCCTCGCGGCAACGGCGGTTTCGGTTCGCAAGGTGGAGGCGGGAAAAGAACTGGGGGATCCCGTGGCCGCGGAGGATTTTCCACCGAGGATTACCGCGACTCGCCCCGCCAGCCGAGAGAACCCCGCTGGTAGTTTCTGAAGATCGCAGTTGTTGGGGCGCTTGCCTCATGATCTGGCCGGGCGTTTCATTCCAACAGGTGCGATTCGCGTTCGGGTCCTAAGGCGGCGGTCAGTATGAGGTGCTGCGAGAATTATAGGCAGCCTCTGAACCCCGCGCCCGAGAGGACATCTGCAGCTGTAATTGACCCTTCTCTGCCAGCCTTCGCTTATACCACGGTCCGAGTACGCGGCTCCACCACAGCAGCACACCGGTAACAAGCAAAGCCACCGGCACGAGCCCAAAAACAGTCCAGACGATCTTCAGTGGCAGCCAACGAAATCTGCCGAAATGCAACCGTGCCAGTTCGGCCAAAACCTCATCGCCGAAGCGGAGATCTCTTGCGCGCGACGCGTCCAGAAAGTCGACGAGACCATTAAATGGAGTCGGCCAAGAAAGATAAATTCCAGAGATTCCCCACACCAAAATAAACGCGAGGGACCAGAATCCGAGCGCGCTGTGCAGCGACCAATTGAAGCTCCTGAAATTCGCTTTCCAATCGATAGTCAGGCTGCGGCGCCATTTCTGGATCCCTGGCCACCAAATAACCATTCCTGAGAGACACACAAGCGTTACGCAGGCTCCGCCAACCCCGTTAACCAGGTGGCCCGTCCTTCCCGATAGTAAATTGTCGTGGAGATCAACGAGCCATAGCACCACGCGAAATCCCATCTGTAGTGAATTGCCCAAGTCAGCGCCCGTGTAGGGGTTGAAGAGGCGCTCGATTTTGTTCGGTCCACGTTCCAACCAAATTTCCACGGGCTGGTTCGGTTTTCTTGACTCGAAGACCCGATTCACGTGGTAGCCTGGGTGAGCGCGCAGCGCGGCCTGTTTGAGTTCGTCGGCGGTCAGGCGGGGCCCCGGCCCGGCTACAACACCTGGTTCTGCCGAGAAGGCCTTGGCTAGTTCACGGCGATAAATCAGGATGGTGCCTGAAACGCTCATGACCAGAACGTAGAGCGCAAGAATGAGGCCGGACCAAAGATGAACCTGGAAGATTGCCTTCCGCAGCGCGACGCCTTGCGGATGGCGGAGCCAGCGTCCCGCCAAGCTCATGTTGCTCTCCCGTAATGCGGAAGACGAGGCCGAGCACGCTCCCGCAACTTATCCAGTCTACTTGCCGTAAGTGACCGTGAGCGCTGCCTTACCAAGGCCATTCATGTGCACCATGTAACCGATCATCGCCGCGCTCGCCTGCTCATCAAGATCCAACCGGGGGACTTTCAGGGCGTGAACCGTAAAGATGTAATGGTGGACCGGGCCGGGAGGTGGCGCGGCGCCTCCGTACCCGGGTTTGCCAAAATCTGTGCGCGTCTGCATTGCTCCGGCCGGAAGATTCTTCCCGCTGCCGGCCCCCGCGGGCAACTCCTTCGCTGACGGGGGAATATTGATGACGACCCAGTGCCACCATCCCGAACCAGTCGGGGCATCGGGATCGTAACAAGTTACGACGAAGCTCTTTGTCCCTTCAGGAGCGCCTTCCCAAGCCAGGTGCGGAGATCGATTGCCGCCAGAGTAACCCATTCCATTGAAAACTTGGGCTTCAGGCATTCTCTGCCCGTCTTTGAGATCATTGCTCGAAAGCCGAAAACTCATGAGTTATCCTCCAGCATCCTCAAATCGACCTGCTAACGCCAGAAGAGTCTACAGCACCGCCTTCGGAGGACAAAATCGGATTTCAGGCTAGTTGGATTCCGCTAAGGCGGCACCAGCACACGATCGTATTGACGGCCCGCCGCAGTTGGGGATTAGCGTAAGAGGTAACTTTCGATTAGAATCGCCGGAAAGTTTCGAGGAAAAATATCATGGATCTCTCCCTGCTCCGGAGCGCGAAGCCTTCAACGGCTCAGCAAGGCTAGCGTGTCGACTTCCCAACCGGACCGGCTTCTCATCTTGCGGCTCAGTTCCCTCGGCGACTTGGTGCATGCTGTCCCAGTAGTTCCCGCGTTGAGCGCCGCCTTCCCCCATGCGCGACTCGACTGGGTGGTCGATGCGAGATGGGCGCCATTCATCAGGCTCGTTCGCGGAATCAACGAGGTCATACCCCTGCAACCTTCAGCCTCCGGTTATTTTCGCTGCATGGGACGTCTCCGGCAGAACCGGTATTCGTGTGTCATCGATTTCCAGGGCATCTACCGATCCGCGATACTGGCATGGACTTCAGGCGCGGGCCGCCGCATCGGCCGCGATCGAAATTCCGCACGCGAACGCGGTGCCGCCCGTTTTTACACTGACAGGATCGCTCCGTCGGGGCAGCATGTCGCGGAAATGAGCATGAGCCTGGCCGTGCATGCAGGCGCGCGACGCCCCTCCGAGATGCAATTTCCCATTCAAGTGCCCGCCGAAGAAATCATGCAGCTTCGCGAGAGACTGAGTGGCGAAGGAGCTGAACGTTATGTTGTTTTGAGCCCAGGCGGTGGCTGGAAATCGAAGTGCTGGCCGGCCGAGCGCTTTGGCGCCTTGTGCGCTGAAATGTCGCGGCGGTATGGAGTACGCTCAGTAATTAATCTGGCTCCAGGCGAAGAGCAGCTTGGCGAATCCATTGCTGCTAATTCGTTTCCGGCGAAACCAATCGTCTACTGCCCGGCCCTGCCCCAACTGGTTGCGCTGCTGTCGCAGGCGCTCCTGGTGGTAGGCGGCGATACGGGACCGCTGCACCTCGCCGCAGCGCTGGGCACGCGGGTGGTAGCGTTATTCGGCCCCACTAACTCTTCCCGGAATGGTCCCTTGCCGCACGGTGTGGTTATACAGAACCATTCCTCTGATCCACCCAATTACCGGCGCGGCGATTACGTTCGAGGCCATTCTTATTCTCCGGAAATGCTTTCTATAAGCGTGGATCAAGTACTTAGGGCGGTGGAACAGGAGATGAGCAGAACGTCGCTCGCCCCCCTGTAACCCTAAGCTCTAACGTGGATACCTTGGAGACTAACCTCGGACGGGCAGACAACTCTAAGGCAATGGACCAAGGCCCATCCGTACGATCCTGCCAGGCCCTATGCGGGTTGAGGGGAACCGCAAGGCGAAACAAGAGCAGGGCGGACCTTGCGAGCCCGCAATGTGATGGCCGTGCCCGTCAGGAAACCCGAAGCCACTAGCTCAAAGCTGAACGGAAATACGAAACGAAATCCATCCCAAAATCGAATCTTCTTCTCCACTCTTCTGGGCAGGTAGAGCTTGGTGTACTGGCCATCGATCAGGACTTTTGCCTCTCTGTACCCGACGCTGGCATAAGAGATTCCAAGCTCCCGTTTTAGAGCAAGGGCCACCATGCACTCGGTCGGCTTTCCAGGTTTTCCATTTCTGATGTCTTCCCGCGTCACACTAATTTTCACGAGGTCCCCCCTCACGGCCGGGCTATCTCGCAGCATAGCAGGAGGGAATTGTGCGGAAAAGAGTTTAGTAAAGCCGCTCTCGTATTCGCCCCGCAGCCCTCCGCGTGCACAGTTCGGTTACATTTTTGCTGCGTGCCCCCGCGAGAACTTCGCACCCTAAGGATTTCTGGCAAGCCACGACCTTTTCTCCGCAGGTCGAATGCACTAACGTAGACTCGTGGATGTCATAAAACCCGAGGCGAAGGTAATGAAACGCTATCACCAAGTTTCTGCCTTCGTCCTATGTGGCGGCGGAAGCTCGCGCATGGGTAAACCAAAGGGCCTGCTGAAGTTTGGCGAGCAGCCTCTCATTCTGCGAATCGCCAGCCTGCTTGAGCCGCTGGTTTCTACGGTGACGGCGGTCGGTTCGCCGGAGCGTTACGTGGATCTGGGACTGCACGTGATCGACGATGCAAAGATCGGCAGTCCGAAAGAAAAGGGCAAAACCGCCGGGCCCCTGCGCGGAATCGCGAGCGCCCTCATCTCGACTCGGACAGAATGGAACCTGATTTTAGCCTGCGACCTGCCGTATCTTAGCGCCGAGTGGCTGGATTGGTTGCTCGGTCGCGCAATGAATTCCAACCGGCAAATCGTCATGCCGCGCACTGCACGAGGCCTTGAACCGCTGGCGGCGGTCTATCGTCGGAAGTGCGCCAAGCCGATTCTTGAGGCGCTGCATCGCGGAGTCCACAAAGTCAGCGATGCGTTGGGAGAATTACGGATCGAATTCGTTACCGAACGCGACTGGGGGCACCTCGACCCGGCGGGACGCGTGCTCTACAACATGAACGCTCCAGACGATTACGAAGAAGCACGAAGATGGCTGGAAGAACAGCGACCATAAAGGAGCCATCTGGAACGAAATTGCGCTGGAAAACCGCCGGAAAGCCCGCTCTGACCAGCGAATCCGTGGCATTTTCGACAGCAACGCGAGTCGAGTAAATTCCAAATACCCCTACTTTTTTACCTGACATTTGTCTTTCCTCCTGGAGTTCAAATTAGTTATTTCTGCTCCGCTATTTCGAGGGTGCGATTTCGAGTTGATTGGTTACGTTTGCCTCTCCAGCCACTGCCACCGCCCTTGCCTGCAGATTGTTTTTCTCATCTTCAGACCGCACCGACCCTCGGAGTGTGACCTTGCCATCTTGAGTGATGATTTTGATGAGGTTGTTTCAGACATACGAATCAAGGGCTACGTGCACCGTGCATCGAAAAAAGAACCCCAATACCTCATCAAGAGCGACAAAACTGACCACGTAGCCATTCATAAAGGGAAAGCACTAAGACTTGTGAAGACTCGGACGTGAAAGAGGCCGAGCAAGATCGGCAGCAGAGATACTTAAGGCGATAACGGAAGTATTCTGTGCGCACGTGCTCCTTTGTTCGACGCTACTCGGTGGCCATGCTAATTGCAGCGGTGACGGCAACGGGTGGTCGAGGAATCCGAACCTAGATGTGAACCAATGTATCGGTCTCGACAAGTCGGGATCTTTATCGTCGCAGTTGCAGCGCTACGTGGGATAGCGGAAAATGGGTTCAGAATTTAGCTGCGATCTCGAAGGAAAAGGAGCGCGCGATGAAAAGCTTGTCCGCCCTTGCGATTCTCTTGCTGGCCTTGGGGGCAAGCTGGGCGGGACAGCAGCAAGCGGA
>Ga0206832_10205_pt1 | contig 13845 bp, 10 predicted proteins | sample Alteio_BWOrgCont_74_FD_152896 | JGI IMG/M metagenome (GOLD analysis project Ga0206832, IMG submission 152896) | Enriched cells from forest soil in Barre Woods Harvard Forest LTER site, Petersham, Massachusetts, United States -... | ecosystem: Environmental > Terrestrial > Soil > Temperate forest >... | reverse complement strand
CGTATTCTCATTGCGCTCGGCCGGTACTTTAGTACCGTTTGCCTTAATAACTTCAGCTACTTCAATGGTCAGGTCCTGCCAGTTATCATAATCAATCCGGTACTCTTTCCAATCGTCAATACCTTTTTGGGTTAGTATTTTTGTGGTGATAAATTTCCGGTCTTCCGATCCGCCCTGCGCGTAAACTACATTCTGCACTTCTTCGTCCAGTATCACTACATTATCATCCGGATAGTCGGCCGCCTTTGGCGCGTTCCTTATTTCTTCATCAACATCTGGGTCCTTAAAATAACTGAACACTTCCTTTTTACTCTGCAGCTTACGCAGCGATGCTATGGTTTCATAATCGTTAGGGTCAAATTCCAAACCTTTTTCATAGTACTTTATCGCCTGCTCCTTATTATTCATCAGCTCGTTTATCTTACCCAATGATGAATAATAACCGCTAATGGTTGGCGCTATGCGGATACAGTTTAAATAATGGCAACCCGCACATCGTATCAAAATATTCATTGCTGATTGATAAAGGGCAGAAATTCAATTCAACCTTTACAGGTAAGGCAATAGCACCTGTAAAAGCATCAATAGATGAGTTTGATATGTACACCTGGGAAAACAAAAAACAGGAGTCGTTACAATATGAAGACAAAATGCCGCCGCTTGATGATGTGGCAAACGTGCTTTATTTAACATCTATCCCGGATTGGAAATTTGTATCCGATTGGTATAACGACCTGGCATCGGCAAAAGCACGTACCAATTACGAGGTTAAGCAGGTGATCAGCGACATATTTAAAGGCAATGAAAACCTTACCGATTTTCAAAAGATCCAAAAGATATATGAGTACATAACAGGCAATATTAGCTACAGCGAAGTATCATTCAGGCAAAGCGGATTGATCCCTCAAAACCCGTCGGCGGTTATTAACACCCGTATCGGCGATTGTAAGGACGTATCAACCCTGTTTGTTGCCATGTGTAAGGAAGCCGGTATAAAAGCGCATTTGGTTTTGGTAAGAACGCATGATATGGGCGTGCTTGGTATGCCACTGCCAAGCATTGATTTTAACCATTGTATAGCAAAAGTTGCCCTGAACGGTAAGGAATATTACCTGGAACTAACCTCGCAGTACCTGCCTTTCATGTGCTTATATAACAGCGAGATCAACTCCAATATTTTGGATATTGATGCCACTACCGGCACCGCGCTTAAACTACTTGACCCATCAACACGTAAGGAAAATAATATAAAGCGCGCCACAAGCATCAGCTTTAAAGATAAAGACATGCTGGTTGAGGAAAAAAGCTATAAAACCGCAGCCCTTGCCGGAACGCTGCGTGAGACCGTAGGCGATCAATCGCAAAAAGATCGCCTGAAAAAAATGAAGGAAGGTCTTTCAACCGAATACCCGGATAACGAGATCAGTTTATTAGAGTATCGCAATGTTGACCGTAAAAACCCGGTAGATACGGTTTACCTGCATGCTGTTTACCAGTTAAACAACAGTGTAAAATCTATCGGCAGCATATCTATTTTTACCATACCATGGTCTGATAATATTACCGCAAGCGACCTGCAGGTGAATTTACCAAGGTACTCGGGTATCGACCTGAGCCAGATGTTTTACCTGGATAATGAAACCGAAACAGTTACCCTTACCCTGCAACCCGGCAAAAGTTTGGTTGAGGCTGTAACCCCGGTATCATTAAAAAATGATATTATTGAATATAGCATCACCCCAAAACAGGTAGGGAACAAGGTGATTATCACCCGTACCTTCAAACTTAAAAAAGGTTTCGTGCCGGTTGATAAAGTGCCTGAATTTACCACCTTCTTCAAAAAGATGGTAGAAGCAGATGGTAAGGAGCTGGCCATGAAATAATGAAGCGTTTTATCACCATCATATTTTCAGCATTGATCCTGTGCGCCCTTAACCAAGCACGCGCACAGGATTACAGCGCTGTATTGCATGTTGAAAACGAGGCCCAATATTTAAAAGAAGCAAAAACCGACAGCAACAAAAAGTTGGTGGAGATAAAGAAATATATCCCCGGCATAGTGCTGGATATCCGTTATGCTACTACCAATAATTTTACCCATCATATCATGTACAGCCAGGCACGGGCTTTCGCGCGCCTGCCGGTGGTTAGGGCTTTACAGCAGATAGAGACTGAGCTTAAAACAAAAGGCCTCGGATTAAAGATATATGATGCCTATCGCCCATATGCAGTCACCGTAAAGTTTTACCAGGTTACACCCGACACTAATTTTGTTGCCGACCCTAAAAAAGGATCAAAACATAACCGCGGCTGCGCCGTTGATCTTAGCCTTATCGACCTGAAAACAGGCAAGGAACTGGATATGCCTACCGGGTTCGACAGCTTCAGCAAAAAAGCCGGAGCGGAATACACTGATCTTCCTAAAGAGGAATTAGCCAACCGCGAGCTGCTAAAATCAGTAATGGAAGCACATGGCTTTAAAGTGATAAAAACCGAATGGTGGCATTACGACTTTAACGGCTGGCAAAAGTATCCGCTGCTTGATGTGCCCTTCTCTGCTATAAAATAACGGGCTTTTTCTGCGCTGATTTACCACTCTTATTAAAGTTGCCTAAGCTGAGGCATTAAAATTGCTAAGGAATAACGACATCTGCAATAAGCAGAAAATACCGGATAACAGGAGGTTTTCTTAATGCAGATGGGTGTTTTGTATGGTTCGATGGCATTTTACTATACAGTCGGATCAATTATAAAAAGGATACAATTATATATAGCGGCATATTAAAAATATATTTGATCAGGTATGAAGATATTTAGCAAAAGCTACTTAAAACACCTATGGAAGGTGCTGGTTGCCACCTTTATGGGTTTCATAAACGATAATGGGTTAAAATTAAGTGCTTCGCTGGCCTATTACACCATTTTTTCGCTGGCGCCATTGCTGGTGCTGATACTGGCGTTAATCGGTATTTTTCTGCGGGATGAAAGTAACAGGGAGTTGCTATATGTACAAATACAGCATTATGTTGGCCTCAATGCTTCTGATCAGATAAGGAGTATTATAAAAAACTATGCTTTTAACAGTAAAAGCGGTGTAGCACTGATAACAGGTATCGGCGTATTGCTATTAGGTGCCAGCAGTATGTTTGTTGAGATACAGGATTCGCTGAACATTATATGGCGGGTAAAGGCAAAGCCTAAAAAAGGCTGGTTAAAGTTATTACAAAACAGGTTCTTGTCCTTTTCACTTATTGCCAGTTTGGGTTTTTTATTATTGGTATCGTTGCTGGTAAACATAGTAATTACGGCGCTGAGCAATAAAATAGATCATTTTTTTCCCGGTGTCGAGATCATTATATCAGTTGTTAATCTGGTTATAACACTTGTGGTTATTACCGTGCTTTTCGGCATCATATTTAAAGTATTGCCCGATGTAAAGATCACATGGAAGGATGTGCGTACGGGTGCTTTCTTTACCGCGTTGCTGTTTATGCTGGGGCAGTATGTGATAGGTTTGTACATCCGGAACTTTGCAAATAGTTCGGCATATGGAGCAGCGGGTTCGCTTATTGTGATACTGATATGGATCTATTATACATCGGCCATATTATACATTGGCGCTGAATTTACCCAGGTTTACGCCGAAGCTATCGGCAGCCGTATTGAACCCGCTGAGTACGCGGTAGCCGTTAAGCAAACTGAAGTTGAACTGGAGGTAAACAAGCTGCCGGCGCAAAACCCGGATATAAAGGGCAATCTGGCAAAACCGGTAGTTGAAAGCAGTGTGGATGTACCCCAAAAAACTTCTTAAAAATAAAGTCATGCTGAACTTGTTTCAGCATCTCACGTGAAAGGTCTACGATGGTAAAGTGTACATCAAGCGTGCTCATCCCCGCTGTTTGTGTCCTCACAAACAGCTACCAACAGGATACTTAAACAGATTGTTTGTGAGGACACAAACAATGAGAGGGAGCATTTTGCTTATAACCAAAGTTGTTTCAGGCCGGTGCAGCTTATGCTGCACCGCCTTCAACAAACCAATATAGATTAGGGGTATTAGTCTCGTGGAGATTAGATTCTGCCCACTTCGCCGCTTTCCACACGTTTACGGTATGTCCAGTAAAAGGCGATAGGGAAGATGAACAGGTTAAAAACAGTATTGGTAATTAAGCCGCCAATAACCACAATAGCCAGTGGTTTTGAGGCCTCGGAACCAATACCGTGCGACATAGCCGCAGGCAGCAAGCCTATGGCCGCCATCATGGCTGTCATTACTATCGGGCGCAGGCGGTCTTCAACACCTGCCCTTAAGGCATCAGGGAATGAAGTCCATGATTCATGGTGTTTCAGATCCTTGATATTGCTTTTGAATTTGGATATCAGGATCACACCATTCTGCACACATATGCCAAACAGCGCTATAAAGCCTATCCCGGCAGATATATTAAAGTTTACTCCCGTTATCAACAGGGCCAGGATCCCGCCCATAATAGCGAATGGAACGTTATTAAGCACCAGCAGTGAATCCCTGAATGTGCCGAACAGGATGAATAATATAAAGAAGATAATAAGCAAGCTGATAGGCACCACCTGCGACAGCCTTTTGGTCGCACGTTGCTGGTTCTCAAAGTCACCCGCCCACTCCAAATGGTAATCTTTTGGCAGTTTAATGGATGCCTTAACCTTATCCTGCGCCTCTTTAATGGTACTGCCCATATCGCGGCCGCGGATAGAGAATTTGATGGCCCCGTAACGCGAGTTATCATCGCGATAAATGATACTTACACCGGTTATCTTTTTAATCTCGGAGATCTCGCGCAGTGGCACATTGTTGCCGCTAAGGGTAGGCACGCGTAAGTCGCCGATGGAAGCTTCGTTCTTCCTGAAATCTTCTGGATACCGTATTCTCAGGTCGAATTTGCGCTCACCCTCATATATCTGTGTAGCCGCTTTACCGCCAATAGCCATTTCAATAACCGCGTTGGCATCGGCAGCAACAACACCGTATTGTGCCATCTTAGCCTGGTCCAGGTTTATCTGTAATTCAGGCTGACCCATATTACGGAGGATACCCAAATCCGTAATGCCGTTAACGCCTTTCAGTATGGAGTCAATACGTTGTTCCTGGCTTTCGATGTATTTATAATCATCGCCAAACATTTTTACAACGATGGAGCCTTTTACTCCCGATACAGCTTCCTCTACGTTATCCGAGATCGGCTGCGAAAAGTTAAGATCGATACCCGGGAAGTATTTTAATTTCTCCTGCATCCGCTGGATAAGTTCTTCCTTGGTTTCCTTACGTTTCCATTTATCCTGCGGATAGATATCTACGTGGAACTCGATATTATAAAAGCCTGTAGCATCGGTACCGTCATTCGGACGGCCGGTTTGTGACATTACCTGTTTAACCTCATCAAAGCTCAGGAATATGCTGCGCATCTGGTCGGCCAGCTTAACCGACTCATTTAATGATGTGCTCAATGGCCCGGTTGCACGTACATAAATAGCGCCCTCATTAAGCTCAGGTAAAAACTCGGTGCCTAACAGGCTGAAACAGCCCAGGCTTATTACTAATGCGACAATAGCTATCGGGAAAACGATCTTCCGGCCCTTAAAGCAAACGTTGTAAAACTTAATAGCGTTGCGGGTTACAAATTCAACAAACACATTGTGCTTTTCCTTCACATTTTTGTTGAGCAGCACACTGGCCATTACTGGCACTAATGTAAAGGTGAATATCAATGCACCTAATAAAGCAAAACCCAGTGTCCATGCCAGAGGCGAGAACATTTTACCTTCAACCTTTTGGAAGCTGAAGATGGGTAGTAGGCCGGTGATGATGATCAATTTGGCAAAGAAGATCCCTTTGCCATTAACCAAACAGGCTTGTTTTATCATACCCAGTTTGCTCAGCTTGTTGTAGTTCTCCATGCCTACTTCTTTAGCGCGATGGTCGAGCACAACAAATATACCCTCTATCATTACCACGGCCCCGTCAATGATGATACCGAAGTCTATCGCCCCCATCGATAATAAGTTGGCAGACATGCCCTTCAACTTTAAACAAACAAAGGCGAATAAGAGTGCCAGCGGGATGATGAGTGATACGATGAGGGTTGTGCGCCAATCTGCCATGAACAGGAATACGATGATGGTTACGAAAACGATACCCTCACACATATTGTGCAATACCGTGCCGGTAGCAAAACTCACCAGGTCATCGCGATCATAAAACATTTTCAGCTTCACATCATCCGGTAGTATTTTACTGTTCAGATCGCTGATCTTTTGCTTAAGGGCGGCAATAACTACGCTCGGGTTTTCACCTTTGCGCATTACCACAATACCTTCTACTACATCCGGATCTTTGTCGCGACCAACCTGCCCCAGTCGCGGCAGGGCAGATTCGGTCACTTCAGAGATCGTTTTTACATAAATAGGGGTACCTTTTATATTGTTAATTACGATGTTCTTTATCTCATCAATATTATTCAGCAAGCCAATACCGCGTACTACGTATGCCTGACCGCTTTGCTCAATAATATCGCCGCCAACGTTAACGTTGCTTTTTGATACGGCATCGTAAATTTGTAACGGAGTAACATTGTATTGTACCGCTTTTTTAGGGTCAACAGTTATCTGGTAGGTTTTTACCTCGCCGCCAAAACTGTTGATATCGGCTACGCCGGGAACGGCACGGATTTCGCGCTCGACAACCCAATTCTCGATGGTAGTTAGCTCACGTACCGATTTTTTGTTACTGCTTAAGGTAAAGCGGTAGATCTCGCCGGTTGGTCCATATGGCGGTTCAATTTCCTGGTTGGTACCATCGGGCAGATCGGCATCGCCAATGTGGTTGTTTACCTGCAAACGGGCAAAGGCATAATCCACATCATCATCAAAGCTTATTTTTACTACTGATAAGCCAAACAGCGATGAAGAACGAACACTCGTTTTCCTTTCCACCGGGTTCATGGCTATCTCTATAGGGCGGGTAACAAATTTTTCAACCTCTTCGGCGCTTCGTCCCGGCCATTGGGTTATAATGGTAACCTCGGTATTGGTAACATCCGGAAAGGCATCAATACTCAGGTTTTTAAAGCTGATATACCCTGCTACTGCCAATAATGCCGTAACAAAGAATATAAAAAACCTGTTTTTTAATGCAAACGAAAGGACATTATTTATAAATCGATTCATGTTATATTTCGGATTTCGAATGTTCGAATTCGGATTTATTAATTCTTTTAATTGTTATTACGTTGATCATCAAATTCCGAAATCGCAACTCCGAAATCCAAAATCTCAACTGCTCTATATCAGTTCTGAATTCCGAAATCTCACATCCGAAATCCAAAATCATACTAGTCTTTTAGCGATTCATACAAGTACACCTGCCTTGATGCGATGATACGGTCGCCGGGCTTAATACCACTGCTGATATAAGCGCGGTCCTCCACCTTTTTGGCTATAGTAACCGGCTGTATGCGCACATGAGCCTTGCCATCCACCACCAAAACATAGTCTTTATCATTGTCGAAGATCAGCGTGCTGGTATGCACAAATGGCAGGTCCTCACCCGATTTGGCTTTGATCAGCACATTGGCAAACATATCCGGCTTAAGCATATTACCCGGGTTGTTAATCTTCACCCTCGCGTGGATTACCTTGCTGTCGGGGTCGAGTATGTTATCTATCTTGTCTATCTTGCCATCAAATACTTTATCAGGGTAGGATAGGGTGGTAATCTTTACCAGGTCGCCTGTTTTAACATTGGCAATATCCGATTCATAAACGTTGATAAGCACATATACATCCGACAGGTCGGCGATGGTGAACAGGTTCTGACTGTTATCCGCCCTTACCTGTGTGTTGTCAGTTAAGTTCTTCTCCACCACAAAGCCCGATATCGGAGATTTTATCACATATCCCTGGCCATTGCTTTTGTTTATATCGGTAACCGCGCTGGCACGGGCATTTTCAGCTTTCGCCTTTTCGTAATCCGATTGCGCTTCTTCCAGGTCCTTTTGTGAAGCAAGGCCGCCTTTGTACAGGTCCTGAGTAGTTTCGTAAGTACGTTTTGAACTTCTCAGGTCGGCTTGTGCCGATATGTAATCCTTGGTAAAACCGGCCATTTCAGCACTGCGCATAATGGCAAGTGTTTGGCCCCTTTGTACCACATCACCTAATTGTACATGTACATCCTGTGCTACGCCGCTCACCATCGGGAAAACCTTTACCATTTTGTTTTCGTCGGGCGCTATGCTGCCGGTAAGTGTAAGTTCTGTTAGGGCGTTCGCTTCCTTAACGGTATCAATCAACAGACTGTTCAATAAGGTATCAGTCACCTGGAATTTAGTATCCTTCTGGTCCGAGTCATCGGCATGATGACAGCTTTGCAGCGTAAGGCCAAGAGTGCAAAAAGCAAATGCTATGGTTAATATTTTATAGGTATTGCGCATTATTATTGTTGATTGAAAAAGGGTGTACCGGTAACGTAATTAAGTTGCTCAAGCGAAATGATCCGGTTAAGCTGCAGATTATTAAGCTGTATAGTGTTGGTTTTGTAGGAGTCGTAAAAATCAAGGAACTCCAGTAAGCTGATATTCCGTTTTTGATAATTGATGAACACCTGCTGTATAAGGTGTGTAAAGTTTTGTTTGAAGGATGGATCGAAACTGTTGTATAGTTTTTCTAACCTCAGCGCATTTTTATAGTTACTGTTTACATCGCTCTCCACCTGATCCTGGTGGCTTTGCAGCTGAACTTTGCTTTCATCAATGGCTATGCGGGCCTGTTTTATGCTACCCTGGTTGCGGTTAAAAAATGGCAGTGTAAAACCAATGCCGCCACCCAGGTAGTTATTACCATAAGCGCCCAGCTTATCATAGTTTAATGATAAAGAGATATCAGGAACAGCGGTTGCCTTTTGCACCTGCAGGTTTACATTGTTATAATCAACAGTAGCCTTAGCCAAGCGCAGGTCGTAACGGTTTATGTAGGCTGAATCAAGCAGTTTTTGGTAAGGTACATTTGATACTATTTCCTTGCCATCGAGATCATAGTTAACCGCAGGTTTTACATACACACCCGGTGCAGCTTTTATCAGGAGCTTAAACTCGCTTTGGGTGGTATCAATGCTGGTTTGCAGGCTATTGTATTCCGCCTGTAAGGAGTATAGCTGCGATTGTATGCGCAATACTTCCTTTTCAGCAATATTGCCTTTGGCGTATTGCTCTTTAAAAAGGTTAAGGGTAGTTGCTAAAGAGCTGATCTCCTCGTTATAAACTTTAGCCGATTCTTCCTGGAAATAAATACTGTAAAAATCGCTCCGCAGCGTATATTTTAATGTGCGCAGCAGATCAAAAAACTGGTATTGCGACTGCTGAACGCCCAGCTTAGCCAGCTGAATGTTCTTGTTACGCTTGCCTGCAGTGGTAAACAGCTGTGATATACCATATGATTGCTCTTTGTAAGCCGGCCCTTCACTTACATCAGTGGCATAGATACCGTTATTAAAGCTAAAATCGGGATTGTTAAACAGTTTGGCTGTGATGATCTGCGCGTTAGCATTATCAATCTCATAGCGCTGAGCTATCAGGCTAAGGTTGTTTTTAAGGAACTGATCTTCGGCTTGCTGAATAGTAATATTAAGCGTATCGCTTGCTGCCCCCCTGCGCACGCGCGGAAAAGCTGAAGGCCATACACCATATGGTTATACATAATAAAGCGCCAACAAATTTTGAGTACATATATTATTTGTTTGCACAAAGGTATAAGCACCGTATTAGAGCTGTATTAAAGACACATTAGAATGGGATTAGAATTAGCGCAGAAAAGTAATCTTAATGTTAGTTCCCTCTCCCGGAATGGAGTTTACGCTGATTGTGCCATTAAAAAGGGTGATAATTTTGTTGGTAACATACAAGCCAATGCCATTGCCCAGGTAGTTTTTAACGTTTGCTCCGCGATAGAAGGATTCAAAAACTTTTTCCAGTTCATCAGCGGGGATACCGATGCCCAGGTCGGCAATGGTTATGGTGATGTAGTTTTCATCGGCATAGAGATCACACCGTACCTTTTTATTTTCAGAGAACTTATAAGCGTTGCCAATAATATTATTTAAGGCGATGGATAGTAATTGCCTGTTGGCGGGTATCAGCAATTTATCGGGATCATCGGGCAATTTCAGCACATTTACAACAAACATACCTTTGCCAATGCGGGCGGTCCAGTAATCGCTGAGCTCCCATATCAGTTCATCAATGGCTACGGGTTTAAAGGCAGGGTGGGTATAGTTCATGTCCACATGTGCCAGTTCAAGCAAACTGGTTATGGTATCCTTAAGGCGCTCCGCGTCTGTTAGTATGGATAATAGTACCTGCTCATATTCAGCTATAGTACGCTGTTTATTAAGGGAGATCTCTATCTCTCCAATTATACTGGTTATGGGGGTCCTTAACTCATGTGAGGCATTGATAACGAAGGTCTCCTGTAGTTCGAAAGCATTCTCCAGGTGTTCTAAAAGCTGGTTAAAATTGTAGGCAAGGGCGCTTATTTCATCCTTGCCGTTACCCTCATCAACCCGCAGACTAAGATTGCCCACTCTTACCTGTCGCATCTGGCTGATTACCTTATCAATGGGTTCCAATGTTTTTTGGGCGAACCACCTGCTCGCGGTAAATAGGGCTACAGTAACTATCAGCAGCAAAAATGCCAGTGCTTTAAGAAGATCATTCATCCGCTTGTTGCCAGCATGGTCGATTGCTGAAACCAGGATCACAAAATTGCCCTGATTATCATTATAATAAATACCTACGGTTTGCCTGTCGCCCTCCGAAAACTCTTTAGACCGAAACTTACGTACCTGGTTAATTATAGAGCTGGGCCAATATTGGTTTTTATCTCTGATAAAGGATGCCGCGTTCTTGTCATCATAAAACCGCACCACTTCATCGGGCAGGCGTTGCAGGTAACGCCCCCTAACATGATTTAATGAATCGGCCGAGATCTCATCGGCCTCCAGGTATAGTTGCGCGGCAACGGTAGCCCTGTCGGATAGTTTACTGTAGAAATCGGATTTTATAATAGAGTTAATGGTTATACAAATGGCAATCTCAACTATCAGCAATACAACGGTGCTGATAGAGGTAAAATAAAGCGAAAGCCGGTTCTTTATTTTCATGCTTTACCTGTCATTCCTTAGTGTATAGCCCATGCCTATAACGGTATGTATCAGTTTTTTGGTGAATCCTTTTTCAATTTTTTTACGCAGATAGTTTACATACACATCAATAAAATTGGTGCCGGTATCAAAATCTATCCCCCAAACCTGCTCGGCAATAAACTCGCGTGATAATATCTTATTCGGGTTTCGCATGAACAACTCCAGCAGGGTAAATTCTTTAGCTGTAAGGGTGATCTGGTTACCGGCCCGTTCGGCTACATTGCTCCATGTATCCAGTTTCAAATCGTCAAATACCAGGGTGTGGTCCTCTTTTACTACTATCTTTTGCCGCCTCAACAAAGCCTCTATCCGCGCGAGCAACTCACTGAAATGGAATGGCTTTATGAGGTAATCATCGGCACCGGCTTTTAGTCCGGCTACTTTGTTCTGCACCTGTTCAAGCGCGCTTAGTATTAAAAGAGGTGCTATCTCGAGACTTGAAAAGCTAATGACCTTTACCTGGTTTGGTATGGATATCCCCAGGTCGTGACATACGTAATAGGTGGCAAAAGCCAAACGCTCAACCGAGGCAAATATACCGTCAATGGTCATTGTTTGAAAAGCGTTGGCCAATACAGTTAAATTCCGGTGATCGTCATTACTGCAATCAATTATAAGCTCATCCTTAAATGGTAACCCGGAATGCTTTAACGCGTCAAGATAACCCTGCATACGCATTTTACCAATTGAAAGCTGTTTATTGGTTACTAAAAAAGCGATGTTCTTGCAGCCCGCCTCAACCAAATGCATGGTGGCTTCAAAACTGCTCCCGTAATCGTTGGTAGTAACTTTGGCTGTATGAATATCATCATAAACCCTGTCAAAAAACACAAGCGGGATATGCTTTTCCTGTAGTTTATTCATGTAGCTGTGATCATTCGCCTCGCCCGATACCGACATGATGATGCCATCGGCCCGGCCATTGTACAGATCATTCACATAAGCTACTTCGCTTTCGAAATTATCAGCTGTTAAATAAATAAGCAGGTGGTAACCTTTTTCACGCGCCACAGTTTCAATCCCATCAATAGCCTGCGAAAAAAAGTTGTTGGCTATCTGCGGAACTATAATTGCGATATTCTTGCTTTTTTGTGCGCGTAAATTACTGGCGTGATGGTTGGGTTGATAGTTAAGTTCTTTGGCAACTTTTAGTATTCTTTCCTTGGTCTCCAAATTAATATCACTATGCCCCCTGAATGCCCGTGAAACAGTTGACTTAGATAGATTAAGCTTTAGCGCAAGTTCTTTAATGTTAATACTACCCATTAGTGCTTCAAATTAACATACCAATAAAATTTGTCGTGTTTAATTGCAATAGTCAAACTAAAACGGCAGTAAATATACTATTTTATAAATGAACAATGTATTTATAAATGCTAATGTAAACTTAATTACCAAAAAAACCAGTTAAACTTTATTAAAATATGTTTAATTATTTATGTGTGAAAATGACAGTAAATTATCATTATCTGTTAAAATACTATCACTTTATTTGGTTTCCTGATTTAACAAAAGAGTACATTTATAGACGCAATTAGCCATATTAATCCCACGAAAAACAAGCACAATTAACCAGAATAAGCTTTTTTATTTTTAAAAGGGCAATTTTTGGTTAATTTAGTTTCCTAAAATGATACTGCGCCCCAATCCGCCCAGTTCATTCAACCGGGGAAACCAGAAAGCATGGCTCTAAAAAAACTATCAATAATAATACCTGCCTATAACGAGGCGCGCACCATCCACCTGATACTCAACAAAGTAAAAGCTGTATCCCTGCTAAATGATATTTCTAAGGAGGTGATCATTGTAAATGATTGTTCAACTGATGATACAGAGCGGGCTATTGAAAGTTATATATCATCAAACCCTGAATTAAACATCCAATATTTTAAACACGATATTAATAAAGGCAAGGGAGCAGCTATCCACACCGGCATAAAAAAAGCGACCGGCGAATACCTGGTAGTGCAGGATGCCGACCTTGAATATGACCCCGAAGAATATAACGACCTGCTGAAACCTATACTAAAAGGCTTTGCCGATGTTGTTTTTGGCTCAAGATTTATGGGGGGCAACCCGCACAGGGTATTGTTCTTTTGGCATACCATAGGCAATAAATTCCTGACCACACTATCAAACATGTACAGCAACCTTAACCTAACGGATATGGAAACCTGCTATAAAATGTTTAATACCCAAATGATCCAGTCGCTGCAATTACAGGAAAAGCGCTTTGGCTTTGAGCCTGAAGTTACCGCGAAAATATCTCGCATACCCAATGTACGTATTTATGAAGTGGGTATCTCCTACTACGGCCGTACTTATGCCGAAGGGAAAAAAATAGGCTGGAAAGACGGGTTCCGTGCCATTTATTGTATATTAAAATACGGACTGTTTAAAGCCCAATAATATTATACCCCATAATATTAGCTATCAATTACGTTTACTGTACTATTGTAAGTATAATTGATATATATTTAATCATATTTTTTAAGCATGAGCCAGGTTTGTTTAGTTGAAGATGAACAAAAAGTAGCGGCATTTATTTGCAAAGGCCTTGAGGAACATGGCTATAAAGTTAAAACCGCCAAAAATGGCGGAGAAGCCAAAAACTT
>Ga0206832_10204_pt1 | contig 13871 bp, 13 predicted proteins | sample Alteio_BWOrgCont_74_FD_152896 | JGI IMG/M metagenome (GOLD analysis project Ga0206832, IMG submission 152896) | Enriched cells from forest soil in Barre Woods Harvard Forest LTER site, Petersham, Massachusetts, United States -... | ecosystem: Environmental > Terrestrial > Soil > Temperate forest >... | reverse complement strand
TACCTCGGGGGCGGATTGCTGGGGTCAAAGCTTTGGGAACAACGCGACGCCACCCACCCTGGCCGCGGATACGTGGGCGAATCAGTTCTATGCGACATCGACACAATGTTCCAGCTTTCAGCCGCGCTACACAGCAACCACTTCTAATCAGTTTACCGGCACGGGAATCAGCTACGACCCGGACGGGAACAACACGGCGGACACCGTCTCTTCGTATACGTACGACGCGGAGAACCGAATTATAACGGCGACCGGCATGTCCGGTGGGCTCTACTGCTACACGTACGATGGCAATGGGCTGAGGGTTGCAAAGAGCCAAGCACAATCGGGTTACAATTGCACCAGTGCAGTACCGAATGCACCCGTAGTGAATATGCTCTATTGGCGGAATATCGCGGGCAAAAGCATATTGGGAGGTGTCGAGGTCTCACTGAGCACCTCCTGTGGGGGGATCAAAGTCGCTCGGGGCTATCGTCGCGTTTACCGTCGCTGATTGAATCGTGAGGACCTCGATTTTCCTGCCGTTCTCGTAACGTGTGATCTGGAAGGGATAAAGCACCCCCGAAACGGGACGCCAAGTCGAGAAATCAAGCGCACCTGTGGACCATACTCGTGGATTTTTCATTGCGGGGATTCTGTATTCCAGGCGGTCAGGCAATCCTGTCTGGGAATCGAGATACCAGGTTTGTGCCGTCACGGAGAAGTTGGCGGATGGCACCGTGGAAAAAGTCCAAATCACGATGACCGCCTTTGAATTAAGAGTTGTCGTGCCCCCATACTCAATGGAGTGGTTCGGGTCCTGAAATTCACTGAACAAAATGGACGGCGCGAATGCCGGGATTAACAGAGAGCCAATGATATAGGTCGGAAGTGCGGAGGAAGTGCCATTCCCCACAAAAGCAGGGTTGCCGTGTCCTGTGACAATCAAGCCAGATTGACCTGTGAGGGACGATTGGATTCGGTACTCCGTACCCGCCGCTTCCCAATTAAGCGTGTAACTGATGCTGGCCATTTCATTGATACCTTGGGCCGCGGCCTGAGCCTCCCACGTTTGCACTTGGCTCAGCGCCGCATTACCGCCCAGCGCATTGAGCGTGGTTTGAACAGACGCGAGTGCCCGAGGATCACGGACAAGCGTGGGTGTCGGAGCGGGAATGGGCGTTTGTGGGGCCGTCGATAACGGAATTAAGGGTTGAGTATTTGCAGTCGGCCGGGTCGGAAACGGCGGCGTATTCTGTTGTGCGCGCACCGGAAGATCGAGAAAAAAAGGGACAAGGAGTACTAAGATTCGCAACGGGCGCACGGGTATCCTCCAGGAAGTGACTGCTCCCACAGTGCCGTGAATCAAAGAAACAAGGGCCGAGTAACCGAGCCGAAGGAACCGAGACAGCGGGCCGAAATCGCTTTAACCGGGGTCGGGAGTGGGTGCGACCCAAGGCCAGACGTTAGGACTTTAGACTCCTGGGCGCAGGACTCTATTCACGTGGACGGCACTTATCAATACGGTAAATAATGGAGGACTGTGGAAACTTTACTTCCGATGGCGAGAAATTCTTAAAGGGCTAGTTAACGAAGCGGACGACCCCGAGAGAACTGGCGTGAAGGAACTTACGGCGTGATGTGTCCATGTGAAGAGCATCCTACACCTCGTAGGTCAAGGTGTACTGGGAAACGCCAAGCAATATAGATCAGCAGCTCCAAGCGAGGATAATCCAATAAGCCAGCCGTCCCCGTCCTGCCGGACCCAAGCAATTTGAAATAGGAACTGACCCGCTCCTTTGGACGACATTCCCCAGCGCAACGGTCGAAGCGCGAGCGCGGAATCAGCCTGCGGTCGCGTTTGGAGACGTATGCAGCAGCCCGAATGGCTAACGTTGCGCGTGGAACAAAGCTCGACGAACAGCTTTCCTGTGGTGGCGAAGCCATACACTGTCAGGGGCAACTGAATATCTGATCGTTGCTCGCGCCGCTCAGTTTGTTGACGCTGGGGCGCTCTTGCCGAAGAGAGCGGCTCTGAAGATTCTGGGCGTTCCCGAGGCGCCAAGGCGAGCCTCCACTTTGCAGGGGGATGGGGAGGGAAGGGTTAGGGGATTATAGGCTCTTACGGGCCGGAGTTGCCCACAAATTGTGCATCCCGCGAAGCATCAGGCAGCTTTCACAAACTAGATGTTTTTCGCACTCTTCAAACTCGCGTCAGCGTCAACCGGATCGGTATGCGACCTAACGACGGCTGCGTTCTTTGAGATGCCTTGAAAAGTTAGGGGAAATTCGCGCGGTAGCGAGAGCATCCACATAATTCCTTCCGAACGTTCTCGCGAACTCCGGCGACGAAGAAACGATCTGTTGGACCCCCGTCGCGGACCATTCGAGCATTTCAGGCGGTACTTGTTTCCCGACGTTCAAAGCGAACTCCACGCCAGGAACATAGAACTTAAAGCGATGGAACTCGCGTTGTTTCGTTTGGACGGGCATCAGCGTTGCCAGAAGCGGCACGGTCGGCGGAAGAACGCAGACTCCCAAGCACATGCGCCCCGGGAAGGGGGCGCGACCCAAAACAAATTGCCGGACAGGTTCAGCGTAGGATCCAAGGTCAACGTAGATCTCGCGGCCTTTGGTCCCCCAGTCCCGGACCGAAGCTTTCCAGAAGATTGCCATGCCGAAGTGGATGGTCTTTCCGAGCTCAAATCCAGGAATGCCCTCGGCGCGGTATAGCGCCACCTCGCCATCCCGGAATAAGGGTTCGGCTTTCGCCACCATCTCGTACAGCGGGAATCCATCGAGGTTCGCAAGGAGCGGCAGCAGCCATTCTTCGCCACCTTCGTTGAATATGTCCTCACATCCACGGCAACATACATGCGCGGCAACTTGCTCCGAGCTTTGTCCGATCCAGTCATTCGTTACGACGAGGGGATTGGGGTTTGATGCTTCGCGCGCGCGAAGAGGCTTAAATGCTGCGGCTGGAATCAAATGGCTCTTGAGTAGCTCCTTTTCTTCGCCGCACAGCTTGCATATCCCCATCGGCATAGCTTGATTTTTCCAGGCGACGCACAATATCGGAGAATTGTCTTCCGGCAGCACCAATTAACCTGCAATGTCTCGGCAGGCCCCAAAACTGTATCGTTCCTAGCCTGCGAGTGCGACTACGTGATGCGACTTGCTGAGAGTTGCCCGCTGAAGTTCATACCAAAGGAAAAAAGCCAGCACAGAACAATATGGAGTCATGGATTCAGGAACGGAAGACATTCTCGTTATGCCAATCTAGATACTGAGATCCAGGCCGCAATCGAGAGTCCTTCGGGATCCAAACTTCTGAGCCATGCAGCGCGTAATACTCCTTCCCATTGTCAAACTCCTCTTTGATTCGCCGACTCACCTCGATCTTGTGTTCCGGTGTGATCGTCATGTATCCCCTATCGAATAGCGTGTGAACATCCTGGCGAAGTAACACGCCATTGCTCAGCGAGTGCGGCCCTCCCGCTTCGTATGGCTTAATGTGCGCGGCGTCGAGGACGTAAAGAATTGGGGACCGAGTGACGGCACAATGCCTCTGGTAAGCGTCCGTTACCATCACGCGGAACGAACCCTGCCCCAATCGAGGTAGAACTGTTTGCGGTGATCCAAAGCGCGACCCTGCGTACTCTGTTACTGGCTCCAACGCAGGGGCAGCTTGAGCGAACGCCTCAACTCGCGTCCAGAGCGATTTCCCTGGCTCAACCTCGGTATCGAACCCCTTCCCCCGGACGATATTTCGGCTCCACTCAGGCAGAGTGATCCAGTTCTCACGTGGCAGGAAGAAGGGCTTCTGAAGCAGGATGCAACCGACGTTGTAGTCCTCCGTTGGGCTGGGCGGTACGCGGCGATAGCGCTCGACTCTGGTCCTCATTTCCTGTTCAGTCGTCGCGCCGTTCTTTTGCCCGAATGCCTCCCACGCCAAACTGACAGGAAGAATGGTGAAATGGCTGAAGAAACCACCGCCCACAATGTAGTCATCGGGGCTGTGCAGCTTGAAGAGGAAGGGCTCGCCTATCTGGAGAGCCTTGAAGCTGACATTTCCGCTGGGCTGCCAGAAGTTGGCTTCGTCCGGCGATAATGACGAGAGGTAAGAAAACCAATCGCTGTCCGTAATCGCCACGAATAGACGCATTGCTCTTTCCGGGGCCAAGAGATTCTACGGCGGAAGCGTACAATTCGCACAGCACCAATGACACCGAAGGGCTTGAAGCTAGAGGACCACCTTTCGAGCCAGAGAATGCGCCTATTTCAGCGCCCGTGCGAGGAGCCATGAACGATGATCGCCAGATGAATTCGATCGACGAGATACTGGCTTCGATCCGTGATTCTATATCCGAAGCTACCTTTGCTTTTGAAAGGGGAGGCGATGCAGCTTGGCGTATCCAGGGTGCCTTCGTTCGCCTGCGAATACTCTTAGAGGCGGCTGGTCTTCCCAAAGCCCTTGAGGCTGTTGAAAAAATGGAGGCCACTGCCCGGGACAAATGGGACGCAGCAGAACCCGACGATGAGGCGGGTGGCGAACCATTCCTTTTGTGGGGAGGAAAGCTCTATCAATATGTGAGCGCACTGGACGCAACGTTGGGCCAGCAAAAGGCGACCACCGTGACGAAAGACGTGGTTCAGATACTGAGGGCAACCCAATACTCCATCACTGACAGGAACTGCTTTCAGAGCCCACCAGCGAACGAAGCTGAAGTACATGCCCGCGTTGAGGCCGTGCTGCGCTGTATTTTCCCCGATTTGTTACACAAGCCGCCGATTGCGAAGCAAATCAAAAACTTTCAACCCGACACGGGTCTGCCGAGTATTGGCACCCTTATCGAGTACAAGTTCGTGGCCGATCAGGGAGAAGAAAAGAGAATAGCGGACGAAGTCCTGGCCGACACTCGCGGGTATATTTCAAAGGAATGGAAGAACTATATCTACGTGATCTACGAAACGAAGAGGATTAAACCAGAGAGTCAGTGGCGGCAACTGCTGCATGACTCCGGCGTCAAACCGAACACTGAAATAATCGTAATCTCAGGTGAGGAACCGAACCGACCAGTTGAAGCCAAGATTGGCGCGAGAGCCGCAAGGTAAAGGTTCTGCCGCGTGAAGAGCTGCTAGCGAATGGGAATGGTGAAGAGCACGCGACGCCTGATGTAGCATGGATTCCTCCGCTGCTCCTCGTGGGCTTCGCGCCACCTCTCGGCGATAATCTCATCCGCAGTGTGTCCGCGAGGCACATCGGCAGCCTGCGGCTCGCCTTCGTATAAACGACGCGACGGTGCGAGCAGCCCCGGCTCCAACTCCCGTACGCCGGCGGTGAAGCGCCGTGCATCGGCTAGGTCGTGGACGGTGACACGCCTTCCCCGGAGGATCGCTTCCATTCCCACCGAGTGAGCTTGCTCCTGGACTTTGTGGACGTAGGAGTGTCGTACACCAAGCTGACGGCCAAGAGCGCGCTGTGAAGGGCGCGGCCCGCCGTCTAAGAACGATTGCCACACGAGCCGCTTGATGATGTTCGTCTCGGTGTCAGAGCGCAGCCGCGTTCTCCTGAGATTGCCGCAACGCTGTCTCCGTGCCGCCCCACTCATCGTGTACGGCTTGCGGGCGCGGCCACGCGGCGGGTGCTCGTAGTGAACGCCTTTGCGGAATCTCATACTTCTATTGTGCTAGACGCGCATTTTTCAGCAAGTCCTCGCGCCCACATTTCGGAGTGAGCAGCGCCCTAACTCGTTTATTTACGAGGGACGAAAGCGGCCCGATTAGTGGTAATTGACAGGCGATTTGACAGCGTGCTGACCACGTTCCTGGGAGGTAGGGGGGTGGCTTGGATCAGAGCGGCTGGTATCGGTTCTGCGAATCCGTGGCCAGGCGATGCGGACTCGTGCTCGGCTCACCAACACAAAAACCGTGCTTGAGCCGCTACAATATCCGCTACACTCGATCCCAATGTTATTATGGGGTCATCGTAAGTAGTTGATTGATTGACCGATTCCCCGGTAGCTCAATGGTAGAGCGTTCGGCTGTTAACCGAAATGTTAGAGGTTCGAGTCCTCTCCGGGGAGCCAATCTTCCTCTTTAATTTCAGTTCCTTACACAAAAGCTGACAATTACCTAGTCGTTTTCCGGTCATGGCGACCGCATAAGGTCAAGAGCATAGCGTACAGCCTGACGGGGCGGTCGAGCACAGGCGAGAGTGTGGGGAACAATGCAGCTTCGACGGCTTCGACCGTTTCAACTTCTTCAACACCGACATTTTCGACTTCTCGCACTCGTCTCCTGAAAATTCATCAACTTACGGTCCTGGAAGTTTGGTGTGGGCCTTGCCTCTATCGAGAGAGTGCTCGGTCGCATGAATTGGAGGCAGAGCAACTCGAGGCTCGCACCAAGTCAGTGTCAAACGATCCAGAAAAGTCACGGTGAAGCATTAGGATTCAAGCTGTTCGCTCTGATATTGCGGCCGGCAGAGAGTCACGATTAATTGCAGAGGCTTCCGGCAGACACAGGAGTTGCCGAAACGGAATAATTGCAATGCGATCGGTCCGTCCGGCGGAGGTGATCAATGAACATTTTTCAGAAAAGCTTGGCAATACTCCTTTCTTGGTCGCTGGTGATTGGTGCGGTGCCAGGAGGCTGGGCTTACGCCAGCCAGTCCGCCCAATCGGAGGCGCAGCCGACCAACCCGGGCACGACCCAGCCTGCCAACGAATTGCAGCAATTGGTGGCGCCGATTGCCCTCTACCCAGACGCATTAATTTCACAGATCCTCGCGGGTGCGACGTATCCCACGGAAATCGTGGAAGCGGACCGCTGGATGCAGGGCCATGCGAACCTGAAGGGACAGGATCTCGCCAACGAGGTCGACAAGCAGTCATGGGATCCCAGCGTCAAGGCACTGACTCAGTTCCCCTCCGTGCTGGCCAACATGGACAAGAACCTCTCTTGGACTTCCTCGCTGGGGGACGCTTACGCAAATCAGGCTGAGGACGTAATGGATGCCGTGCAAGTCATGCGCGCTCGTGCGCAAAAAGCTGGGAATTTGAAAAGCAATGAGCAGGAAAAAGTGGAGACGCAAGGTAAAACGATCATCATCGAGCCTGTGGAACCAGAGGTGGTGTACGTCCCCGCATACGATCCGTGGATCGTTTACGGAGCCCCGGTCGTTGCCTGGCCGGCGTGGTATTGGTATCCGGGACTCTACGTTCCGGGGCCAGGCATCGGTTTTGGCGTAGGCTTCGGAATCGGCTTCATCGCCGGCTTCGGCTGGGGCTGGCATCACTGGGGATGTGATTGGGGACACAGGACAGTCATTTACAACCACAACACCTACATCTCCCATAGCACAACGATCGTCAACCGCAATCGGACGATAAACAATTTCAATCACACGACGAACAATTTCAACCGCACTAACAACAACTTCAATCGCACTACGAACAACTTCAGTCATTCGGCAACGGGTGCGCAGCATGGATCCGCAGGCCAGCCTGGCACCACGAGTTCTGGAGCGTTCGGCGGCTTCAACCACGGAGGCGTGGCCAATGGCTATTCCGCGCGTGGCCGCTCAAGCATGGGCGGCGGATTCCACAGCGGGGGATTTCATGGAGGTGGCCACAGGTAATTCGCGTTCGAGGTGACTCAACAAAAACAACTTGGAGCGAAGGTCATGAAAAGAGAAAACACAAGATTAGAGACACTTGATCGGCTGTTGTTTTTCGGGCTCCCATTGACGACTGCTGTCGCTCTGTTCCTGGCACTTACCGTCTCGGTCAGGTTGTCGCTTGCTCAGGGACGGCCGGAAGCGACCTACGGATCGCCCGCAGAAGCGAGTCAGGCGCTGTACCAGGCGATCCAAAACGACAATGAGCAGGCTATTTTGCATATCCTGGGAGGCCGCAAGGAATTAACCGCTTCAGGTGATCCACAGGAGGACAAGGCGGCTCGGAAGCACTTCGCTGCAAAATACCAGGAGATGCATCGTTTTGTACGTCAATCCGATGGAACCTGGGTGCTGTATATCGGTGCGGAGAACTGGCCATTTCCAATACCCTTGGTGCCGGAGAAAGGAAAGTGGCGTTTTGATGCCAACGCGGGCACGCAAGAAATCTTGTTTCGCCGAATTGGTGGAAATGAGTCCGTCGCCATCGAGGTTTGCCATGCTTTGGCGCGCGTCATCATGGAAGATCGCCAGCAATCAGCCAGCGATGACGTCGTCACGCATGATGCGCTGAACGTAGTGGACACCAAACGAGATGATAGCAGCCACAGTCAGGCGGATCCTTTCCAGGGGTATTACTTCCGTAGAGTGAGCGGTGACGCTGTCATCGCGGATAGGGCTGTCCTTTTCGTGGCGTATCCCGCCAAGTATCGGTCGTCAGGCGTGATGACGTTTGTTGTCACCTCCGATGACACTGTGTTTCAAAAGGATCTCGGCCCGAACACACCAAAACTGGCCAGGGCCGTCGGCAAAGACATGCCGGATTTGAGTTGGCAGCTTGCCGAATAAAGGCGCAGGTACAATTCCACTTGGAGAACCAATCACAATGAGGTGACGTCCGCTTTTTTTTCGCGTTCGCAGTCACAATTTTGGAGAAGCACGCAGCGCCACGACGGGCCGCCACCTGACCTCGGATTCTGGTGTCATTGCTGCCGCGTCGGGAGTCGTGGGACTCCGAAATTCGCGCCGCGCGCCTGGGCGCCAGTTGCTACGGGTCAGTTAATGGGATGGTCCGCTGGCATTTTCGGAATTGCATTCGCGGCTTCTGATGCTGTCCGCCGTTCATCCCATCTGTAGCCCTCGTCCACAACTTCGACAATTTCGACCCTTTCAACTTTTTCAACCTCGACATTTTCAACTTCCTGCGGTCCTTCCTGAAACTTCAGCGACTTACGGCCCGGCAAGTTTGGCATGGGCCTTGCCTCTATCGCGAGTGCCGAAACACCAATGCTGAAGATCACCATTCTCGACACGCCGAATCACCGACGCCTGATCGTGGAGGGCAAACTCATCGCCCCCTGTGCCGCCGAGCTGAGCAGTGCGTGCAAAAGAGCCACAGCAGACCTGCATGGTCGCGAATTCCTTATTTATCTGAAGAAGCTCACGATCATCAGTGAGGATGGAGAAAACGTCATTTTGGAACTAATGAAAGAAGGAGTCCGTTTCCGCTGCTCTGGTGTGTTCACCAAGGATGTCCTAAAGCACCTCGCACGTAAGATTCGCATAGATGGTCACGAGAAGAAGAGATGAACCAGGCAAGGTATTGGCTGATTGCGCCCTTCAAGGCCCCGAAGCACATTTTGATCTCCCAGACGACAGGTAAGGAGAACAGGTGGGTACTTGCGTAACAACCAAATCGCAAGAGCGGCAAGCCGTGATCGGTTACGAGCAGACCATCCAGCGAGCTTTCAGCGATGTTTCTGACGCCACGAATCTGTTGTGGCTTTCGTTATCGTAAGCGTTACGCTGTGGTTGCAGGCGGCTGGGATCGCCGTCCTCATCGCTTGGGTAAGACATGTCACGAAAAACGAAATTCACAAATCTGGACTGTTTCGGTCTGCTTCCCTCGTCGTCCGATTTACAACAGCACTGGTCGGTTTGCAAGCATTACAGATACTGCTGTGGGCGAGCTGTTATCGCTGGCTTTGCTTTCTGTCCTGGGAGCCTGCGGTTTACTTCTCCGCAAGCAGTTATGCGACAGTTGGGTATGGCGATGTTACCCTCCCATTGAAGTGGCGGATGTTGGGGCCGCTGGAAGGGGTTATGGGCGTATTGATGTGCGGAATATCGGTAAGTCTCTTGCTTGCCATTGCCACGCGGCTTGTTGGGTCTCAAAGACGCCTATCGTGAAAAATCTCAGCTAGCCGCCAGACTGCATTTTGCACAAGTGCTGATTTCAGGTCCTTCCCACTCCCACCAAACTCATAGGAGCCGCAGACCGATACGAGCAGTTTCAGAACGCACTTTCCTACCCATGCACGCCCGGGTTCAGACTTGGCTGTTTAATGCGGCGGGTGTTTCCATGGCAAGGAGGAAATGGCTCGCGAGAAGATACGCGTAGAGGTGGCCAAGAGGAGGAGTGTGGCGCAACTGGTTTGCGGATACCCAGCCGCTGGTCTCGCTCCATTCCCAGCCGCTGACCGAATTACTTTTGATCCATTCCAGCAAATCTGTGGCTGCCATTGGATAAGCGTAAATGCGGACATTTTGCGCGAAAAGACGTGCGAGACCTTCAAAACGACTTCCTTCCAGATTGCCATAGGGATCGTCAAACGCTCGGATGAGAAGCGAAAGCCCCGCGACAAATCGCAGGGGCGCTTTTGTGTAGCGGTTCACCAGGCCGGTCATGGCGTAGAGCTCACGTTCACGGAAGAGAAGCACGTCACCACCCCGTGCGAGAAGTGTATTAATGCGACGCAGTAGGTCGGGCATTTCTGGAGTTGATGCTGCGGCATCCACAGAAGCCGCCGTGAGGCAAAAGATCCCAATCGGCGCAGACAGGGCATCTCCCAATTCGTCGCGAAGCTCCTGAATACCTGCAGCCAACATTTGCATATGGATCTGCGCATGAGCGGCATCGACATGGCCGAAGTATCCCGGCGCGAGTACAACAGCTTTGTTGTGTAGAACTTCGGAAGGCGGGCCGGCTGCACCATTACCTGAGAACCCAACAGCTTCAGCAAAGCCCGCCTGCACCAGGTGCGCCAGGAGATGCTGGTGATCCCAGCCGACGAATGCTGGCCCGCGAAACTGCACAAAGTCGATTTCTATTCGCTCCCTGACGACATCTTCTGCGAGCCCCTCGAGAAAAGATTCTTTGGTCAGCAATTGATAGAAAGCGGCGAAAATGAGGTTAACGCCGAGAATACCAACGGCTTCCTGCTGCAGGACATTCGTAGGATCTCGCAAATTTATATGCAGCAAAATATCGTGCGGGGCGCCGCCTGGCTGCAGCTGAAATCGAAGACCCACCCAGCCATGGGGCTCATTCGTTCCGACGTAGTTGCGCGCCGAGACGGTATCGGCAAACGAAAAAAGGCGGGTCTGTGGACCGCGGTTGTGGCCTAGCTGTGTCTGTAATTCGGACCACTCTTTGTCCAGCATCGCCTGAAGGCGTTCTTTGGAAACATATCGCGATCCGGTGCCGTAGAGATCGTCGCTCACTCCCTTGTCGTATGCGGATATCGTTTTGGCGACGGTGCCGGAGGCGCCCCCGACCACAAGAAACCAGCGAGCGACTTCCTGGCCGGCGCCGATTTCAGCGAAGGAGCCGAATGTGGATGGATCGAGGTTTAGGGTGAGCGCTTTGTGGTGTGTATCGAGTTTTTGTGTGTTAGCCATTGGCAGACCCCAGTAGGGGTAACGAGCAAAGCCCACACCAAACTTCTGGGATCGTAAGTCGCTGGATCTTAAGGGAAGTCCGCGAGAAGTCGAAAAAGTCGAAGTTGAAGACTGTTGAAACCGCCGAAACTGTCGAAGCTCTGACTAAGGACTATAAACGAAGAATCGAGACGCGATCAGGCATACTGCTTCGCGTAAATGCCGAATTTCGTCATTCGAGAAAGGAGGGTCGTGCGGTTCATTCCCAGGCGTGCGGCAGCACCATCGGCACCGCCCACGCGCCCTTTGCACGCAACAAGCGCCTGTACGATTTCATCGCGCTGCTTTCTCTCATATTCGTCAGCAACGCTGCCTTTTTCACTCAACGAATTAGTTCTCTCTTCAGCGGCTGGCTTGGCTTCATGCAACTTGGCAGGTTGTGACTCTTCGGTATTATTGGTTGTTCGGAGGTCTGACAGCGGAGCCTCGAGCGACTTGCCGCGCGTCAGGAGCACGGCTCGTTCAATGAAATTCTCCAGTTCACGAATGTTGCCGGGCCAGTCCCAAGCCGTCAGCCCCCTCATTACAGCCACAGGAACCGCTTCGATGCGCTTCTGCATTTCCTCGGAGAACTTTTGGACGAAATAGTTGACGAGCAGAGGAATGTCGTCTCTCCGATCTCTCAGCGGAGGAATGCGGATCGGAAAGACATTGAGCCGGTAATACAGATCGCTGCGAAATTCCTTGTTCGCAACCATCTTCTCGAGATCGCGATTCGTTGCCGCGACCAAACGGACATTCACCTTGCGTATATGCGTGGTGCCGAGTCGCTCAAATTCCCGCTCCTGCAGAGCCCGCAGCAGCTTCGGCTGAATCTCGAGCGGGATGTCTCCCACTTCATCCAAAAACAGAGTGCCTTGGTCGGCCAGTTCGAGCCGGCCAATTTTGGAGTTTATGGCCCCGGTGAACGCTCCCTTTTCGTGGCCAAACAGCTCGCTTTCCACCAGCCCAGTCGGGATTGCGGCACAGTTCAACTTCACGAAGGTGCGCTGTTTGCGACGGCTTCGGTCGTGAATGGCGCGCGCAATCAGCTCCTTTCCTGTTCCCGTTTCGCCAAGCAACACAACGGTAGAATCGCTGGGAGCAACGGTTTCAACAAGTTGCAGAGCGTGCTTCAACGCAGCGCTCTTACCAATGATCTGCTCGAAGCCCATCTCGCTGCGAAATTCTTCTTCCAAGTAGAGTTTCTCCTGGGCGAGTTTATCCTTGAGTTCGGAGATCTCCCTGAATGCCAAGGCGTTTTCAATGGCGATGGCTATCTGTCCCGACGCCCGGGTGAGGAAATCGACATCTTCCGGGGTGAAGGGCGTCTCTGTCGCACGTAAGATCGACAAAATTCCGACAACCCGGTCGCGATTTATAAGTGGAATGAGGCAAACGGCTCCAATGCCCTCCGCATCGGCGTATCCCTCGGGCGAGAGCAGGTGTCTTTCGCGCGCGTAAACGACCACCGGTTTCAAGGTGTCCATCGCCTTCTTGACGGCCGCGCTTGGTGTAACGAGCAACTCTTCCTTGATGACCCCCTTGCCCTGAGGGAAATCCAACGCAACTACTCTGAATTTTCCGGACGCTGCATCGGGCAGCGAAACGGTTACGGCATCAGCGTGCATGACTTCGCGTATGTTCGCCGCAATCGCCCGCAAGACCTCCCGCAGGTCGAGACTCGACGTGATTCTGGTTGTCAGATTCAGGAGAAGCTCAAACCGCTCTTGTTGGCGCTGAAGTTCCGTTTCTGTGCTCATGGCCGTATGCCAGACACCGCCGATTCGCGGGGTGAGAGATTCCAACCGCGGCGGTACATCCACCTTACCGCACGCCCACTCAAGGTCCAACGGAGACCCGCTCCTGCTCTATCCCGGTTCGGGTAACAGTCTAGTTCTCGCCAAGTGGCACAAATTCGTTGACACTCTCAAATCGCACCTCAGCTACATGTACGAACTGGGCCGATGTCAGAGTGCCTTCCTCTTGCTCGCAGATACCCCTGTCGTCCTCATCCCGACAATGATTCACTTGCTCCTGCAAAAGCTGTTTGAGTTTCTTGCGTGCCCTTGCGACTCGAGCCTTTACGGTTCCGTGTGGTATTCCCAAAGCTTGTGCAGTTTCGCGAGTACTCAAGCCATCCACGTCGCTGAGTTGAAATGTTCGACGCAAAATGGGAGAGAGTTGTGTGGACGCCTGCGCCAGGCGCTCTGCAAGTTCCCAGCGTCGACATAACTCTTCGGGGTTTGGTCGGCTATCTGGCACCACGTCCGATAAGGGGCGATGATCCTGCTCCCGATTTTCCTGATCCATGGGAACGTGCACTTGCCGGGGACGCGCACGTAGTTTCATCCGCGCAGCATTGATTACGATTGTAGTGAGCCAAGTGGACATCTTTGCCTGTCCCTTGAATTGGCCAAGGTGCGTGTACGCGGATAAGAAAGCATCCTGGACCGCATCTTCGGCGTCGGCCGCGTTGCCCACCACGCGGGCTGCTATCCGAGTGAGAGAAGGG
>Ga0206832_10203_pt1 | contig 13973 bp, 10 predicted proteins | sample Alteio_BWOrgCont_74_FD_152896 | JGI IMG/M metagenome (GOLD analysis project Ga0206832, IMG submission 152896) | Enriched cells from forest soil in Barre Woods Harvard Forest LTER site, Petersham, Massachusetts, United States -... | ecosystem: Environmental > Terrestrial > Soil > Temperate forest >... | reverse complement strand
CTCTTCTCTTTAAAGAGCATGATATTTGCAAGGGAGCGATTTGCACACAAGCGTTGGTTTAGCAATGGTAATTCAGTGGATTGTGCTTCAGATTTTTGAAAATCTGTGAGGGCATCTTCATATTTCCCATCTGCTAGCTCTGCTGTGCCCATATTATAGAAAATAATAGATTGCTGCCATGCTGGTAGATTGTCGTCTAATAAATCTTGATATTCTACGTAGGCGTGCGCAAAATCACCTGCATCGAAATAGGCATTTGCTAATTTTATTTCTCCAAAAATGTGACCATTAAAAAATGCTGTTACAATGATGACGCCACGAAACAATTTCATTCCCGATGCATATTTCTTCTGAGTATCCGGAGTCAATAAACAGCCAAGGAGTGCAAAAATGGCAATTCCTAAGGGCAACTGAAAATAGAGATCATATACTCGCGTGTCTTCTCCTACATCCGGCACTTCACCTTCACTCGCAACGTCGACAAAAACGTTGTCTCGAGCGATTGCTTTCGTCAGTTGCTGTGACACTTGAAATGGTGTCATATCATTCGCAACAATGAATTCCCCTCTACCGACAAGACTAAGTCTACGCAATAATTGCTCCTCCAGTGATGACTGCACAGGATGCCCTTTATAACTTAAGTTGGGGACGTCTTTACCTTGCTTGGATCCTATGCCCACAACAAGAACGCGCACATTTTTTCCTTCTGCATCTTTTAATGGTTCGACTATTTCTTCAATGGCATCTTTGCGTTGCTCTCCTGCCAATCCTTCAAGGCTGGTATCACCACCATCTGTCAATAAAACAATTGTCTTTAGAGTTGACGATAGTACTGAAAAATATTGTTTTCTGATGGTCTCAAGGGCCTGTTTGATATCAATAGTTTTCGTCTGGAAAATGCTAAACTTCCTGTCGATTATATCAAAGATGTACGCATAAGCCCCTCAGATCCAACAGTATTATCGATGTACAATTTTCAAATTGCAGGGAAGCATGCCGGACTCTATGCGCTATCCCCCATTTCTGTACGCGTGGGTTCGCAGGAATATAAGTCAACAATGACAAGCTATTCCGTTCTGGCCGGTTCCCTTGCTAAGCAAGCCATTTCATCGTCACCACAACAATCAATTCCCTCGAGTGTTAATGTTCAACAATCTACTGCAGCCCCCCCGGAGAAACCACAGACTGTGTTACGACTTGATGCAGGAGTTGAGGGCAAAACATCCTTGTATCCTGGCCAACGCACGAAATTAGTTTATACGTACTCTTTTGAAGGAGATATCAGTCTAACGACAGAAAAACTTCCACTATTAGATGCTGAGGGTTTCATTAAAATAGGTGAGAAAGAGATTACAGATAGTTCAAAAGGCAATGTAAGCATCAGAACGATCTCTCAGGTGGTTGAGGCCGTAAAGCCGGGAAAATATACATTCGGTCCGTCACTGGCAGAAGGTTATACCTACGAAAATGATTCTGGAGGCAATCCTGTTTATACGTCATCGAAACTGAGAACCGAGGCCCCCGATATTCAGCTGACGGTTTTGCCATTTCCCGAACAAAACAAACCTTTATCGTTCAATGGTGCCGTTGGACTATTTACCTTTGAAACAAAACTAGTTGGGCCATCAAAACTTGAAGTAGGCGACGAAATATCGTTATCCATCGTCGTCGTAGGGAAGGGAAATCTTAAGACAATGACATTATCGGATCTATGTTGCCAACCAGGTTTTAGTGGATTTTTTAAAATAAGTGATCTTCCTCCTACAGAAGAAGTTACCGACACTTCCAAAACATCAGTGATAAAACTACGTCTCTTAACGGATCTGATAAAAGCTATTCCGAGCGTTGAATTTGCGTTTTTTGATCCTGAATTATCGCGTTATGTAGATCTTCACAGCAAGGCCATTCCAATTACCGTTACAAATATGACACCGGCTTCTATAGCCGTTCCTGCTGAAACGGCACAAAGAATTAAAGTCTCCGGTAAAACTGAAAAGGCATCCTATAGTATTGCTCCGATAGAGATTGGAAGCATTATTTCCTTAGAAACATCAGATTTATATAATAAAATCTTTGGGACTTGGTGGACATTTTTAATTATACCAATTGCTATTGCCCTGTTGTTATTTCAACGTATTATAAGGGAATATTTAGTTTGGCAGCTCAACAATATTAAACAAGAAAATAGTCATGAGCTCTATGCAAATGCCTTTATGAAGAAAAATACCTGTGATTTTGAAATGCTAAAGCAGGCTTTGAAGCTTGCCCTTGTTGAAACAGGAAAACTTGAATCTGTTTTAATAGAGGACAACGACCTTCCGGAAGAAGGACTATGTGATGATGTGAAAGCATTTTCTTCGATGTTAGATGAACGTCGTTTTTCAGGAAGGGAGTCCATTAATTTAAAAGATGTGCAAAAACAATCGAAAGCTCTCATCGAGAAAATTTGGAATTCAAGAGGTGCTAAATGAAAAAGCTTATGGGAATACTATTTCGATTTAGTTTGTTTTTTGGAGTTCTGATTCTGGTAGTGATTCTGTTTTTATCTATATTTGCAATGCGCACAAATGATGATAAAATTAAGTTAGCTGAAGATAATTACAACCAAGGAGTGTCTGCAAAAACGATTTACGATAGAAAAGTGGCTTTTAATAGTGCCCTTAATATGTTCCTAGAGTTGGAATTGGATTACCATCCGGAATTTGGTGATGGCCGCCTATATTTTGATATCGGTAATACCTATTTTCAACTCGAAGAATACCCCTTGGCAATTTACTATTATTCAAAAGCAGAAAAATTGATGCCGCGCGATGAGAGGGTACAACATAATTTAACTATTGCTCGGGATAAGTTATCGATCGCAAAACCCTCTTCAAATGATTTTATGCAATTCTTTTTCTTGTCATCGTTTATTTCATTGCCTGAACGTTTACAAATATTTTTTCTTGCAAGTATTATTGCCATTTTTCTTTGTTCCAGATGGTTATGGACACGAAAACGTTTCTATCGAAATAGCGCAATTTTAGCATTATCAGTTGTTGCTATCGCGATATTAAACGTTGGAATTACAAGATATTTCTCTCCGGTACATGCTGTTCTCATTCATGCTTCAGAATTGCGTCGCGATGCAGGTACTGCATTCGCAAAAGTGGGAGACCTCCCAATATATGCGGGCACAACGGTAGAGGTGTTGGAAACAGCAAAGGATGCCCATTGGCTAAAGATCGTTGCTCCAAACGGAGATTTCGGTTTCATCCCTCAAGAATCTGCCCGAATATTATAACGCTACAAAATGTTGCCCCCAATTCTTCCCAAGAACCAGAGGCCAACGACAACTTATGGATTATATAATGGGTGAATCATACATATGTATAATACATAAGTTTCTTCGGAGAAACAACTTTTGTGGGTGTCTCTAGGAGAGCATTTCTTCTTGAGCGTTCTGCTTCAGTTTCCTTAGTTTCATGGTGTGCTACATCGGGGTGTGGATATCCATCAATCAATTTTCTGTAATTTTCATGATTATTTTCGAAACAAAGATCCCTTAATCGAAGCATCGTAGAAACAAATTTATCTGTAGGCTCTATAAGAGAGTAATGATGAATAACATAATACAATGTATTTGTCTTACACGCTGCACAATAAATAAGACGTAATGTTTCGTCAAATTCTATTTCATTCATATACTTGTTATCTACGATGTGCATTAATGCTTTTGCTGCAACATCGATAAACCGGCTATTTTGATAAAATCCTTTATAAGTTCCTTTTTCGGAATGAACACTATCCGTTGTAAAAGCGCAAAGTTCGGCAATTCCTTTCCATATAACCTCATCAATGCTGTTTGTTTCTTTTATGTGAATGAATGTTTTCATTAGCTCTGCTTTTGCTAAATCAATTCTCTCATTTTCACTGTGATAAATTCTTGCGAAGGGATGTCCTTTTTTTACCTGTTTAAACACATTTTCCAACGATTGATCAGTTTGGATATGACCAAAATCTGATTTAAAATAAAAGAAAATTAAAGGCCATGTTTCCTCAGGAAGTTCTCTAAAAAGCATGCTCAATAAATTATTTGAATTTCCTTCTGCTTTAGATAATGTATATTTGTTTCCTTCAATAAAACTTTGTCGTGTTTCCATAGATGCATTAGAAGTCTCAAAGAGGCCTTTGAGCTCTTTAATAGCTGTATTTTTTCGAGTATTTAGGTCATTTGTGTCAAATTCAACGATATCAAAAATATGATGACTTAGCTCACTTTCTTCTACGAGTAAACCGGATAAGTTATTGAGTACATATTCATCTAATTCAACAATTAAATTTCTAAGCAACTCTAACTTTTCATCTACTTTCAATTCAGAATTGATGGCAATGGCGAACATGCTGATAAAGGCAATTTTGTCAGATGATTGATTCTCTATATTCACCAATGAACCTAAAGATAATTGAGAGGTGGCATTAATAATTGCTAACCAAGAACCATCTGAGAACGATTTTGATTGAGAAAAGAGCACTTCATAAGGAGTGAATAAAGTTGGTTGGTATATATTTGACTTTGCTTGATCTTTTACATCAGGACAAAATGAAAATTTTGCTGCATTGTGTGTTTGATCAGGACTTACCGGACTTAATGGCATTAAAAGCATATGTTTAATCCTTCTTTAAAGTGTTATACCTATACAAGCTATGAAGCCAATACTATTAAAATTTATTTGATTTATAACTATTTGGATGACATGACAGATGAGTCTAAATGATGTGTAATCAATTATGAATCAATAGATTAGTATTGATACCTAGCTTCTTAACTACATTTATCCTTTACGTACCAAAACACATTGGAAAATTGGTTTTTCAATGCAAACTCCTAATTTCTCAATGTGTTTCATTATATTTTGACCATATACCTTATCAGGTTATCGGTCAAATCTATAAAAACCTGCTTCCCATCTTGTGACTTTTCTGTTATGCTGAGGTTAAGTCGAAAAATATAAACTAAGAGACAACAGTGAATATATCTATGGAAATAAATCGTCGAGCCCTTTACAACTCCTTGCGTATGAACTGGATCTTGGAACCTACCATCGAAGTTGAAGCATGGCAAGTTGAAGATTATCGTGCAATGCCTTTAGATGCTCTTTTTGAAAGGCTTGAAGATAGAAATATTCGATTAGATAAAAATTCATTTGTTGCCTTTGCCGACACCCTAGACACTCCAGAAGAATTGGCCGATGCCCTCTTCTCCGAGATTCCGGATGATATGGAACTATATGATCGAGTATACCTCGTCGTCTTTGAATTGTGGCGCCGCCTGCTTCCTGAAAAACCTTGCCTTTCGATTTTCTGTGATGAATTGGATCATCAGATGTATTTGTACGATCGCAATCAAACGGCTAGCATGGAGTCGATAGAAGATGCTTTGGCCAATCTACAAGTTATCCTCGATGAGAATACCGATGATGGAGCCGATCCTTTTGAGGCGTTCGAATGTATTAACAGCGGCTGTGCCAATGATCTTGAAAGCTTTTTATATGATTTCATCTCAGAACAAATTGATAATAACAATGAATCGTATGCGGTCGAGTTGATTGAAGCTTTTGGTATCTATGTGCAGGATATTAAATGGTTTGAATTTCTCCGTGCGCGTGTTATATCATCAACGGATCCTGATGAAGCAAATCAAATCGTTAAGCTGCTAGTCAACAATAAAAGTATTGGGCCCGATCTAGAATTTTATCTTGAAATACTGACGTTTTTGGTGGCTTATGGGGACAAAGAAACGTTTGATTCCTTAGTAAAGAAAAGTGTTCCGCTATTACAGATTGAAGAAGATTTTCAGGCGTTGATTTTGATCTGTGCGGACTTCTACCACCGCTTGGACAGGGAAAATGTAGAAAAAGCCTTGCAAGCACTACTGAAAGATAGATCAAAGCGTGATTTGAATAGTCCAATTGATTTGAAGGACATTCATTTTTCTGAATTTTTTAAAATTCTTGCAAAAAGTTGAGTAAATTGGATGAATAAAAGTGGGTTTATGAACCTCTTTTATTTTCTCTCTAGGCAATGACGTCTCGTCTTAATTGCTGAGCCATCATCATTTAAGTTTCGATGAAAAAAAATGTGTTTTCAAGAACAATCTCCATCTTGACATTAAAATGAAAAAACACGATATGAAGTGGCTATAAAACACAATCTGTTGTATTGCAAATTCGTATTTTCACAAGATGTTGTGTTTTAGTAGGGAAAGGCAATGAACCAAAAATTAGGTATTCTGTTAAATAAATCATATGAGGAATGGGAGTAATAAATCATGACAAAACCAACATCAAGAGCCATGGCAACAGCCTTGCGTACATATCATCGACCCGTCAAAGAAGGGGAAGTTCTACTTGAGAGCTGGGAACAGGTTGTTGATCGTGTGGTTAGCCACCAACTTTGGTTATGGGAACGCGCTCTTGGCCGTTCACTGAACGAACGTGAAAGTGATGAACTGGATGAAATGCGCTATTTAATATTGAATCGCTATATTGCGACTGCCGGTCGTACTTTGTGGTTGGGTGGAACAGAGCTCAGTCGCACACGTGAATCTAGTATGTTTAATTGCTCATATACTCATGTTGAAACTGTTTATGACCTGGTCGATGTTTTGTGGTTGCTCCTTCAAGGCTGTGGTGTTGGATTTAGACCCATCACAGGAACATTGAATGGATTTAGACGTCCTTTACGCGAAATTAAAGTCATCAGATCTCTGAGAACGACAAAAGGTGGGGTCCAACATAACGTTGAGACATACGATCCTGAGACATATACATGGACAATTAAAGTTGGTGATTCCGCAATCGCATGGGCGAAAGCCATTGGTAAACTTGTGGCAGGTAAATTTCCGGCAAAAACACTCGTTCTTGATTTCTCAGAGATTCGTCCGGCAGGAGCTCGATTAAAAGGTTACGGGTGGATATCTTCAGGAGATGAACAAATTTCTAAGGCATTTAAAGCGATTGCTAAAATTCTATCTGATCGCTCCGATCAACTGCTGACACGCATGGATATCTTGGATATCGTCAACTGGTTGGGAACAATCCTTTCAAGCCGTCGTTCGGCGCAAATAGCTTTGTTTGAGTATGCACAGCCTGAGTGGGAAGATTTTGCATTAGCGAAAAAAGAGTGGTGGTTGAAAGGCAATTCTCATCGTCAGCAATCGAATAATAGCTTGCTTTTCCGTATCAAGCCGACAAAGGCAGAACTAGAAAACTTATTTCAGATGATGATGGAATCAGGTGGATCAGAGCCCGGATTTATCAATGCCGCCGAAGCGGAAAGAAGAGCGCCATGGTTTAAAGGATGCAATCCATGTGTTGAAATCCTTTTGGGAAATAAGAGCTTCTGCAATTTAACAGAAGTTAACGTGTTGGCCTTTAAAGGGGATAAAATTGGACTCGAGCGTGCCCTTTATATAGCGGGAAGAATGAATTATCGTCAGACGATGGTGAATCTACGCGATGAGATTTTACAAGAAGCATGGCATTTGAATAATCAATTCTTACATCTTTGTGGCGTAGGTTTGACGGGGATACGTGCAAGACCGGATCTTACAGCATACGATTATAAGAGAATGCGCAATATCACTGTCAGCGCAGCTTATAGCATGGCAAATGAACTCAATGCACCATTACCTAAGAACGTGACATGCGTGAAACCAAGCGGAACGCTTAGTAAGATCATGGGTACAGAAGAGTGGGGCGAAGTACCGGAAGGGGTTCATATGCCGCTTGGTAAATATCTATTTAACAACATTACTTATTCTAAGCATGATCCGCTTGTAAGTCGATTTATTGCAGCGGGTTATAGTGTAATTGAGAAGCCGTTTGAACAAGAATCTGTATTAGTTAAGTTTCCGGTAAAATACGAGAATATCCCTTTCACTCGTACGACAATCGAAAGAAAAAATGGGAAGAAAGAAGAAGTGGAAGTTAATACTGAATCCGCAATTCAGCAGCTTGAATGGTACCGCTTATTACAAGAAACATGGTGCGAACAGAACGTGTCAAATACAGTATCATACGATCCATCTGAAGTTCCTGCAATCATCGATTGGTTATTGGATAACTGGGATTGCTATGTTGGCGTTTCATTCCTATATCGTAATGATCCAACGAAGAACGCTGAAGATTTGGGCTATGCCTACTTGCCACAAGAGGTGACGACGAAGGAAAATTATAATGCCTATGTGTCGAAGCTAAAAGAAATCGATTACTCGGGTATTGAAGTGCGCGATGAAGAATCTGTCGATTCCGCATGTGCAACAGGTGCTTGCCCAATACGTTAAGGGAAAAAATGGAATTAAAGCCTAAGATTAAAGTTGTCTATAAATCTGTAGGCTGTTTTGTCCGCAAAATTTTATCCGCAACCGAAGCAAAATTGGCTTTTAAAACAGGCGTGGCAGCAGGTCTAAGTTTAATTGTTGGTTTTGCTTTTTCTGATGCGTTCGATCGCCCTGATGTATTTGTCAGTGGACTTTGGTGCGTAATGGCATCAATTGTTGTGATGCAAGCTCATCTAGGCGGCACTTATGGTGCCGCCTGGAAACGTTTTCTGGGTGTATTGATTGGCTCTATCGCCGGTGTTCTATTTTACAGTTTTTGGGGGAATGGTCCCTTAAGTCTCGCTTGTAGTGTTTTCTGCACCATTGTTATATGCGCGTTGTTAAACATCAAAGACAGTTTTCGCATCGCCGGGATGTCGACAGCCATTATCATCGTCATGGCCGGATTTCATCCTACGGTTAATCCGATGATGTTTAGCTTTTACAGATTCATCGATTCCTGCATCGGGATTATTGTCGCAGTTGTCGTTGCCAGAATTGTGTGGCCGGAAAAAGCCACAGAGAATATTCAAGCCAATATTGTTAAAACGTTAAATCTTTTGAGTAAGTATTATAGAATCACAACGACATTAGACCCTTTCACTGATGCGCAAGTGCAAAGCGCCGATATGATATTGGAAGATATCGAAGAACTCTTTCAGGAAAATAGAGATTGCCTAGAAGAGGCGATCCTTGAACGTTTTGATAATCAATTGAAGAGTGAACACTGGATTCTTATCATCGAACAACTTGAGAACATATGTTATGCGATCTCTGCACTAAGGGGTGTTCACAAAGAAGTTCTCACGAAAATTTTTGATGACGAATTGGCGGCCCGTGTAGCTGAATTGATTGATAAAACAGATGTTGCGTTCCAATCCCTTGAGAAAAGTATCAGCAGCGACATGCAATCCGTATCATTTGAAAGTCTTACACATGCATTAAATGCAATGAACGAAGATCTGGTGCGTTTCCGCGCGACACGTACGACACGCAAATTCAACCTCGAAGATGTCGAAAGCTTCTTCGTCTTTTTTTATAGCTTGCGCTCCATCGGAGAGGCTATCATCAAAACAGAAAAACAAAAAAATGAATGCCTAGCAGTCTCTTAAATTGAAATTAAAAAGGACCACGACTCACAGGACACACACGACTCACACGACAGCGACAAGCCTTGGTCTTTAGATGAGTTGGTAACGTCGCGCTATATAAGTCACTACGATCACAGTTTGTACAGATGCCAAAAAAGTATATAAAATAGCATGTTTCATAGCTTCTGGACAAAAAGGACAGATGCTAGAATTTATGGCTTCTTTTGCCTGTTCTCTTAGATCTTCATTGTCATTTAGAATCAAAATTTTCGCATAAGTACACTTTTGATAACAATCTTTTGCAGAAGCAAAATAGACTTTTGCTATTAATGCACAGTTGTATGCCGAAGCAGTTAATATTGAAGTAACTAGAGTTCCAGCCACTGGTACATTATTTACGACTTGCAAATTTTCACGTATAGTTCGAATCATTACTCACCCCTAATTTATTGAGATTTAATATCGTATAGTAAATGAAATTTGCTATCAATGTTATCTGTGCTTATTTCTATTACCTACAACTTGACTCCAATGATGAATTGCCCTATAATGCACTTTTTTTTTGTCTAAATATTTTATTAAAAAGGTGTTATATGGCTCTTGCTTTACCGAATTCGATCCAAGACGTGGAAACCTGTGCTACATGTTTTCAAGCTCCACCGACATTGAAATCATGTCAAGGTTGTATGACAGTAAAATATTGCGACACAGATTGTCAGCGAGCAGATTGGCAAACGCATAAACAAGTATGTGTGACAAAAATCAAAGAGACATTTGCCCGTGATATTGAATCAATTACTCCGTCGGTTGTGAATAAAATTTTTAATGATAATATAGTTTATGTGACTACCAATGAGGTTGATGAAGATCTTACAACAAAGAAGTTGCGTGAAATCGACGATGTCGGAAAAGTATACATAGGAACGAGTGGGTTCAGTAATTTAAATATGGTTGGAGCCCGCAAAAGCATTGAATATATTATCATTATTGATGCATCAAAAATAACAGCTCTTTTTTGGAGAAATATTGCACAAATAATCATCGGGTCAGAGACTAAAGAAAGCTGTCTTGAAAAAATAAAAAATCATATAAATGAGTCAACATCCATATACTTCCCGAACATAGATAAAGAAAGTCTTTCATATATATTAATCAGTTGTATGCAGGATTTAGATTCTCCTAAAATATGGCTCAGAGATGACCGTCAATATGAGAGGATAAAGGAGATATTTAAAAACAACTGTTTTGCTATGGTCACAGCAGATTTTATTGACACAGTTGCAGTGGGGCAAATACATAAAATATTAGAGCGAAAAAAATTAGAGGTTGATACGATTTATTTATCGCATGTCCAAAATTATATTGCTCCTGATGATTTTGGAGCCTATGAAAATTCTTTGGAGCTATTACTTTCAAAGAAAACCATTGTCGTAGATACCCACGATTATCCATTTAAAGTAACACTAGAACTTTCAAGGCGATATTATCCTGATTCAAATTTGCAAACATTTATTAATATGGGATTAAAGGAAGACTCAGGAATTCCTATTAGGCAACGAGTGAGGCAGAGAAATGGGGAGCCTATTTCAAAATTATATCCAATTATTGAATTGTTTCATAAATATCAGAATAAAGACGCTTTGTTTTATTTATATGGTATTGAGTGCAAACATTTTTCATTTGAGGAAGCATTGATAATTGAAAAAATAGTTAAGAAACAATATGCTAGGGGGCCTTTTTCTACGGAGATCCCAAAAGAAAATCTAGCATTATTGACTATGCAAATTTGGGCATTGAAACATCATCCTTTTATAGCTACATTATCATACCCTTAATCTTGCGCCATGGCATTGCCGGCGATCCATGAGGTCGTCCAGGCGTTTTGGAAGTTGAAACCGCCGGTGACACCGTCGATATCCAGGACCTCGCCTGCAAAATAGAGGCCTGGGCACAAGCGACTTTGCATCGTTTTGAAATCGACTTCTTGGAGTTTTACTCCGCCAGATGTTACGAATTCATCTTTGTAGGTGCTTTTCCCATCTATTTGAAAGATGCTTTGATGCAATATATCTAAAATTTTCTGCGTAAGTACTTTTGATAGAGCTGTCCAGCGCAATTCAGGAGGAACGCCTATCATCTCCATGAAAGCCTTCCAAAGGTTTTTTGGAATGGCAACAGGAGGATCACCTGAAACCAAGCGCGTAGGGTGTGATGTTCTATAGTTTGACAATTGCTGTTTTAACTCTTCGGCAGAAACATCGGGAAGCCAATTGATTTTTAGGGGACAACGATAATTTTGGGCAAAAAGATCGCGAGCACCCCATGCCGATAATTTAAGCACTGCCGGTCCACTAAATCCCCAATGGGTGATTAAAAGAGGACCCGTTTGCTGCAAACTGCAAGTTTCCAATGTGAGCTTTGCCTTTGGCACGGAGATTCCCGCAAGGGAGTGTAAAGGTGAGTTTGGAATATTGAATGTGAATAAGGAAGGCACCGGCGGAACAACAGTATGTCCCAATTTTTGCAGCCATAATGCCACTTTGGGAGCACTCCCGCTTGCCACGAGTAATTTGTCGCAGACGAGTATTTCTTCATTCGACAGAGTTAATACATATTGATCATCTTTTCTCTCGCAGTTAACAACGCCTCTTTCGGTCCATATTTCAACATGATGTTTGCGCGCCTGTTCTAACAGGCAGGCGATAATCGTTTCTGAACTATCCGTTATAGGAAACATACGGCCATCTTCTTCGACTTTTAGGGTGACCCCATTTTTTTCAAACCAATGGATTGTATCTTGAGGTTGAAAGCGAGAAAAGGCACTGCGTAATTCTTTATTGCCACGCGGATAGTTTTTAACAAGAGCGGCAGGATCGAAACAGGCATGTGTGACGTTGCACCTACCGCCTCCCGAAATACGCACTTTTGCGAGTAACTGACGCACTTTTTCTAAGATGATGACACGGCAGTGGGGATTAGCTTCGGCGCAAGCGATGGCGCCGAAAAATCCGGCAGCACCGCCACCGATGACCGCTATTGTTTTGATATGAGACATGATTGCTTGGAGTAAGAATTATTGTATTGGGAGTGTGGTATCGGCACGGGACCATGCTTTTTTAAAATTTTGTTCTGCGACTTCAGTTTCGAGAGACTTTCCTTGAGCTTTTAGGCTTTGAACCAAACCAAAAAGAACCCATCCGTTTTCAGGGTGTTTTTTCAGGAGTTGTTGGTAGATCTCTTCCGCTTTACTTGGATTTTGTGTTTTAAGGTACGCGTTAGCTAGTCCCTCTTTTGTCTGGAAATACCAGGATGAGGATTCAGTATACTTCATCTTGTCTTGAAGTTCAACGGCATTTTTCCAATGTGTGACCATCGCATTATTTGAACCACTGTATTCGAAAATTGTGGCTTTCAATACTTCTACGGCGATATTGAGCTCGTCAGCATTATGATATTCTTTATTCTGTTCGGTCGAATTCAATTGACCTATCCGCTGCAATTTTGCAAGTTCAAAATTAGCGCGATCGATTTGATGTAGGTGTGCAAATGCCATTCCTCTCGCATAATGCCATATTTCTCGCTGATAGCGATGATCTTGCTGCGGTTCCGGTTCTTTTAAGATTTCTTTCCAAAGTCCAAACCGGATCATCGCAAAATAGGGTACTGTATAATAATTCTGTAAATTGTTCTCACGTGCTAATGTTAAAGGGGTTTGTCGCACCAGCTCATCTGCCGTTGCAAGTGCCAGCTTACTTTTTCCCTCCATTGTTGCCGAGGCCCATAGTGAGTTAAGATCGTAATGAAACAAGAAAGTCTTTTCCGGTTCAAAACCTTGTATCCAGGCATCACCGATATATTCTTTATAGGCCGCTATGGCATTTTTGTTGGCGGTTGAAGCATCATGATATCGTCCTGTCAACATGTATATATGCGCAGGCATCTGAATAAAATGCTCTATTTCCGGGGCAGCGTTGCGCAAGAAATCTGCACTTTCAAGCGCTTTTTCCGGATGCTGCGAACGCTCTATTGCAAGAATGTAAAAATGGTGAGACGCAGCATTTTTGGGTTCGATTTTTAATGCAGCTTCTAAGGTTTCAACGATTTCTTTGCCTTCAGGAGTAAGTTCATGGTCTTTTGTATAAAAATCCCAGCCGGTAGCATCAAACATCGCGTTGACATACAGATTTTTCGCGTTGACATCATCCGGGTATTTATCCATTACTTTTTTCATGGCTGCAGCATAATCGATGGCTTCTTTTTTCGAAATATGAGGGATGCCATGGCATCCAACGCAACTCTTATTGTGCATACTTGTCCCGGAAACATCCGCATAACGTGTTGATAAAGCTGCGATATACGCCTGCTCCGCAGGGGTACTTTTTTTCGATAGAAATTTGGCTTGTTGCAGTGCTGCAAGAGCATCATTTCTTTCTTGGCCGTTGAGCGGAGCGTTACTTTTCGATCCCAAGGCTAATGCCAATCCCCAATAGCACATGGCACATTGTGGATCGAGACGAGTC
>Ga0206832_10166_pt1 | contig 14223 bp, 17 predicted proteins | sample Alteio_BWOrgCont_74_FD_152896 | JGI IMG/M metagenome (GOLD analysis project Ga0206832, IMG submission 152896) | Enriched cells from forest soil in Barre Woods Harvard Forest LTER site, Petersham, Massachusetts, United States -... | ecosystem: Environmental > Terrestrial > Soil > Temperate forest >... | reverse complement strand
ACCTGCAAATGCCCGAGATGGATGGCTACCAAACAACAACGGCTATAAGGGAACTGGCAGGAGAAAAATACAAAAAACTACCCATACTGGCACTCACCGCTTCGGCTATGTTGGATATACAAGACCAGGCTTTTACCGTAGGCATGAATGATTACATCAGCAAGCCATTTAACCCCAATGAGTTACATCGTAAAATAGCGGCGTACAGCAACAAGAATTAGTTTTTCGGCAAATCCTTCTTATTTTTTACTTGCATTCTTTTTATTTAAGGTTATATTTGCAGCAGCTTGTCTATCGTTTTACTATAACAAAAAATGGGACGTTTTAACTTACATCATCTACATCTGCATCATCGCCACCATATGGCGACCAGATAATGTATTGTTTCTTCGTGAAACTCGAACCTCCATTTTATAGTTTAATACCCTCATACCACAAATTTTGAAAACACTAAAAATAGCGATCCAGAAATCGGGTCGGCTCAACGAAAAATCCGTTGAACTACTAAAAAACTGCGGCCTTAATTTTGAAAATTATAAGAGCTCGCTGATCTCCCCTGTCTCCAATTTCCCGTTAGAAATTCTTTTTCTTCGCGATGATGATATCCCCGAATACGTTCAGGATGGCATTGCCGATTTGGGTATAGTTGGCGAAAACGTAATTGAGGAAACCGAAGTTGAGGTAAACTACCTGCAACGCCTTGGCTTTGGCAAATGCTCATTAAAAATAGCAGTGCCCAACAACAACTCTATACAGGAATTAAGCCAGCTTAACGGCAGGTCGATTGCTACCACCTACCCTGTTATTTTGGGCAAGTTTTTGAAAGCACAAGGTATACAGTCGGATATCCGCACTATCTCAGGTTCAGTTGAGATCTCTCCGGGTTTAGGTTTGGCTGATGCGATTTGCGATCTGGTATCAACCGGCGGCACATTAAAAAGCAACGGGCTTGTTCCTTTTGCCGATGTAATGTCGAGCGAGGCAATCCTGATCTGCAACAACAAAAACGGCGATTCTGAACTAATAAAAGAGCTTGTACAGCGCATACAATCTGTACTACGTGCTAAGGAAACCAAGTATGTTGTATTGAATGTGCCTAAAGATAATCTTCCTGCCATCATCGCTTTACTACCGGGCGTTAAAAGCCCGTCAGTAGTTCCATTGGCTGAGGGCGATTGGGTTGCCGTACATACCGTAATACCGGAACGTGATTTTTGGGACAGGATCAGTCAGCTTAAACAAGCCGGCGCGCAAGGCATTGTAGTAATGCCGATTGAGAAAATAATATTATAAGCCCCCGACCCCTAAAGGGGAGAAATAGGCAATTAAATAATCACCACCAGCACATAACTCCCCTTTAGGGGGTTTGGGGGATAACGGACATGAAAACATACAAGTACTCCGACTTAAGCAAAACAGCCATCAGTAAACTGGTTCAGCGCAATGTTGACCCGGCACATCACGTACGCGATGCAGTTGAGGAAATTTTAGCTAACGTTAAACTGCATGGCGACAAAGCTTTGTATGATTACGCGCTTAAGTTTGAGAAAGTAGTGCTTGATAAGCTTTACCTTACCAAAAGCGAGCTTTCAGAAATTGCCGAAGGTGTATTGCCGGAGCAAAAAGCTGCCTTGGATACCGCTTATAAAAACATTTACAAATTTCACCAAACACAGCTTAAAGCTGAGGACAAGGTAGAGACCATGCCGGGAGTAACCTGCTGGCGCGAGGTAAGGGCCATTGAAAAAGTAGGCCTATACATCCCCGGCGGTACAGCGGTTTTACCAAGCACTTTTTTAATGCTGGGTATACCTGCACGTATTGCAGGTTGCAGCGAGATAGTAGTTTGCACCCCGCCGCAAAAAGATGGCAAGGTAAATCCGTTCATCGCCTATGTGGCCTTATTGTTAGGTATCGATACGGTTTACCTTACTGGCGGCGCGCAGGCAATAGCGGCAATGGCCTATGGCACCAAAACCATTACCAAAACCGATAAAATATTTGGCCCGGGTAACCAATATGTAACCAAGGCTAAAACTATAGTACAATCAACAACCACAACAGCAATAGATATGCCTGCTGGCCCGTCAGAAGTATTGGTAATTGCTGATGAAACAGCTAACCCGATTTACATTGCTGCCGATCTGCTGGCACAGGCGGAGCATGGGGTGGATAGTCAGTCTATTTTAGTGACCACATCGGCAAAAATCGCGGAGCAAACTATTGCAGAGTTAAAGCAACAATTACCGGTATTGACACGGGCGGAGATAGCAGGAAAAGCTATTGATAACTCCTATATCGTAATTACAACTACGTTGGATGAGGCTATGCAATTCAGCAATGAATACGCGCCCGAGCATTTAATATTAGCTACCGAAAACTGGAAAGATATAACCGATAAAATAGTTAACGCGGGCTCGGTTTTCCTGGGTAATTTAACCCCGGAGAGTGCCGGTGATTATGCGTCAGGCACTAACCACACTTTGCCGACAAGCGCGTTTGCAAAGGCCTATTCAGGTGTTTCGGTTGATTCGTTTGTTAAGAAGATCACTTTCCAGCATCTATCGCCGGAAGGCGTAAAAAACATAGGCCGCACCGTTGAAGTTTTAGCGGAGCTGGAAGGCTTACAAGCGCATAAAAACGCGGTAAGTGTGAGATTAAGCCCCCCGACCCCCTAAAGGGGAAGTAATAGAGGAAGGTGTAATTGATTTAACAAAAACGAAGATCATTGCATAGCATAACCTGGCAATGGCGATAGAAAGATTAAGACCATGTTCAGCATAGATAAAATTATAAGAGAAAACATAAAAAACCTTGTACCCTACTCATCCGCACGTGATGAGTTTAAAGGTGAGGCGAGTGTTTTTTTAGATGCCAATGAAAACGCATTTGGCTCACCACTGGAGCAGCAATACAACCGCTATCCCGACCCACTGCAATACAAAGTAAAAAAGCGCTTGAGTGATATAAAGGGTGTACCACCCCGCAACATATTTTTAGGTAATGGCAGTGATGAAGCAATAGATGTACTATTCCGCAGCTTTTGTAACCCCGGTGTAGATAATGTGATACTGGTACCACCAACCTATGGCATGTACGAGGTATCGGCAAACATCAACGATATAAAGATCAATAAAGTACCGCTTACCGAAGAGTACCAGCTTAACCTGGAAGGAATTGCCGAGGCGATTAACGAGCATACAAAAATGATCTTCATCTGCTCGCCAAATAACCCAACTGGTAACTCCATTAACCGCGATGATATCGAGACCTTACTGGCAAACTTCAGCGGGTTAGTAGTTATTGATGAGGCGTATATCAACTTTAGTCGCCAAAAAACATTTATACAGGAGCTTACCGAGTACGCTAATCTGGTGGTACTGCAAACCCTCTCCAAAGCATGGGGATTGGCAGGTTTACGCATCGGGATGGCCTTTGCCAGCGAGGAAATTATTGAGGTGATGAACAAGGTTAAACCGCCATACAATATCAACGAAGCATCGCAGGAACTGGCATTAAAAGCGCTGCAAAATGTTGACATGGTGAATGGCTGGATAAAAGAAATCCTCTTGCAACGCGACAAGTTAGTGCTAACACTTAAAGACTTTGATTTTGTGCTGGATATTTATCCATCTGACGCTAATTTTATCTTAGTAAAAACAACTGATCCAAAAGGAATTTATAACTTTTTAGTGAACAAGGGTATTATTGTACGCGACCGCTCAAAAGTAGACCTTTGTGAGGGTTGTTTACGTATAACCGTTGGTACGCCTGCGGAAAATGATATTTTACTGCAAACATTACAGAATTACAAATGAGTTACCCCAAAAGAATACTTTTCGTTGACCGCGACGGCACGATCATAAAAGAGCCTGCTGATGAGCAGATAGATTCATTTGCCAAGCTGGAATTTTACCCCGGCGCACTGCAATACCTGCCCAAAATAGCTAAGGAGCTTGATTTTGAACTGGTAATGGTAAGCAACCAGGATGGTTTAGGCACAGCCTTATTTCCCGAGGATACTTTTTGGCCGGTACAAAACTTCATCCTTAAAACATTGGAGAATGAAGGTGTGGTGTTTTCAAACATTTGTATTGACCGTACCTTTCCTGCTGATAACGCTCCTACCCGCAAACCGGGTACCGGCCTGTTAACCCAGTATTTTGATACAGAGAAATATGATCTGCAAAACTCCTTCACCATTGGCGACCGTAAGAATGATGTTTTATTGGGCTATAATCTGGGCGCGAAAGCAATCTGGCTGAATGAAAACCCAGGCTTAGGCGGCAAAGAGTTTACTGAAGATGAAAATGCAAAAATACAAAGCACAGTAGCGCTGGAAACTACCGACTGGGAAAAGATCTACGAGTTCCTGAAAATGGGTGAGCGTGTTGCCGAAAACCACCGTGCTACCAAAGAGACAGATATCCAGATAAAAATAAACCTCGACGGAAAAGGCGAAGCCAAAGTAAGCACCGGCCTGCACTTTTTTGATCATATGTTGGATCAGATTGCAAGACATGGTAATATCGACCTGGAAATTATTGCCCAGGGCGATCTGCATATTGACGAGCACCATACTATTGAAGATACCGGCATTGCTTTGGGTGAAGTTTTCGCCACGGCATTAGGCAACAAAAGAGGCATCGAACGTTATGGTTTTTGCCTGCCGATTGATGATTGCCTGGCACAGGTAGCTATTGATTTCGGCGGCCGTAACTGGATAGTTTGGGATGCTGAATTTAACAGGGAAAAAATAGGCGAAATGCCTACGGAGATGTTCTATCATTTCTTCAAATCATTTTCAGATGCCGCAAAATGCAACCTGAATATAAAAGCTGAAGGACAGAACGAACATCATAAAATTGAGGCTATATTTAAAGCCTTTGCCAAAGCCATAAAAATGGCCGTAAGGCGCGATGTAAATAACATGGTTTTACCAAGTACTAAGGGAGTATTGTAACCCCCCAGCCCCCTTAAGGGGGAGCAATTAAGCTAATGGCAACAACCGATCAAAATAACAAAGAACATTCAAAAACTCCTCCTTCTGGGGGCGGGGGGGTTGGTATAATAAGCTACGGCGCCGGAAACATATTCTCACTTACTGCTGCATTAGAGCGGTTGGGGATTCCCTATGGTATGATCTTTAAAGAGGAGGATTTTGACCAGTACGACCGTTATATTATTCCGGGTGTGGGCCATGCAGGTGCAGCTATGAATAAACTGGAACAAACCGGACTTATCCCCAAAATAAAATCGCTTACAAAGCCTGTTTTGGGTATTTGTGTAGGCATGCAATTGCTTACCTCTTATTCAGAAGAAGGTGATTCAAAACTGCTGGATATATTTCCTGTTAAAACCCTGCGTTTTAAAGACAGTGCGGATTATAAAGTACCACATACGGGCTGGAATCAAACCTTCCCCGAAAAAGGAAACCCACTTTTTGAAAATATTCCAAGCGGATCACATTTTTACTTTGTACATTCATACTTTATTGAGTATGATGAAGCATATACTTTATCATCAACAGATTACAACAATAAATTTTCGGCATCAATTTGGCGGGATAATTTCTACGGGGTGCAATTTCACCCGGAGAAGTCCGGCAAATATGGTGAAACACTTTTAACTAACTTTTCAAAAATATAAGACCATGTATATTATTCCTGCTATTGATATTTTAAATAAAAAAGTGGTGAGGCTGCGCGAGGGTGATTATCAGCAGGTAACTGAATATGACGTTACTTTAGAAGAAATGATAGAAAGGTACCAGTCGCACGGTACAAATTTCATCCACATCATCGACCTTAACGGCGCTAAGAACGATTTCTCCAACCAGCAATACCTGTTTGATGTAATCAAAAAAACAGACATGCAGGTACAATATGGCGGTGGTATCCGCAGTATTGAAAAGGTTAAGGAACTGCTTGATGCCGGCGTACACCGCGTTATTGTAGGCACACAGGCCATCACCAATCCTGACTTTTTAAAGAACCTAAGCAAATCACTAACCGGGAAGGACAAATACTCCGACCGTGTGGTTATCGCAATTGATGTTTTGGATGAAGTGATCAAATATTCTGGCTGGATGGAAAGCTCTCCAATTAAACTAATGGATTATGTTGATAAATGCCTTTCTTTAGGCTTTTTCCGTTTTCTGTGTACCGATATTGGCAAAGATGGTAAACTAGGTGGCGCAGGTATCGACCTGTATGAAAAACTGCTCGATCATTCACCTTTCATTAAACTGATAGCCTCAGGTGGCGTAAGCTCTATGCATGACATTGAACAACTAAACAACATCAAGGTGGAATCATGCGTAGTTGGCAAAGCCATTTATGAAGGCCACATCACCATTGATGAGGTAAAGAACTGGAATTTAGAATCGCTGATGTCGATATAATCCCCCTAACCCCCTAAAGGGGGAACGAAAAGCAGATGAAAAAGCGAATGTTTATGGGTGCAAGCGATTTAATATTTAAAAACGCTGAAGCACTCAGAAATAATATGACACATGCTGAAATACTGCTTTGGGGTCAGTTAAGAGGCAGTCAACTTGGTGCAAAGTTCAGAAGACAACATCCGTTAAGTATTTACATCGCAGATTTTTATTGCCATCAGCATAAACTCATCATTGAGGTTGATGGGAGTATTCATGATCTGACCGAGATCGCTAAAAGAGACTTAGAACGACAGCTTAATATCGAAAATGATGGTATCAGGGTTCTTCGCTTTAAAAATGAAGAAATATATAATCAATTAGAAAAAGTATTGAACACAATTAAAGAAGCGATCAGCTCCCCCTTTAGGGGGCGGGGGGGGCTAAGCAAGCGAATCATCCCCTGTCTCGACGTTAAAGACGGACGCACAGTAAAAGGCGTAAACTTTGTTGACCTGCGTGATGCCGGTGACCCGGTTGAACTGGCCTGGAATTACTCTCGCCAGGGTGCAGATGAACTGGTATTTCTTGACATCACCGCCACACATGAACGCCGCAAAACAATGGTCGAGTTGGTTAAATCCGTTGCAAGACAGGTTAATATTCCCTTTACTATTGGCGGCGGTATTAATGAAATTGCTGACGCCGATGCACTGCTTAATGCTGGTGCAGATAAAATCTCCATCAACTCAGCAGCAGTACGTAACCCGGCTTTAATTGATGAACTGGCTAAGGCATTTGGTGTGCAGTTTGTGGTTATAGCTGTCGATACCCGTGTATCGGGCGATAAAAACATAGTGCATTTAAATGGTGGACGTATCCCTACCGAAAAAGAAACATTGGATTGGATACTGGAAGCGGAAAGTCGTGGTGCGGGTGAAATATTATTGACCTCCATGGATCATGATGGCACAAAGGCGGGGTTTGATAACGGCCTTTTGAAGATCATTAACGATGCAGTGCATATCCCGGTCATTGCCTCTGGCGGCGCGGGCTCGGTACAGCATTTTGTTGATGTGTTTGAAAAAACCAATGTGGATGCCGCTTTGGCAGCATCGGTATTTCACTATGGTGAGATCCTGATCCCCGACCTGAAAACAATATTAAAGCAAAACAATATAGAGGTACGAACACTTGCCGAATAATTCTCCATGGCTATTCAACTCGAAACAGAACGGTTATTATTAGAGCAATTTAGTGAAGATGATGCGCACTACCTGCTTGAATTGAACAGTGACCCGGATGTTACCAAATATGTTGGTTCGGGGCCATATGAGAACATGGATGAGGTTCTTGATTTTATCAGGAATTATGATCAGTATGAAAAATACGGACAAGGTCGTTTAAATATGTTCGACAAACAAACAGGCGAGTATATAGGCTGGTGCGGGTTGAAATACATAGAAGATAAAAATTATTCAGACCTGGGTTATCGCCTGCTTAAACGCCATTGGGGTAAAGGTTATGCTACCGAAGCTGCAATAGCCTGTTTGGATTATGGTTTTAAAGTGCTTAATCTTGATAAAATTATTGGCACCGCCATGAAAGAAAACACGGCATCAATAAATGTGTTTAAAAAGTTAGGCTTAAAATATAGCCATGATAGTGATTGCGGTGAACAGCCGGGTGTTGTGTATGTAATTACGAGGGAAGATTGGAAATAGTTGTTTGTGAGGACACAAACAACGGGGATTAACTATTATTCCGTTGTCTGTGTCCTCACAGACAACTAACTGATAAATGAATAAGCTGCCTATGGAGACACAGACAGCGGAATGATAAATAAATGGATAAAAACTTACCCGATAGCTTTATAATAATATGCCGAAATGCATATTTAGCTGGGTTGCATCCATTTGACACCAATATTGAATCAACTGATTTTTATAAAAAACTTACTTTTTCTGCTAGTCAACATAAGCTGCGTAATTTTATAGGAAATTTAATGGAAGGACATTATTATATTAATTTATGGACAGCCTTTTTTATTTTAGATAAGTTTAACCCTAATATCGATGAAAAATTAATCGGGATGAATGACGACAAATCAATTGTTCAGGACTGTATAGAAACCACTGATAGTTATGCAGTTGACTTCCAAAAACAATCACAAAGAGAGAATTATCACAATTGGATTTCAGGAGTAAAATCCAGATATAAGATCCAAAACACCTTTATATTATAATGGAAATAGATTTCAATAAAACAGACGGACTGGTTCCGGTTATTATACAGGAGGAGCATACGCTTGAAGTACTAATGCTTGGCTACATGAACCAGGAAGCCTATGATAAAACCGTAAAAGAAAACATAGTAACTTTTTTCTCACGCTCAAAAAACAGGCTGTGGACCAAAGGCGAAACCAGCAATAACTTTCTGCATGTAAAAAGTATCGATATCGACTGCGATAAAGATACCATACTGATAAAAGTTAAACCCGATGGCCCAACCTGCCATACCGGTGACCGCAGCTGCTTTAAAACTACTTATAACCAGAACTTTATATTAGAACTGGAACAGATTATTGCCGACCGTTATGAAAACCCGGTAGAAGGCTCGTATGTAAATAAGCTGCGCAACAAAGGCTTAAATAAAATAGCGCAAAAAGTTGGCGAAGAAGGTGTGGAAACCGTAATAGCAGCCTTGGCTGAAACCGAGTTCGACCTGATCAATGAATCATCCGACCTGGTATTTCATCTCCTGGTGTTACTGCGTGAAAAAGGCCTTACGCTTGAAACTATCGCTAAAAATTTAGAGCAAAGACATAAATAGCCTATAGTTCATAGATCATGGTTCATGGTTGCTTCAGCCATGAACTATGAACCATCAACCATGAACCAAAAATGATTTCAGTAGAAAAAATAACAGAACTTACCGGGCACAGCAACCCCATTTTCACTGCCGAACTTTCACAAAAACCGGGTATATTATTTACCGGTGGAAATGATAAGGGCGTGGTGGAATGGAGCCTGAAAAATAATGCTTTTATAAAAGTGATGTTCCCCGTGCCTGCTTCTGTTTATACCATACTTTGCCCGCCTGGGTTCCCCTACCTGCTTGCGGGTTTGCGTACGGGCGATATTGTAGTGTTTGATTTTATTCAGCAAAAGGTTATCAAACTGCTGAAGCATCATGTTAAACCTATATTTGATATTAAGTTTGCAGGCAGCAAAAACGAGTTGCTGGCTGCATCCGAAGATGGCACAGTTTCTATCTGGAACATCAATACTCTTGAGTTAATACACACAGTTAAGGTTTCTGATGATACCATACGCTGCATTAGTATCTCTCCTGATGAAAAACAGGTTGCTTTTGGTTGTCGCAATAACTTGGTAAGGATTTATGACCTGGAAGATTATACACCTATAAAAGCATTGGCGGGCCATAGCATGGCGGTATTCTCCTTACAATATGCGCCTAATGGCGAATACCTGGTTTCAGGCAGTCGGGATGCACAGGTTAAAATATGGGATACTAAGTCGTTTGAACTAATACAGAATATTCCTGCCCACTTGTTTGCTGTAAATAACATCGCCTTCCATCCCACCCAACCATACTTTGCTACGGCAAGTATGGATAAAAGTATAAAACTATGGGGGGCTGACGATTTTAAATTATACAAGATCATCAGCCGTGAAAAAGGATTCGCTAGTCACTTCCTGTCTATAAATAAACTGGTATGGAATGGCGATCAGCTAATTTCTGTAAGCGATGATAAAAAAATAATTATCTGGGATATAAAATTCAATTAATTACCACAGCAATGCGGTATGGCGTTTAATTGAATGAAAATCGTGTGTATAGCGTTTAAATTCCTCTGAGTAAATCCCCTTCTCATCAATAATATCAATCTTCACCTTACCCGAAGCATGGATTATCCGCTCATTTTTAAGTATGATTCCTACGTGTACTACACGGCCTTCTTTATTATGAAAAAAAGCCAGGTCGCCTAAATGAGCTTCATATAAAGTAGGGATAGTATCGCCCTGTTCGGCCTGTAAACTGGCATCACGTTTTAAGTTTATACCATACAGTTTATAAACAGCCTGTGTAAAGCCTGAGCAGTCGATGCCAAAGTGTGTGCGGCCGCCCCATAAATAAGGCGCGTTTAAAAACGATTTTGCCGTATTGGTGAAATTTTCAATATCGCCTTTGGGCCCAAGTATCTCAAATTTCTCGTTCCCTATTTTGCAGCTGTTACCTTCAAAAAAAGCAAGTGAACTGGCTATGGGTAAATACAAAATAGTATTATCAGATTTTTTCCAGGCTTGTGTAACAGCGCCATAGGTTAGCGGGGCTTTTTCGCGTTTCAGCTGTAGCCAACCCATGTGACTAAGCATGGTAAACTGCAAGCGGCCTATCCAGCCTGTGTAGTTATCGGCAGTTGTAGTTACCAACACCCACTTTTCAGCCCATTCTAAAATCTCAAATGCCTCACCAAATAATATTTGTGATATCATTTCGCTCTGTTCATTTGGCGCGGCACGCATAGGTACTACCGCTAAATTACAAATACCGTATTCCATATATAAGAAATAGACGCTTCTACGAAAATAATAGTTTAAAGTTGATTAAACCCCAATATAAAAAAAGGAAGACATAAAGCCTTCCTTTTTTATAAATTTCTTCAAGATAAATGAAAATATTATTCATTCATATGAAGCCATTCTTTTTTAGCTATCAGCTCTTCTTCAGTTTCACGTACATTTTCATCATCTACACAGCAGTCAACCGGGCAAACAGCAGCACATTGTGGTTCGTCATGAAAACCAACACACTCTGTACATTTGTCAGGTACTATGTAATAAATATCGTCAGATAAAGCAGCTTGTGCTTCTTCTGCATTCAAAGTAACGCCATCGCCAAAATCAATAACACCCTTTAAACCTGTACCATCTGAAAACCTCCAGGCCGCTCCTGCATCATAAATAGCATTATTGGGGCACTCTGGTTCGCAGGCTCCGCAGTTAATGCATTCATCGGTGATTATAATCGCCATATTTTTCTAAATATCTTATATTCTCAATTAACTTTGCCCCCGTAATTAAACAGGGAACGCAAATATAACAAAAAAACACTTCAAGGGTTTAAATACATACCATTTATATGTCAAAATTCAATGCAATAGCATTAACAGATACTTTAGCAGCATTAGGGGAACGCTTAATCAATCCCAATGAGCAGCTAACCGAGCTTATCAATGATGAACTGTATTACAACGCATGGTTCACTCCTGATAACGTTGCAAAAGCCGTAACATCCATTGGCACAATGCTAAATAAGGCCGATATAACAACATGGCTCAGTAAATACAACCTCGATAACCGGGGCAATAAAAAAGTAGGCTTAATACTCGCTGGTAATATTCCGCTGGTTGGTTTTCACGATGTGCTCTGCGTATTGGCAACAGGCAATCACGCGCTTATCAAATCATCATCACAGGATAGCCGCCTCATTAAATATGTGCTTAACCTGCTGGTTGAGTTGGATAACAGCTTTGCCAACCAATTCAGTTTTATTGAGCGCCTGGAAAACTTTGACGCCGTTATAGCCACCGGCAGCAATAACACTTCCCGTTATTTTGAATATTATTTCGGCAAAGTGCCAAACATCATCCGCAAAAACAGGAACAGTATAGCCGTATTAGCGGGTAATGAAACAGCTGAGCAGTTACATGAACTCGGTCATGATATTTTTGATTATTATGGACTGGGCTGTCGTAATGTTTCGAAAATATTGGTTCCAGAAGGTTATAATTTCAATTTCTTTTTTGAGTCGATACAGAGTTATGAGCAGATCATCAACCATCATAAATACAACAACAACTACGACTACAACAAGTCTATCTACCTCGTAAACCGCGATGACCATTTCGACAACGGCTTTTTGCTGCTTAAAAAAGATGACAGGTTCACCTCACCACTGGCAGTTTTGTATTATGATAATTATGCTGATATAACGTCAGTAGAAGGTCTCATCAACGCCGAAAACGAAAAGATACAATGTGTAGTTAGCACGATACCGTTGCAGGTAACAAACCAACTGGTGGGCTTTGGCGAAAGTCAGCAGCCCAAATTATGGGATTATGCCGATGGTATTGATACGATGAATTTCTTGTCAAATCTTTAAAATAAGAATATCTTTGGGAACGGTCATTTGTCACTTGTCATTAGTCATTGGTAAAATTTACCCGCACGAACTAATGACCAATGACTAAATGACCAATGACTAAACAAAATGTATATAATTAAAGTTAAAGGCGTAGCTAAAATACCCGATTACGTACAGTTAAGGGACGATAAATTTACGCTGCTGGCTTATTTCAGGGTCGACAGGCCTGAGAAATCACTGGATAAAGCCGGGCTTGGCGATAAGGCCGACTACATAATGAATATTGTTAAAGAGCTGCCTTTTGGGCAGATATTAAAGTTAGACCTGTAAGATGATTGAAAACTCTATTATAAAGCTAAACGGTGTTGATATTTTTCAGCAAAAGCACCTGGTGTTATCAAACGTTAACCTGCATATTGATAAAAATGATTTTGTGTGGCTTATCGGCCAAACCGGGTCAGGCAAAAGCAGTTTGCTAAAGGTTATTTATGGCGATCTGAGCATTTCATCAGGCAGCGGGTTTGCCTGCGGGTATGATTTGAATAAACTGGAGAGCAGGGAAATTCCTTTTCTTCGCCGTAAACTGGGTATAGTTTTCCAGGATTTTCAATTGCTTACTGACCGCTCAGTTGAGCAAAACCTGCATTTTGTAATGCGCGCCACCGGCTGGACAGATAAAAAATTGATTGCAGATCGTACGCTTGATGTTTTAGAAAAAGTTGGCCTGCGTTCAAAATTAAAGAAAATGCCGCATGAGCTTTCGGGCGGTGAGCAGCAGCGTGTGGTTATTGCCCGTGCATTGCTTAACGACCCGGAAATTATTCTGGCTGATGAACCAACAGGCAACCTCGACCCTGATACATCCGAAGAAATTGTATTGCTGCTTAAACAAATAGGCCAGCAACTGGGCACCGCGGTAATTATTGCCACACACGATTATCATATCATCCGCACATTCCCTTCGCGCATTATTAAATGCGAAAACAGTAAGGTTTTGGAAGATGTGCAGATAGCTTAGTTAACTCAAAAGTTAAGATCCAACATTCAAAAACTGACGCTGCCTGTCAGTATGTAGGTGAGGTATGTCAGTACTACACCAAACTTATGTAATACGCTGACAGCTTGTCGTTATTTAAACAATGGCAAGATACTTGTCTTGCACTATTTACTTATAACATTAATATGCTTAAGAAGAAACACACAGAAAATACAGAAACACCTGAAGAAGGTATAATAGATGAAAATATACAGGGTACCGAAGCAGAAGCAGCCCCCAAAGGACCGTCTGCCGAGGATAAACTGAAAGAAGAATTAGTTGCAGCTAATGACAAATACCTGCGTTTGTTTGCCGAGTTTGATAACTTCAGGAGGCGCACAGTAAGGGAACGTGAAGAAGCAAGAAAAACTGAAGGTAAGGATGTAATTGTTGCCATGTTACCGGTGATGGATGATTTTGAACGTGCAATCCGATCAATGGATAATGCCACTGATGTTGCTGCCATTAAAACAGGCATTGAGCTTATCTATAACAAATTAAGTAATACGCTTACACAAAAAGGCTTAAAACCTATGGAGGCTTTAGGCGAAACATTTGATGCCGACATTCATGAAGCTATTACCAACGTACCTGCCCCAACTGATGATTTAAAAGGCAAGGTGATTGATGTAATGGA
>Ga0206832_10172_pt2 | contig 14266 bp, 16 predicted proteins | sample Alteio_BWOrgCont_74_FD_152896 | JGI IMG/M metagenome (GOLD analysis project Ga0206832, IMG submission 152896) | Enriched cells from forest soil in Barre Woods Harvard Forest LTER site, Petersham, Massachusetts, United States -... | ecosystem: Environmental > Terrestrial > Soil > Temperate forest >... | reverse complement strand
TGACCTGTGGAACGACACAACGGTACTTTATACAACAATTTACGAGGACATGGCCAAAAACAATGTACTGGGAAAAGGTATTTTAAAGATAGCGGCACAGGATTTCGCTACGCAAATGACCACCATGAAAACAGTGAATACCAACAGCATGATGGAAAGCCTAAAAGCTATGGAACCTTTCTCCAAATTCTTTAGCGAGGAGCTTATAGATACCTATTTCAAGAAATTCTTTTAATCGCAACTGTTAATGGATCAACAAGATATAAATAAACAGCCCAACCGAACGCAGAATGATTATTTCGATATGACGCATAGTCCGTTATTGAATCATTTAAAGACGGAAACTAAAAAGTCGAAATACGAAACACCTGCTAATAAGATCGGCGATTTCCTTTCAAAAAGATTGTGGACATGGTTCTATTATTATTTTTCGAGCAGGCTGGGGCGCGATTATCCTTATCCAACTTATACAGGTACAGATAAAGGTATTTAACTGCATTTCGCATTCGGCTTCCATTAAAGTAACCGGGTATTCACCGGGCTGAAATTCTTTGCCTTTTTCAAGCAGGCAAACTTTCAATCCAGCCCGTGAAAAGCGACTGGCCGCGATACTTCCGCCGTAGCCGCTGCCTATAATTACTACATCATAAAAAGGTTTCAGATCAGTGATGGATTTAGATAACTTTCTCATATTGATTGTTTTTATCAGGATAGGTCGTTTAATAAATTCATGGTAGTTTAAACGGTTATATTTTAAACTGTTGATAATCGGTGATGCTCGGTGCGGGCAGCCAGTCTTCACTCAACCCCATGTTTATCACGCTTGCAAAGCCTTCGGGAGTAACTTTTTCAGGCTTATCTTTATAGGTGATGAACCAGCACTCAAAATGATCATCGAGTACACCATTAGCATGCGGCATGAATGCGGTAAATAAGGGTTTGCTTTCAATTCCCAGGTCGCGCATATAACCAGTACGTTTGTGGTCGCCGATAAACAAGCTGCCTTTGGCGTTTTTACCCATTCTTATGCCTGCTTTGGCTTTGAAATAGATGTTAGATGCCATCAGCATATTACGGAAATGACTGTAGTTTACCGAGCCTACATTCAGCGGGAAGTTGCATTTAGCAGGTTTGTCAATTTCTATTCTGAAAGCGAAATGGCCATTCAGCTCATATTGGGCAGATACCTTATCATCGGTAACAATAAAATCAAGACTGGCCTTATGCTTGGGCATTCCCCATATGCCTTTGCCGCCTTTTACAGATATTTCGCTGCTTACAGGCAGTTCAAGTATATATTGCCCGGTGTTGTAGTGGCTGGTGAACAGGGCGGGCAGCATTTTTGGCGCCGGTTTAGCGCCCCTTGTACAGGCAATACCTATACTATATTCAATATACTTACCGATGTTGGTATGCAGGTAATCGATTACGGTAACCATAAATATGGCTTTGCCATTATGGTATTTAACCGCGTGCAACTCGTTACCGGGCAATAAGGCGTTTGCCTTGTCATAATCACATAAAAAAGCAGCCATTAATGCCGGTGAATTTTCGGTGGCTACCGGCATTTTAAATGGCACATCATCAACCAAAGCATAGCGGCCGGTATAATCTTTAATTCTTTGAGGTATTCCCATGGTAACTGGTTTAGTTGTTTAATTCATAGATCATCGCCGGAAAAATATCCTTGTACGCATCCTTCCCCATAAAAATATCCAGGTGACTATAAGTGTCGTACACATATAGTTTATGATAATCAGGGCGATATGCGTTGAAATAGTTATAAGTATTTACCTGGCTTTTATAGGAAAAGCATTTATTAAGCCTCCCGGCGAAAAAAGCAAAACGGGCCTGCGTTGCCGGTTTATCGGTCGCATAATTAGTCTTGCCATCTGCTGATACTAACGCACCTGCCGCTATACATTTCGTAATGTGATCAAAAAACGACATCGGCACATAACCAAATTCTCCCCGTATCCAGTTTTTGGTCTCAGCTGATAGGTTATCAAGTTCCCACAATGCCGGATGCCCAACACCATAGGTAAAACTCACGAACTTCCCTACATTGGTATCGTTTTCCCAGTGCGTCAGTTTCACAATCGAGCGGAAGAGCTTTGCCTTAAAATCAGGCGCATCATCTCCCCAATGCGGGTTAAGATAGCTGGTCATGAGTTTAACCACCGGAACCAAACTATTCAACTTAAACCGTGAAGCATCCGATACCACCGGGTGCAGCGAAACCGCGTTGCTTACAATAGTAGTAACCTGCGGCACCAACTCCTTTAATACAGAGATCATAAAGCTTGTTGAGCCCTGGCAATGGATAACAGCTTTTATTGTGGCATAACCTGTAAGCTTGCATATCTCCTGGACGGCAGCTGGATGGTCGTTATCGGCAACTATTTCCAGGTTCCATTCATTAGGAGTGCAGAGCATGCTGCCGCGCCAGTTCTCCAGCCATACATCATAGCCATCTTCTGATAAAGAATCCAGTATGTTTTTGTCATTTGGTGCATTGAACACATTGCTTTTTACACCCGCTCCATGCACCAGTAATACAGGTCCTTTTGGTGTTGGCCTGTCGGTTTTCAATCTCCACAGATTGCACTTAAAACCGTCAAATGAAGTAAATGGGTATAGGTCGAACTGGTGCACGGTAAAACAATTTAAAATCAGTAAATAATTTTAAGTCTTTAAAAACAGTATAGTAAACTGTATTATATGAGGTAGTTTATATTAGAGGTTGTGATGGCCCGGTAATTAAATCAGGCATAGATTTAGCAGTTAACAGGGGGGCAAGCTGCTTATTATTAGCCTGTTTTATTTAAAAGTAGCTATTATTTTGGTAAAATACCAATAGTATAAATTAAAATAATAATTAACTGCGGGGGCAATGGGAAGGGGGAGCCTTTCTTTAGAGTGAAAAATGAATAAAAAAAAGAAATAGCGGTATGTCGGCGGGTTTGACTCACCCCGACTTCGCTCCGCTGGTCGCCCCTCCTACGCTAAAGCGTAAAGAGGGGTGGGGAAATAAATCAATGAGCTTCGCCCTCTTTACCGCTTGCGGCAGAGAGGGCAGGTCGAGCGAAGACCAGGTGAGTCGACTATTGAAGCGGTAAGGAAAGCAGGCCTTTATACATCACATATCAGTATCCCTTGTTTTAAGGATGCCAATTTATCTGCATGTTTAGGGATAAACTCCTGGGCAACATATCCTTTAAAACCTGTGGCCACAATGGCTTTCATTACAGCAGGATAGTAAAGCTCTTGTGTTTCGTCGATCTCATTCCTGCCGGGTACACCACCGGTATGATAATGCGCGATGTATTGATGATTTTCATTGATGGTACGGATCACATCGCCCTCATCAATCTGCATGTGGTATATGTCATATAACAGCCTGAAGTTATCCGAGCCCACACGTTTAACCAGTTCGACACCCCATGCTGTCCTGTCGCATTGGTAATCTTTATGATTTACTTTACTGTTAAGCAACTCCATTACCAATATTACACCGTGCTTTTCGGCTAGCGGCATTAATTGTTTCAGCCCTTCTGCGCAATTGTTCCAACCGGTTTCATCTGTTTTGCCACGGCGGCTGCCGCTAAAGCATATCAGGTTTTTATAGCCTGCTTTGCCCACTAATGGTATCATTTCCGAATAATTTTTGATCAACGTTTCGTGAAAAGCCTTATCATTAAAACCATCGGTCAAATTAATTTCAGCACCATTGCACATAGCCGAGTAGAGGCCATGTTGCTGTAATGTAGGCCATTCTTTCGGCCCAACCAGGTCAATAGATTTAATACCCATATCTTTAGCTGCAGCGCAAAGCTGGTCGAGCGGTATATCGGCATAGCACCATCTGCATACGGAGTGGTTTATATTGCCTTTTAGCTTGTCATTCATTGTATTGTTTTTTGTAGGTTCCGCAAAAGACGCCAGCACACCCGATGCGCTTATTGCCGCAGTACCTGCAATCATATTCCGTATAGCCGACCTGCGGCCCTGATTTGTAGCCATTGTTGAAATGTGTTAAATGTTCAGCTCTATTTACTTACCGTCTGATCGAATTACCGGGTAAGCAAAATCGCATCATTATAATTGATCTTCTGTATAAACAAATCTAATGAAACAATTATAATATCATAATCCTATAAATTAAATACGTTAAACTATAAATTTAAAAAGCAGGGCCGGGGTAAATTTGTATTACAGTAAATGAATTAACATGATCGTAATAACAAAAATTTTAACCGAACTGGCTTTTATGGTTTGGGATATATACTGGGGGCTTGCATTAGGGTTTATATTATCATCATTAATACGGGCATTTGTATCAACTGAAAGTATTTCAGCGCGTTTGGGTAAGGATTCAATAGCCGCTGTTAGCCTTTCAACTCTTTTTGGTGCCATATCTTCATCCTGCTCATATGCAGCGGCATCAATGGCACGTACGCTGATGATAAAAGGTTCCACCTGGTCAAACGCGGTGGCCTTTATGGTGGCCAGTACTAATTTGGTCTTCGAAATATTTATCGTTATCGTATCGCTGCTAGGCTGGGCATTTTTTGGTGGCGAAGTAATAGGCGGATTATTCTTCATTATCATTTCAGCCATACTGATCAGCAGGTTTTTCCCATCAAAAGTTAAAGAGGAAGCCAAGGAAAATATCGCTGCGTCCGAAGGTAAAATATCTGACGATCCGCACGCGCATCATCATCTCGTGGAAACCAAAAGTTCCTGCTGTCATCATGATATGAAAATGGATAGTGAGCATGAGGCCAACAAACAAGGCCTGTTCTCCAAACTGAAAACCGCCAGCGGCCATTATTATATGGATGTGACTATGGTTGGTAAGGATATTTTGATCGGCTTAGTTGTAGCGGCCATTTTAATGGTTTTAGTGCCTGATGATTTTTGGAAAGGTTTGTTTTTAACCGGGAATAGCTCGCTGCCTCACTTTGTGGTATTAAGCTGGAACGCCATAGTAGGGATAGTGATTGCCATTTTCGCCTTTGTATGTTCGGTAGGTAACATTGTACTGGCTGCTGTATTATGGAAAGGTGGCATATCATTTGGCGGGGTTATCGCTTTTATTTTGTCTGATCTGGTTACTATTCCTATGCTGATGGTATTCCGGAAATATTATGGCAATAAAACCATGTGGTATTTATTAGGTATACTGGTAATTAGTATTTTCACCACTTCGTTGTTTCTGGATTATTCATTTGCCGCATTACATTGGATCCCAAAATCGCCTGTCGGCGAAATGCAAATGGCTACTGAACACTTTGAATGGAACTATCAAACCTGGTTAAACCTGTTCTTTATACCCGTTTCTGTCATCTATTTTTATTGGGGACGTAAAAGCATGAAATAAGCGCTAATTTTGCGCAAACAATTTGCTGATGCTGATACATATAAAAAACATGGTGTGCGACCGCTGTAAAATGATTGTAGGGCAGCAATTGGAAAGCTTGGGTTTTACTGTTAAACTGGTTTCACTGGGGCAGGTCGAGATTACCCCCGAACCAATTGAGGAGCAGCTACAAATGATTGCCGCTAACCTGAAAGTCTCAGGTTTTGAGCTGATCAGCAAGGAGATGGATAAGACGGTTGAAGCCATTAAAAATGTGGTGATCGAACTGGTGCATCATTCAGATCTGTCGGAAATTAAGGTTTCTTACTCAGATCTGATCGCAACTAAATTAGGAAAGGATTATGCGCATTTGAGCCGTTTATTCTCCAACTCGCAGGATACAACTATAGAGCGGTTTATAATTCAGCAAAAGGTGGAAAAGATAAAAGAGTTATTAGAATACGGTGAATTAAACCTGAATGAGATAGCCTATCAGATGGGTTATAGCAGCAGCGCGCATTTATCGGCCCAGTTTAAAAGTGTAACTGGGTTAACGCCCAGCCAATACAAAACAAATGAATTTAAGAGTCGTAAATCGCTCGATAGACTATAAATTAATAATACCCGTTAATAATTAAAACACATGAAAACTACCAGATCCATATTTATTGCATTCCTATTATTGATACCCTTTTCAACAGTAATAGCGCAGGGTTTAACTGCAAACACTGCCATTAATAATGTACTTACAGCCTACTATGGAGTTAAAAATGCATTGGCTGGCGACAACAGCGCCGCAGCGCAAAGTAAAGCAAAAGAACTATTTGCAGCCATCAACGCTGTACCAATGGATAAGCTAAGCCCCGATCAGCATAAAATATGGATGGCCTATACGGATAAGCTTCAGTTTGATAGCAGACATATCAGTGAAAGTACTGCAATCGCTCATCAGCGCGAGCACTTTACCAGCCTGTCGAAAAATATGTACGAGGTAATAAAAGGTTTAAAAGTGAACAACATGGTGGTTTATGAGCAATATTGCCCTATGGAAAAAGCTACCTGGTTAAGTGAAACATCAACTATTAAAAATCCATATTTAGGTAAAAAAATGCTGGATTGCGGCAGAACTACCGCTACTTTAAACCCGGCAAGCAAATAAGTAGCTATTTGTAATTTAAAAATTCAATATCTTCGTATTATTATATGAAACGTACCACACTCATTTTATTAACGGCTATATATCTGCTATCCTGCGTGGGTATGGGTATCAACCGTTTTTATTGCTGTGGTAAACTGGCTTCAGTTACGTTAACATATGGCGAGGGTAACTCCAGCAAACAGGTTGATAAGAACAAATGCTGCCGCCATGAAAAACAAAGCTTAAAGATAAACGACAACCATTTTAACACGACCGCGTTATCTTTAAGCCATCCTGCACCCGCTATAGTTCCATCTTTTATCAGCCTGAACAATGAAGCCATTGCTAGCCTGTTACATACCCAAATAGTTTACAAGGGAAATGCTCCGCCCGGGCATATAATTATACCCGCATATACCCTCAACTGTACCTACAGAATCTGATCTGTACTTTCCTGCATTAGCCTTTACGGTCTGTAAATGGCTTTTATTCAAATTCAATTTATCATCTTAATTTATAATCAAGGCATAAGGCTTTTTAAGTCCGATGCTATCTATCCATTTTAATTTTTCAACTCAACATGAAAAAAGTAACCTTAATGGCTATTGCCATTCTTTTTGCAGGCACAAGTGCGTTCGCTGCTCATTCAATAACAGTATCAGACACATCAAAAACCAAGAAAGCAAAAACCACGACCGCTAAAACCACCGCGAAAATGCAGTACACCTGCCCAATGCACCACGATGTATTGAGTGATAAACCCGGCAAATGCCCCAAACCGAATTGCGGTATGACCTTAGTAAAGGTTGATCCTGCCAAGAAACCTGCAACAATGAAAATGTAAAATCATTTAATCCCGGAGTAACTGTTCCGGGATTATAAAAACTATTAAGATGATTAATCAACTTATTACCCTGTCGTTAAAAAACAGGTATATCATTTTGTTGATCGCAGTTGCCCTGTTTGGATGGGGAGCTTATGCGGTTAAGGAAAATCCCATTGATGCCATTCCCGACCTGTCGGACAATCAGGTGATCGTTTTCACCGAATGGCAGGGCCGCAGTCCGCAGATCATGGAAGACCAGGTTACTTACCCTTTAGTAAGTAACCTGCAGGGTATCCCCAAAGTAAAAGCCATCAGGGCTACATCCATGTTTGGGATGAGCTTTGTTTATATTGTTTTTGATGATAATACCGACGTATACTGGGCGCGCAGCCGTGTATTGGAACGCCTGAACTATGCACAGCGTCTACTGCCAGAAGGTATTACCCCAACATTAGGCCCCGATGGTACAGGCGTTGGCCATATCCTATGGTACACGTTAAACGCCAAAGGGATAGACCTTGGCGAACAGCGTGCCTTACAGGACTGGTACGTGAAACTTGGCCTGCAAACCGTGCCTGGTGTGAGTGAGGTAGCCTCATTCGGCGGCTTTGAAAAGCAATATCAGATCAATGTTGATCCGCATAAGCTTAATTATTATAACATCCCGCTATCGCAGGTTTTAAAGGCGGTAAAAAGCAATAACAATGATGTGGGGGGCCGCAAGTTTGAAATGAACGGTACGGGCTACATAGTACGCGGACTGGGTTATATCAAATCTTTACAGGATGTGGAAAATATCCCCATCGGCGTAAATAATACCATATCGGTAACTATAAAAGATATTGGCACCGTGCAAATGGGCGGCGATGAACGCCTGGGCATATTCGACCAGAATGGCGAAGGCGAAGTGGTAGGCGGTATTGTAGTGATGCGCTACGGCGAGAATGCTGATAAAGTGATCCATGCTGTAAAAGCCAAGATGAACGATATTCAAAAAGGCCTGCCGTCCGGCGTTACCTTTAAAATAGCTTATGATCGCAGTGAACTCATTGAAAGCGCCGTTAACTCCGTAAAACATACGCTGATAGAAGAAATGATAACGGTATCCATTATCGTAATCCTGTTCCTGTTCAGTTGGCGCAGTGCTTTGAGTATTATTATTCAGATCCCAATTACCATAGCGGCCAGCTTTATACTATTGAATGCCTTTGGCATCAGCTCAAATATTATGTCATTAACCGGTATCGCTTTAGCCATTGGGGTTATTGTAGATAACGGGATAGTGATGGTTGAAAACTCGCACCGGAATCTATCCATCGCACAACAAAAAGAACAATCATGACCGCAGCAGAAAGAATAAAAATTATAGAAGCATCGTGCAAGCAGGTTGGCCGTGGTGTGTTCTTTTCAACGCTGATCATTGTGGCCTCATTCCTCCCTGTATTTTTGCTGGAAGGGCAGGAGGGCAAACTATTCGGCCCACTGGCGTGGACAAAAACATTCATCCTTGCTATTGATGCTATTTTAGCCGTAACGCTGGCCCCTGTGCTCATCTCTTTCTTTTTAAAAGGAAAACTGCGCACAGATGACCATAATCCGCTTACCCGCGGATTAGAAAGGATCTATCGCCCTATACTTAATTGGTGCATTACCTGGCGCAAAACAACATTGGCTATTAATATAATCGCGTTGCTTATCAGCATACCGTTGTTATTAAGCTTAGGCAGCGAGTTTATGCCGCCGTTGGATGAAGGTACCATCCTGTTTATGCCGGTTACTTTGCCGGATATATCCAACTCCGAAGCCAAGCAATTGCTGCAGGTGCAGGATAGGATCATTAAAAGTGTACCCGAAGTCGCCAATGTTTTAGGAAAAGCAGGCCGAGCGAATACAGCTACCGATAATTCGCCTATAAGCATGGTGGAAACCATTATCCTGCTAAAACCGAGGAGCGAATGGCGCAAAGGACTTAAAAAGGAAGACATCGTTAATGAGCTAAATGCCAAATTGCAGATACCCGGCGTGGTTAATGGCTGGACACAGCCCATCATTAACCGTATTAACATGCTGTCAACAGGTATCCGTACCGATGTGGGGTTGAAGATCTATGGGCAGAATCTGGATACTATTTATGCCTTATCCAACCAGATGAAACAGGCTTTGCAGGGTGTAAATGGGGTGAAGGATCTGTATGTCGACCCGATAACCGGTGGCAAATATCTGGATATACAGGTAAATAAAGATGCCATTGGCCGTTACGGTTTGAGTGTGGATGATGTAAACGAAGTGGTTGAAAGCGCCTTAGGTGGTATGAACCTAACCACTACAATCGAAGGCCGCCGGCGTTTCAGTGTGAATTTGCGTTTGGCCCAGGATTACCGCAATAATTTGGACGAGATCAAACGGACTTTGGTACAAACACCGAATAACGGGCCTGTCCCGCTATCATCTGTCGCGGATATTAAGATAAGCGATGGCCCGGCTATGATACAATCAGAAAATGCCTTGCTGCGGGGTACGGTGCTCTTTAATGTACGCGATCGTGATTTGGGCAGTACCGTTAAAGAAGCGCAAAACAGACTGAACAGTATGGTAAAAACACTGCCCAAAGGTTATTATGTAGAGTGGAGCGGGCAGTACGAAAATTTGATCCGTGCGCAGCATACATTAAAATTGATCTTGCCTATTGTTTTGGTCATTATATTTTGCTGCTTATATTTTGCTTTTAAATCCATTAGAGAAGCATTCTTTAGTTTGATCTCGATCCCGTTTGCTTTAATAGGCGGGGCTTATATGGTGTATTTCTTTGGGGTGCATTTATCGGTTGCAGTGGCTGTTGGGTTTATCGCACTATTTGGCATAGCCGTGGAAACAGGTATAGTAATGGTGATCTACCTGAATGATGCCATGCAGCAGTTAGTCGCTCTAAAAGGCAACTCTAAAGAAACTATTACCCGTGAAGATCTGCGTGTTTATGTAATGAACGGCGCGGTAAAACGCCTGCGGCCAAAATTGATGACCGTTTGCGTGGCCCTGTTTGGTTTGGTGCCGGTATTATGGTCGACAGGTACGGGCAGTGATGTGATGCTGCCGATTGTACTGCCGATGATAGGTGGGGTATTAACTTCTTCAACCCATATTTTATTGGTTACACCGCTCATTTTTTTAATGGTGAAGGAATACGAGCTCAAAAAATATGGCAAGCTGGAAGTACTGGATGTAAAGGAATAAGAACATGAAAACGAAATATCAATTTATATATATAGCGCTCATCAGCATTGGTTTTATAACTGATGCAAAAGCGCAGGTTCAGCGCTTGCCGCTGGATAGCGTTATAGCCCGTGTTACGGCAAATCCGGCGTTGCAGGCCTATGATGCCCGCATCGGCGCCCAAGATGCCTATGCAACAGGGGCAAAAAGTTTGGATGCGCCAAAGATCAGCGCGGGGCAGTACCAGGTGCCTTATCAGTTTAGTCCGAATATGGGCTCATTTATGATTAGCGGTGAGCAGATGTTCACCAACCCGGCAAAGCTTAAGGCAAAGCAGGATTATATGCAGGGAGTGTCCAAAGTAACTAGCGAAAATAAAAACTATCAGAAAAATCAACTCATTGCGCAAGCCAAACAATATTATTATGAGCGGGTGGTGCTGGAGAAGAAACTGGCTTTGCTGCAAAACACACAAAACCTGCTGGAATATATGCTGAAGGATGCCAATATACGCCTCACTTATGGCAAGGAGAAGCTGAGCAATATTTATAAGGCAAAAGCCGAATTGTATGAACTGGATAACAGTCGTGAGCAGTTAAATAACGATATCAGCCAGAAAAACATCATGCTTAACACGCTGATGAACCAGGATAAGCAAACCACTTTTATGGTTGATACCACCTATGTTTTAAAGGACTATGAAATAGCCATAACCGATACCGCGGCACTGGCCAGCCAGCGCAGTGATATCAAAGGTATCAATCGAAACATTGAGCTGCAACAACTCAATGCCCAAATGGAATACAGCAAACGCAAACCCGATTTTGGTATACAGGCGGCGCACATGATCAGTTATGGGGGCGCTGCTAACCAATATGTATTAATGGCTTCAGTTACTATTCCAATTGTTCCGTGGGCATCAAAGGAATACAAGGCCAATTTAAAAGGTATCCGTTACGAGGTGGAAGAGTTACAGCAGAAAAGGATGGATGTACTTAACCAGGCTGAAGGTCAGCTGGCAGGTTTACGAACGGATATGAACAGCAAAAAAAGGCAGATCAATAACTATCAGCATAACATAATACCCGCATTACAAAACGGCTATAAAACAGCATTATTGGCCTATGATCAAAACACTGGCGACCTGCCATCGGTATTGGATGGCATTAAAGACCTGCAAGCCGCCCGTATGGAAGCCTTAGATCGTTTACAGGAAATATTAATTCTACAGGTAGCTTATGAAAAGGAAAATGAAAAGTATTAAATATATTTCGATAGCGCTTTTTATTGTTGCTATACTGATAAGCGCTTGTAACAATCACAAACAGGCGACTGCTGCATCCACACAAACAAATACCGATGCTAAATACACCTGTCCAATGCATCCGCAAATACTGGAAGATCACCCGGGCAGCTGCCCAATTTGCGGGATGACGCTGGTTAAAAAATCAGGGCAGGCCAGCGAGGGCTCGGGCATTAGTTTAAATACGGTTTTACAGCCCGTTAATTCATCGGTAATATCATCGGTTAATGCTATTACACCTGAACAAAAAGCAGTACTCACATCAATTTCAGCTCAGGGTTACCTGGATTTTGATACGCGTACGTTTAATAACATTGCCTCACGTTTTTCGGGACGGATTGAGAAGTTGTATATTAAGTATGCTTTCCAGGAGATCCACAAAGGACAGCGGATCTTTGATATTTATAGTCCGGATATGGTAACCGCGCAGCAGGATCTGATCTATCTTACAAAAAACTCCCCGCAGGAAGCAGGCTTAATTAATGCCGCCCGGCAAAAGCTATTGTTACTTGGTATGACGCAACTGCAAGTAAACCAGGTAGTAAAAACAGGCAACGCCTTTTATAGCTTACCGGTTTATAGTCCTTATGAAGGCCATGTACATGATATGCCACATAGCCAGATGGCGGGTGCAATAAGTGAACCACCACCATCTGATTTTGCCAATAACCTGCCATTAACCATTAAGGAGGGCATGTATGTTCAGCAGGGGCAAACATTGTTTAATGTGGTTGATCCGCATATGCTTTGGGCGATAATTAAGGTTGATAGACCGGATGTGTCTGCAATAAAATTAAATCAGCAGGTTACAATCACCCTGCCTGATGTACCGGGCAAAGTGATTAATGCAAAAGTTGATTTTATTGAGCCAACTCTTCGCGATGGTGATAAAACAACTACGATAAGGGTGTATGTTGATAATATGGATCATGGGCTGAAAGTAAACAGCCTTGTAAAAGCTGAGATCCAAACCGGGCAAACAGGTGGTTTGTGGATACCCAGGTCGGCAGTAATTGATCTGGGCCGAACACAAATTGTTTGGCTTAAAAATGGGCCGGTATTTCATGCTCATCAGGTAGGTACAGGTGTTATTAACGGGAATGAGATACAGGTAACCAAAGGGTTATCGGTAATGGATAGTTTGGCATCAAATGCCCAATATTTAACCGACAGCGAAAGCTTTATTAAAACAAAAGGCAATGAATAAAATAAAAATATTGGCATTGCTGCTTCTGCTCGGATTGGCAGCATGCAAGCAAAAGCCACAAACTGCAGCAGTTACTAAAACCGAAAACAAGTTTTACTATACCTGCTCCATGCACCCACAAATACATGAAGATCACCCGGGTAACTGCCCCATTTGTGGCATGAAACTCATTAAGGTTGAACTAACCGGAATGAGTGGTATGGCTGCAAATAAGATTACGCTAACGGCTACCCAATTGCAATTGGCCGGGATTCAAACAGATACCGTACGGGAAGAAAATGTCGGCAGCGAAAAAACAATTACCGGAACAGTTACCACTGATGAAAATAACGCGCAGGAGTTGAGCGCGAGAATCGCTGGTCGAGTACAGCAACTGTTTGTGCGTACTGTAGGCGAAAAAATATCAATAGGGCAACCGGTCTACTCTATTTATAGCGAAGACCTGCAGGAAATAGAAAAGGAATATCTGTTAGCAAAGCAACAGCAAAAGGAGCTGCATAACCAGGATGTAGATTACCAGCAACTAATCAGCTCTGCTGAACATAAATTACAATTATGGGGTCTGTCATCGACACAAATAAAGGCTTTGGCAGCTTCGGGCAAAGTATCTGCCACTACAACAGTATTAAGCAAAGTAGCTGGTACCGTTAGCGAAATAGCGGTACATGAAGGCGATTATGTTACCGAAGGTATGTCGATCCTAAAGGTGCAGGCATTAAATAATTTGTGGGTGCAGGCCCAGTTATATGCCAATGAAGCTGCAAATTATAAGGAAAACGACCGGGTAAGTGTTTCCTTTCCTGATTTGGGTAGCCAGGTTATAAATGGTAAAGTGGAGTTTATTAATCCTGAATTGTCTGAGGCATCCAAAGTGAATTTAATAAGGATTAGTATCCCCAACCCGCAAGGCTTGATACAGCCCGGGATGCTGGCTTATATTTCAATAAACAATGGCGGTGATCATGCCTTGGTTATACCTGCTTCAGCTATCTTAACGGATGGTAATGGGAGTAAGGTCTGGGTGAAAAATTCGGATGGTAGTTTTTCATCAAAAGAGATAAAATCTGGTAATGGCAATCAAACTTATGTGCCTGTTATTTCAGGTTTAAATATCGGAGATATTGTAGTTACCAACGGCGCTTACCTATTGAATAGTGAGGTGATTTTTAAAAATGGGAACGATAAAAGTATGGGTGGGATGAAGATGTAAAACACAGAAA
>Ga0206832_10201_pt1 | contig 14329 bp, 12 predicted proteins | sample Alteio_BWOrgCont_74_FD_152896 | JGI IMG/M metagenome (GOLD analysis project Ga0206832, IMG submission 152896) | Enriched cells from forest soil in Barre Woods Harvard Forest LTER site, Petersham, Massachusetts, United States -... | ecosystem: Environmental > Terrestrial > Soil > Temperate forest >... | reverse complement strand
TGGTTTACTGGAAGCTTATTCTATAGACCAGATCAGGAATTTATTCGAGATCAATTTCTATGGCGTAGTTCGCACCTACCAAGCCGTGTTACCCAGCATGCGCCGGGCTAAAAATGGACTGATCATTAACCTGACCTCTGGTGCCAGCGGACATACCTTACCTTTCATGGTACCTTACCTAGCTGCCAAATTTGGTGTGGAAAGCATTACCGAAGGCTTACAGGATGAACTAAGTGAATACGGCATCGAAAACGTAAGTATTCAGCCGGGTGTATATCCAACCGAAATGAATACCGGTGTGAAAACCGGCTTTAATGCAGATAAGCCAGAGATCGTTGCCGCATACGGTGACGCAGCTACCGAAAAATTTAATGCCATAGGTGGAGCTTTATTCGGTAAAATGGCCGAGTTTAAAATGGACCCGCAAACCATAGCCGATGGTATTTTGGAACTGGTTAACATGGAAAAAGGTACCCGCCCGTTACGTTTCCCGCTGGACGCAATCGCGCAAGGCACTGATAAGGAATTTATTCAGGTAAGAGCCGATATCAAAGCTAAATGGTTGGCTAAATACGCCGGCTAATTTGATCATACAAAGAGCCTTTACCATCCGGTAAAGGCTTTGTTATTTATCCCTCTACTATATATTATGGATATTATACAAGCTTTGAACTGGCGCTACGCCACAAAGCGAATGACGGGACAAACCGTTCCAAAAGAAACGATAGGCAAAATTATCGAAGCCGCGCGTTTAGCGCCATCCGGCATCGGCTTACAGCCCTATGAAATTATCGTGGTCACTAACCCGGAATGGAAAGCGAAGATCCTTCCGGTAGCGATGAACCAGCCACAGGTGATACAATCATCTCATCTACTGGTGTTCGCTGCATGGCAGAATTACTCCCAAGCACGAATCAATAAAGTGTTCGATTATTTAAATGAGCAGCGCAACCAGCCACCCTCGGTATCAGACGGCCACCGGAATTTCGCGATCAGTTATTTTGATAAAATAACTGAAGAAGAACAGTTTCATCATGCTGCCAAACAAGCGAATATCGCTTTAGGTCTCGCTCTAGTTGCTGCCGCAATGGAACAGGTGGATGCTACCCCGATGGAGGGCTTTGACGCCCTGGCATTAGACGAACTGCTGGGTTTGAAAGCAAAAAGCCTGAGAAGCTCCATGTTACTGGCAATAGGTTATCGCGATGAGGATAACGATTGGAACTTGCAGCTAAAGAAAATCAGGAAACCACTGGCCGAACTCGTGACGGAATTAACCTGACAACAACTTAACCGTTAACTTTTTGAAGTAATATGTCGCATATTTGTATCACTAAAGTGATTCATGTTCGAAATATTTCAAAAGTATATCAGTGACCAGATTACGCTAAGCGCGGAAGAATATGAACTGATCAAGTCGGTATGTATCTTTAAGAAATTGCGTAAAAGACGATACCTGCTTCAGGATGGGGACGTATGGAAGTACAATGCTTTTGTATGCAAAGGTTGTTTGCGGAATTATCGCGTAGATGAAAACGGTGGTGAGCATATCATGGGTTTTTCAAAGGAATGCTGGTGGACCGGTGACCGGGAGAGCTTGTTAACCGGCAAGCCATCCGTTAATAATATTGACGCGCTGGAAGATTCTGAAGTAATCTTAATTACCAAACCCGGTTTCGAAATGCTCTGCACGCAGATACCGGCCTTTAATGATTTAATCAACAGCATCCTCAACAAAAGCTTCATTGCCAGCCAGAACCGGATTCATTCGGCGATCAGCTTTACTGCCGAACAAAAATACCGGAATTTCATGGAAAAATATCCCGATCTGACCTATAGGGTTCCGCAACACATGATCGCCTCTTTTTTGGGTATGACCCCGGAGACGCTGAGCCGAGTCAGAAAGGAAGTTGCAAAAAAATAGGTTTCCAATTTCGAAAATGATTTCTTGCTGGGCCACCCATTATCTGCAGACTGGCATAATTAACACCAAACCTATAGCTTTATTTTTGTGTGAGTAAATTATAAAAGCTAATAAATTTCAGATAATGAGCACACGTATTAAAATTGACAAAACAGAACCGGCCGGATACAGCGCGATTCTTGGGCTGGAAAAATTCATTGAAAGCACCCCCTTGACCAAAACTCATAAAAACCTGATCAAGATCAGGGCCTCACAGATCAACGGATGCGCGTTTTGCATTGACATGCATACCAAAGAAGCCCGCAGGGCCGGCGAGACCGAACAGCGTATCTACGCCCTTAATGCATGGCGCGATACCCCGTTCTTTTCAGAAGAAGAACAAGCGATATTAGCGTTGACCGAAGAAGTGACTTTGATCAACAATCATGTAAAAGATGAAACCTATGAACGGGCTGCCGGATTGCTTGATGAAAAGTATCTCGCACAGGTCATCCTGGCCATTATTACCATCAACGCATGGAACAGGATCGGTATCACAACCTTACTCGTACCCGCATCTTAAATAAAAAAGGGTTCCAAAAAGCAAAGCCCGCGATGAACGGGCTTTGCTTTTATAATACAATCAAATAATTTCTGTGGCGCTACACCTGCAGGTTTTTGTGGCGGCAAATTCTAATTATTGCATGACCGGTCTTTTCGCTATATTCATCAATACTACCGCAAACAGAATGAGCATAACACCCGTCCATTGAAGCAGGCTTACAGGCTCATTAATTAACAGATGCGCCATGAATACAGAAACGGGAATTTCAATAGAAGCGATTATTGCCCCCAGCCCAATACCCGTTAATGGCATTCCCCTGGTGAACAACAATGGCGGAAGGACAGTACCAAACAATGAAACTACCAAACCCCAGCTTAGAAATATCCCAAAAGAAAAATGTTGATTAAGTGAAGCGTGAAAAATAATAAGAATAATGATCAGTCCGCCGAGGATCATAAAAAGACTTCTTTTTAAGGGAGGCAGATGCAGTTCCAATTTATTCGAAGAATACATGGTAGCCGTATATGATAGTGCAGCCATCAATCCCCAGCCAAAACCGGTCCAGTTAATTGTTATGGATTGCCTGAGTAAATTGGTGGCTAGAATGGTTCCGGCCAGGATGATCACAACGGCCACGATCTTCCTGAAACCGGGCACCTTTCTGTACATAACCATTTCTACCAAAATACCCATCCATACAGTTTGTATCAATAATACAATGGCGACACTCACAGGGATGTATTGTACTGACAGGTAGTAGAAAATGCTGGTTAAGCCTAATGAGGTACCCGCTACCACCAGTTTCAATTGGCTTTTTATTTCTGTTGCGTTATGTTCCTTTGCAGTACCCGGCTTTTTAAATAAAGTTAATATCAGGAGTACGGTAAATCCGATGGCAAATTGTGATATCGTTACTTCGGCTGTATTGAAACCATCGCGATAGGCCATTTTTACAAAGGTTCCCAACATGCCGTAACAAGCTGCTCCTAATACAATGAAAATACTCCCTTTGAGTACCTGGCTTTTCATTGTTGCTTAAGTTCCAGGTCAATCAGGTCTTTCAGTTCCTGGTGAGATAACGCTATGGATTTTTGAGCCTTTTCAGGGCCGTAGGATACTCCGTTGATAGCAATCACGTGTATATGATGGACACCCATAATGTTGAACACGGTTTTCAGATATGGATCTTGAAAGTTCATGTGTTCATTATATCCGCCCTTTTCATAACCCTGATCGCCTCTTGAAAGCAGCAGGAATAAGGTTTTGTTCTCCAGCAAACCGATGTAGGGATATTGCATATTGGTGGCGTCAAATCTAAATGTTTCATTTACACGCACCACTTGGTCAATATAAGCTTTTAATGCGCTGGGAATAGACCAGTTATACATAGGTGTACCCAACACGATAATATCAGCATTGTGCAGTTCAGCAATATAAGCATCGCTGATCTCGAGCGCTTTTCTTTCATCATCGGTTCTGGCTGTTTCAGGTTTGAAAGCGGCGGCAATCCAATTTTCATTGACGTGAGGCACATCGGTACTTCCCAGTTCACGGTAAGTGATCTCAGCTTCGGTGTGTATGCTATTCCAGTGTTCTGTAAAAATTTCTGTGAGTTTTCTGCTTTGGGATCTTTGCCCTCTCGCACTTGCATTTATGACCAATACTTTTTTCATTTTCTTAATTTTATTCAAAATTACCCCGCCTTTGGTCTATATTTACAGACCAGTTTACACAATAAATACAGCCCAGATGTTGCCCTATAAGTCATTGATCCAGGTAGAAAGGGATGCCGCCGTTGCGTTGCATATCCAGGTATGTAATAGTTTTATCACGCTGATTACTAATGGGACACTTAAACCCGCTGATGTTTTGCCAAGTTCAAGAGTACTGGCAGGCCTGATCGGAATCAACAGAAACACTGTAAAGCTGGGCTATGAAGAATTGATTAGCCAGGGCTGGGCGGAAGCGGTAGAACGCAAGGGCGTGTTTGTGCTCTCTAAATTACCGCTCGGTAAACCGAAAGCAAAACTCACTACCGGCCATGCAGCATATCAGGGCGAGGCGTTTCTCTGGACAAATAAATTAGAAAAAGCGGTATCGTGGGAAAATTTTCAGGATACGCCACTCGCAATTGATGACGGCTTTCCTGATGTGCGCCTGGCACCGGTTGATGTGCTCATGCGGGAGTACCGGAGCATTTCCAGAAGATATCGTGGCAGAAACTTTTTGAAATACAGCAGTTCTAAAGGTTCTGAACATTTGCGCAGTGCCGTATGTAATTATCTTTCCAACAGCCGTGGTTTAACAGTTCTGCCCGAAAATCTGATCATCACAAAAGGCAGTCAGATGGGAATTTATTTAGCTTCCCAATTGCTATTAAATCCCAAGGATCATATTGCGGTAGGTATTTCCAATTATGGTGCTGCTGATGAAACATTCAAATACACCGGGGCAAACCTGCTTCGGATTCCGGTTGACGAAAAAGGAATGGATGTTAATCATCTGGAGACTGTTTTAAAGCATAAAAAGATAAAGGCAGTGTATTTGATACCACATCATCATTTTCCAACAACAGTAACGATGAGTATGGAACGCAGGCTAAAACTATTAAACCTGGCTAAGGAACATCGTTTTGCCATTATTGAAGATGATTATGACTTTGATTTCCATTATGATAACAAGCCTTATATGCCATTGGCCAGTATAGATCACCATCATCATGTAATCTATATCGGTTCGATCTCTAAAACTTTTGCACCTGCCTTACGGATAGGCTTTATGGCAGGCCCACCTGAATTTATTGAAGCTGCTGTTTCTTTAAGAGAGCTGATCGACAAGCAGGGCGATACGCTGCTGGAAGAAGCATTCGCTGTGTTATTTGATGATGGGGAAATGGACAGGCACTTCCGGAAATCATTAAAAATTTATCGCCAGCGCAGAAATCTGTTTTGTGAAATTCTGAAAACCGAATTTCGGGGGGTAATTGATTTTAAAATTCCCGAGGGCGGGCTTGGCATATGGACAATTTTTGATCCCGGGATCAACCTTGTAAAAATGGCGGAGAATTCTTTAAGGAATGGGTTATATATAGGCAATGGCAAATTCTATAAAAATGAATCCTTCGATTTTAATGCATTAAGGATGGGCTTCGCCTCATTGGAAGATAAAGAAATAGTAGAAGCACTCAGGATACTAAAAATGATTCTGCAATAACTAATTAATGACCAATGCCCGTTTCACAATATTAAATTATGGCCTTTTACTTAACATGCTGTTAAGATATTACTCCGACCAGGGCGAATGCGTCTTGTTATGTACAGAGATATGCCTTAGCGGCCATGTAGCCATAGGTGACGTAGCGTAGCCATGGTTGGGCTCGAACCAGGAACCATGATTTATTTTCCTGTTGACATTCCTGTTTTTTTGGTATATTTGGGTAAGCGAACACGGTGAACGAGTAAAACGCCCAACCGGCGTGATGATGTTCATTGTAAGTAATTGAGAATCAATACGAAATAGAGATAGCCTGCCAAGCTAGGTGGGCGCACATCGTAAAAAGGCCGTTTCTGCATCAGAAATGGCCTTTTTTTGTTTCTAAACGCGGAATAGGAACCTTCGCAAAACTGTTACTGTAACAGTGCCATCACGCGAATTTCTGAACTGAATAAGCTTTGCAAATATGCCGAAGCGATAGCCCTTTTACCATCGGTTAAAGATTATCCCGAACATGCCGAAGAAATCACCTGCAAAGGTAACGAGCTTCAAAAGCGTAAAGCCCAATATGACCAGTTAATGCAGGAATTATAAAACGAATAAGACAATGGAGGTTACAGCGATAAGCAGGGTTTTCCTGCATAAACAAAATGGGCAGGAAGTTCGATTGACCGACCCCGGTGAACACCTGACAAAAGAAGATGTACGGAATTTTACGCCAACATTTACCCGATACTGACCACCGCCAAAATACGTGGGCCGGAATTTAAGGACGATGAAATGCAGTATTATTTTGAAACCACGATGGGAACGAAAGGCTAAATATGGAGAGCGTTTTTTTGTCTTCCAAATGCTGGTTAGGATCACAGGCACTGACGCCGAATTTTCTACACCAATAAGCTTCACTGTTTGCCAGGTTTCATGCTCATGAACAAATCCAGCGGTTCCTTTTGGAGCAAATTGCCATATTTAATCACCCGGAAATAACATCAAATATGATTTGCTGTCAGCTGGCGAACTAAAATAGACCGGCGATACCATTAATCTGGTCAAGGGGGCTTACGGACTTTGGCTGCCAGGACAATTTAATTATGGGAATGCAAGCCTTAATCAGAGTGTAAGCTGGCTGGAAGTAAACCTCAGTGTTAATATTGGGATTATTCAGTGCCGCTTTTCTGAAATAAAACAACGAAAGCAGTTGAGCACCACCAGGTTTATTGGCCAAATGAAAAATGCTGTTTTAGAGAAGATTGAAAAGTGCAATAGTTAATTCCCATATAATTGTTCTATGATAGCCGAAATTAAAGTGTAATTGCCCTCTGCTTCATACTGGTCAGTTACTATAGCTGATTTTCTGAATAAATCCATCTGTTCTTAATATAGTACAAACTAATAATGTAACGTTTTTTTTACATTGATCGATACAATTTCCTTGACCGTCGACACACCTGATTATTTCCGATTTCATCTGTACACATTTACATTATTAAATATTTGAAACAGTAAAATAATATAAGTGAGTACAATTTTTAATCCAAGAAAATGAAAATCAGAATTTTAACTTTTACTATGGTCATTGGCTTAACCGCGGTGATCTTTATTCAGGCTTGTAAAAAAGATTCAACCAGCAGTTCAAGTAGTAGTAGTTCAAGTAGCAGCAGTTCAAGTAGTAGTAGTACCAGTACCACGTCTGATACGTCAGGCTGTAGTACGTCTTCCGGTGCAAGCAAGGTAGTGTGCCTGGCTGAAAATTTCCTAAGTACACTTTCCTCAACCCAAAAAACCTCAGTGGTACTTGATCTAACGCTCGCTAATGCGAAGAACTGGTCAAATCTGCCTGTAAGTTTAGCATCCAGGAACGGCCTTGAGTTCAGCAGCCTGTCGAGTACACAATTAGCAGCTGCTTTGGCTGTAGTAAAGGCAGCAACAGGTACAGGCTATTCCATGGAAGGCTACGAGAAGTTTATGACCATCAGGGCCGCTGATGATTACCTTGGCTCAATGCAAAGTGGCTATGGCAGCGGTAATTATTTTATCGCCTTCCTGGGCACGCCAAGTACCACCGGTAAATGGATGTTACAGTATGGCGGCCATCATACTGCGGTCAATATTATGTTCGATGCAGGAGCGATGGTAAGCTTAACCCCATTGCACGAGGGCGTTGAACCACATACAGGCTTTACTATTAACGGGGTAACTTATACAAACCCGCTTACTAATAATGTTACGGCTATGCAAAACATGCTGGGTTCACTTACCAGCACGGAATTGAGCACGGCAAAGATTTCAGGAACATTTTCGGATTGTTTAATGATTCCGGGCTCTACAACAAATACAATGCCGACGACTAAGCAAGGAATTGAAGTAAGTGCTTTAAGTACGACTGCACAGGCAAAAGTTTGGTTAGCGATGCAACCATGGATCGATGATCTGGATTCGGCACAGGCAGCAACTATCAAGGCGGTATATAAAAGTGAATTATCCAGCACCTATGTGTGCTATGCGAGCAATACCAGCGCGGTGGCGGGTACTGCAACATCCTTTTTAACAGCTGCTACTGATTACGTGAGAATAGACGGGCCGAGTATATGGATAGAGTTTTGCTGCCAGAATGGGATCGTAATTCAAAATGAAATCCACTATCATACTGTTATGCGCGATCATTCAAGAGACTATATCGGATTATAATTATAAACAAGGTTATGATGTACAGCAATTTATTATATAGCAGCAGACGCACGTTAGTGCGTCTGCTGCTATTGATCACAGGTTTAATTACGTCAGTAATTCTTGCGCCCTCACACGCACTGGCACACCAGGCGCCTTACACCGCAGTTTTTCTTGATGTAAGCCCGGACAGAGTTGGAGCAGAAATGCAGATTCCGCTTACAGAGCTGGAATTTGCGTTTGGTCATCATATAACCGCTGACCCGGGAACATTATTACAACGCTTAGGTCCCGAACTTAAGGCTTATATGCTTTTGCATACTCGTGCCTATAAAAATAAGGCATTACCGTGGGCGGTAAACATTACCAGTATGGTTATGACCAAGGAACAGCAGGTGGCAAGCGGGCCGCCGTTTTGGGAACTTAGGGTAAATGTGTTGTTACTGCCAAGGCAAAATGAAGATACCCGGAAATTTATACTCGCGTATGACGGCGTAGTTCATCAGGTGATAAATCATGTTATTTTTGTTGTTGTACGCAGTGATTGGGAAACTGGAAGATCCGACTCCTTAACCTCCAGAAGTGACCCAATGACCATTCGGATTGCAAGCGATAATACGGTTCATCCACTGGAAGTTAATATTGAAAGAGGTAGCACATGGACAGGGCTTGAAAACATGGTCAGCCTGGGCATGGAGCATATCAAAACCGGCACCGATCACCTGTTATTTTTGCTGGTGTTATTGCTTCCTTCTACACTGGTAGTGAAATCCAAAAGGTGGACTGAATTCGGTGGTGTTAAATACAGTCTTAAAAGACTGCTTAAAATTGTAACAGCTTTCACATTAGGCCATTCGCTAACCTTATTGTTGGGCGCTACCGGTATCTTTGTTCCTCCTTCGCAGGTGATCGAAGTATTGATTGCTGTATCAATTTTAGTTTCTGCTATACATGCCTTAATTCCTGTTTTTCCGGGCAAAGAATACTTTGTATCCGGCGGATTCGGTTTAATACATGGAATGGCCTTTGCCTCCATATTATACAATATGCAACTACATGGGAAGGTATTGATATTAAGCATATTGGGCTTTAATATTGGTATTGAGCTGATGCAATTGTTCATCGTTGCACTGATTGTTCCCTGGCTCATCATATTAAGTCGTGGCAAAAACTATGCAATAATCAGGGCCACCGGCGGAATTATAGCTATCGTTGCGTCTCTCGCGTGGATAATCGAAAGGGTTAGTGGCAGGCCAAACATCATTTCAACTAATATGCAGCTCTTATTTGATCAGGGAATTTGGTTTATTGCGGGATTGGCATGTATTGCCATCATAAGCTTGCTTTATCAAAGACGCGGCAGATTAAATATTCAAAATTTTTATCTGGGCAACGTGGATAGTAGACAGGCCGACATCTAATAACTCAATTGTTCGGTAAAATGATCAAACCGATTACATAATAGTTCTTAGGTACTTACAATAGGGCAAATCAAGGGAGCTCAAAGTAAAAGGCTATTTCCAACTTTACCTTTAGATGGGCAAGGCTTTCATTCCAATTATGCCAGGGTAGTCATTACCAACCGGGACTTTGCGAAATTACCGGCGGCTTATGGTTCTGACCTGGTATTAATTGGAAGCCCATACCCAACCTGTTTATCAATACAACCGCCTGGTACCTCTCCCTTCAGCAGGAATTTACTTTTGGCTCCGACCAGATCGATCGGCCCGCCGGTCTGGTAAGTCCCAGTGGAAGAATAGTTAGTGTTTGCATCGATTTTTCTGCACGCTACCAGTTAACCAATTGGTTGTTTACCAACCTTTCATTATTAATATATATAATTTCTATGGGTTTAATAGAATATTAAATAATGCGTATGTTTGTAACTTTAAAAAATGAATTTGATCATTGATCAATAATGAGAGTCTATTGTTAATTGATTATTTACAGAAAATTAATAAATTGCGTTTAGAATAATGAAGGTTAAAGATTTAAGTGATGAGCAATTGGTGGATTTTCTTAATAAAGGGGAAGAAGCGGCTATTACTGAAATTTATAATCGTTACTGGGAAAAGTTACTGGGTATAGCCTTCATTCATACCAAGGATAAAGATGCGGCAGAGGAGATCGTTCAGCAGGTCCTGATCAATTTATGGGATCGCAGATCGGTGGTTAAAATAAACACCCTTCAAAATTATCTTGCGAGCGCCGTTAAATACGCTGTGATTAATAGTATACAACGCAGCGAACGGAGAGCCTTTATCGCTAACAATGAACTTACTCAACGAAGCAATAATTATTCGGAGCAAGAAATATATGTACGTTTTTTAAACGAGTACATTAACGGTTTAGTTGATCAGCTACCCGAAAAATGTAAAATTGTATTTAAATATAGTCGTCAGGAAGGAAAAAATACAGCAGAAATAGCCAGTGAACTAAATATTGCTGAAAAAACAGTCGAAGCGCATCTGACTAAAGCGATAAAATTCATTCGGGTTTCCTTAAAGCATATAGATGTCGCAGTTTTTATTGTCGCATTAAACCATTATCTAAAATAGCGCCCTTTATTTCACACTATTCCTTTATATTTTAAATGAAAGCTGCCTTTTGTTTAAAATAATTCAATTTGTCGTGATTTTCTTTGTCTATTTCTAAAAAAAAATATTTTTTTCACTAAGGGTTAGCCCCCTGTTTATGCCACTACCTATCAAACAAGGTTATAAAATTGATGGAAAGGCAGCAATTAAATGATTTAATCGAAAAATTTCTAAGCGGATCAGCTAGCGAGGCTGAAAAGCAACGTCTAACCGATTGGTATAATCAAACCAACGAGCAGGAAGTAATTTGGGAAGGCGAGTCGGTTGAGGAGAAAATACTTGTTCAAAAGAGGATGCTGTCCAAGATCGAGCAACATGTTCACGCGTCAAAAACACCTGTTATTCCAATTTACAGGAAATATTTATACCGGGTGGCGGCGGCCTGTATAGGCTTTACAGTTATTGCCGGTGGTTATCTTTTTGTAAACCGGAAAAGTTCCTTTAACCAGCCTGTCAAAACAGTATTAGTGACGGCTCCCGGTAAAATTAAGGAAAATAAATACCTGATGCTTCCTGACAGTAGCACGATAGTACTGCGCCCCGGAAGTAAGTTGCATTATACATTTGATGGAAAAAGGAGGGAAGTAACGCTTGATGGGGAGGCTTACTTTGATGTGAGGCACATCGTTGCACAACCTTTTGTCATTCATAGCGGCAAGGTTATCATTACCGTGTTAGGCACGGCCTTTAATGTCAGTGCTTATGAGGGTAAGCAAGTGGCTGTTTCTGTTAAAAGGGGCAAAGTGAGTGTAGCTGATAATAATAACAAGATACTGGCTATATTAACGCCGGATCAGCAATTGGTTTATAGCCCGGCATCCAACACTGCCAATCAGCAGCCTGTAAATACGCAACAAACTATAGCCTGGGTAAAGAGCGATATGCAATTTAATGCAGTTCCCTTTAAGGAGCTTACTGAAAAGCTGAGTATCCGTTATGGGGTTGCGGTAAAATTCGATGACACAGCACTTGAAAGTTATTCAATCACCGGGCGTTTCACCGGTACAGAATCACTGAATACGGTTTTAACAAGACTTTGCGGTACGAGCTCTTCTACTTATAAGTTTTACAGAGATTCCGTGATTATAACCAAACTCAATAACTAAACGTAATGATCAACCCCTAAAACCAGAACATGAAAAAAACTTACAAAGTAAAATAAGAAGTACAAATAGCAAGTACAATATAGCTGTATGCAGGATGCATATGTTATAAGAAACTCCCGAGCCTTGGACAGCAGTCGGGAGTTCATTTAAAAAATATTTTTCAGTCACTTTTTAAACTAATACAAATAATGCAAAAAAAATCTGCTTTTGCAAAGGAGGTCTTCTGGCCCTTTTTTAATCAAAAATCACGCAACAATATTCTGTATATCATGCGATTAAGTGTTTTAACAGGAGCTATATTGATTATAAGCTCAAATTTATTCGCCGCGACAAGCGGTTTTAGCCAGGAAATAAAGAAGACCAGGGTCTCCATGGAACTGCATAATGAATCGTTGAAATCTTCCCTGGAAAAATTGCAGGATAAGTCCGGCTACAGTATTTTTTATCCCGCAAAAGTTGTTGCAGCCTATAAAAATATCAACTTGAATAATAAGGATGCGTCTGTAGCTGAAATACTTGATAATCTATTAAGAGGTACTGATCTGGTTTATCGCCAGGACGGAAATAGTATCATTTTATTCGAGCGGAAAGTAGCAATTGTAAAACCTGTTGAAGTACCTCAGCCAAAACGGATAATCGGAATGGTTTTAGACGAAAACGGGCAACCGCTCGCGGGTGTAACCGTAAGGTTGAAACTTGATAAACAAACCAGCACCGCTACAGATGAAAACGGGCACTTCTATATTGATGTCAGCAACGATAACGAGGTGATCATATTTAGTTTTATCGGTTATGCGACACAGGAAATTCCGGTAACAACAGATCTTAAAGATATCAAGCTTGCTATGAAACCTTCGCCAGGCGGCTTAAATGAGGTTGTTGTTATCGGTTATGGTACTTCCACCCGCCGGGATTTAACCGGAGCAATAAGTTCAGTTACCGCTTCAGATATTGCTAAACAACCGGTACAGGATCCGCTGAACGCGCTGGAAGGCCGTGTTACCGGTGCGGTTATTACACAAACAAGCGGCTTGCCGGGGGCATCCGTTAATATTTTGATACGGGGGCAAAACTCATTGGCAGCAGGAACTGTACCCTTATATATTATTGATGGGGTACCTTTTAATATTAATGACGGATCTTCGCCTGCCAGCAACCAATTGAATAGTAATGGTATTTATGGTGCTAATGGTGCGATAAGCCCCTTCAGCATTATTAATCCTAATGATATTGAACGTATAGATATACTTAAAGATGCGGATGCCACAGCTATTTATGGTGCTAGGGGCGGTAATGGTGTAGTCTTGATCACCACCAAAAAAGGTAAAGCCGGCAAGACAAAAGTGGACATTAATCTATACCAGGGAATTGGCCAGGTCGCTCATTTTATTCCTATGATGAATACCCAGCAATATTTGCAACTGAGAAGACAAGCGGATGCAAATGATGGACTTACACCTGATCCAACTGATGACCCCGACCTGCTGTCATGGGATACCACGAAGAATACAAACTGGCAAAAGAAATACCTGGGAGGAACGGCGCATTTAACTGATGCCCAGGCTTCAATTTCAGGCGGTAGCGAAAATACCAGGTTTGTATTTACTAATGGCTTTCACCGGGAAACAACAGTTTATCCCGGCGATTATAATGACCAGAAATATACCAGCCGGTTTAATTTAGATCATAACTCTACTGACAAAAAATTCAATATGAACCTGTCGGTAAATTATTCCTACGATTATTCATTGATGCCGCCAACTGATCTGAGCTCTACATTTAATTTACCACCTAATTACCCGCTGTACAATGCTGATGGTACGCTTTACTGGGATAATGGCGGTATCATCACTAATCCACAGTCATATCTTCTGCAAACCAATACTAACCGCACCAATAGCCTGATAACTAATTTGCAATTGAGCTATACGATTTTTACCGGCCTCGACCTGAAGTTGAATGCCGGGTATAACAATATCAGTCTGGCGCAAAACCTGCAGTCGCCTGCGCTAAGCCAAAATCCGGTATATGGAGCAACTACCAATAACTCAACTTTTGCCAATAGCAACCAGAATTTTTACAGCGTTGAGCCGCAAATTGATTATAACAGGAATATCGGCAAAGGAAAATTGTCGATCCTGGTAGGTGGAACATTACAGCGCAGCGCAAATGAAAGTACATCAATTTATGCTTACGGTTATTCTAATCCCGGCCTGATGTCTGCTGCTGAAGGGGCATCATCCTACAGTACTTATGCAACCAATACCCTTTACAAATT
>Ga0206832_10200_pt1 | contig 14387 bp, 18 predicted proteins | sample Alteio_BWOrgCont_74_FD_152896 | JGI IMG/M metagenome (GOLD analysis project Ga0206832, IMG submission 152896) | Enriched cells from forest soil in Barre Woods Harvard Forest LTER site, Petersham, Massachusetts, United States -... | ecosystem: Environmental > Terrestrial > Soil > Temperate forest >... | reverse complement strand
CAATCGTACCATGGAACGCTTGCCCAGCCCCCAGGCCCACCTGCGAATGTCGGCGGCCCCAACACAACCATTTACATTGTCGCTGTCGTGACCGGACACGTGTCAAACATTCGAGGCTGGGGAAGCGCGGGGTGCGTTCGTCTCTTCTCGGAATGTTTGTGAACTTGTTGTTGGCCTCAGCCAAATGCATTGCGGGGCTTGTCGGTCACTCGTTCGCCCTCGTGGCTGGTCTCGAATCGTTTTCCGACGTTCTCAGTGGGCTCGCGATTTACCTCGGACTGAAATTGCGGTTCTTCCTCCTGACGAAGATCATCCCTACGGTCACCGTGAAGCAGAACCGTTCGCCGCGCTGCTTCAGCAGTTCGGTGATGAGTTCTCGCCGCCTATGCTTTCGAAACTGATCGGTGTCGTCGCTGCTAAAGCTACTAAAGAAGATGCCACGGCTGAGGTGGAATAACCAAAATCAACTGCAGGCACGACACCAGACTAGCGTCTTCCGGCGAGAGGGCTGGATGGCGCGAACTCTACGCGCTTCCGGTGGAGGGGAAAAATGTTCTTGACATCCCCTTATATAGATCAGGCCTTAGCACAAGCTTGCGCCGTTTCTTCGCCAAACTCCGCCTCCAATGCGTGCAATCATCAATTTGTTCTCCAGACACAGAGGTTCTCTGATCCCAGAGTCCAGAGTTATTCTACGAATCTGATTTCGCAGACGGCTGGCAGCACGAGCTTCTTCTTGAAGAAGTCTTGACTGGAGACGAATCGTTTCCACAGATTTGCGTGGCGGGAAAACGATGTTGTCCACCTGAAGACTGTGGAGACACAAGGATTTGCAGAGCTCTCAATGCACTTGGGGGCGCCAATCACTCCGGTCACGATGAGGTCTGCGCATTTCCACGCTTCCCATCAAAGTGCAGCTCATTCGCGATGCCCACTGAGAAGGATAAGCACGGCGCTGGCAAGACGGAACAAGAGGCCGCCCTTCATCGGCCAGTCGGGCAGGATTCTGGCTAGAAACCGACGCTGTGAATTCCGTTAATTCTTGAGCCAGTGCCGTGGTGACTGCGTATTCGAGATTTTCCCAACGCACATACTAAATGTGCTGAAAAACGTGCGATTTCGCTGAGCGGCAAATGATAAACTCAACCCGCTCTAGATTCTCCAGGAGGAAAGCTATGCCGTCGAATCTTCACCCTCTCAAGGTGCTATCGGCTTGTTTGCTATTTAGCGCTTCTTGCGGATGGTTCCCCGAAGTGATCGCGCAGGCCGTTTCCACCAGTAGCGTCGAACACACCACTCTGTACAGTTTCGGGGGCCCGGATGGCGCTGGTCCGTTGTATGGCGTCATGGCCGACAAGACGGGGGCTCTCTACGGTACCACGGTATCAGGGGGCGCTGGCGCGGGCACCGTCTTCAAACTCATACCGACCAAGTCAGGTTACAGCGAAACCGTTCTTTACAGCTTCCTCGGCGGCTACGATGGCGACGGACCGTTTAGCGGGCTCGTCACCGATAAGATGGGGACCTTATATGGCGTTACCCTCGGGGGCGGGAACGGTGCGTGTATTGGCGGATGCGGAACGGTCTTCAAACTTACGCCGACGAAATCACGGTACACGAAAAGCACGATCTACAGTTTCGGGCCCGGCACCGATGCCTCCACGCCGTTGGGCACGCTGGTGTTCGATAAGAAAGGAGCCCTGTATGGCGTTACACAGTACGGTGGCACGCAGAATGACGGAGCCGTTTACAAACTTACGCCGAGCAAATCGGGCTTTAGCGAAAGCGTAATCTACAGCTTCCGCAACGGCGAAGACGGAGACTTCCCGCAGGCGGGACTGGTGATAGATAAGCAGGGCTCGCTGTATGGCACCACCTTTTATGGCGGACCCGGAAGCTGCGACGGCGGTTGCGGCACAGTTTTCAAACTCACTCCGTCAGGTTCGGGCTACGACGAAACGATTCTATATGCTTTTAAGGACTACACCGACGGCTATCTACCATTTGCGGCGGTTACGCTCGATGAGAGCACCGGCGCCATATACGGTACGACCTGGTGGGGTGGCACGATTCATGACGGAAACGTGTTCAAACTTACTCCGTCGGGCTCGGGCTACGACAAAACTACCCTTTATGACTTCGATCACCACCTTCACCACGGCACAAATGGTGTACTTCCCCGGAGTCAACTGTTGCTGCAACCGGACGGTACTCTGTACGGCACGGACTTCATCGGTGGAGGCGGATGCAACGGCATCGGCTGCGGGTCGATCTTCGAGCTCAAGCCCTCCGGCTCAGGCTACTCGTTCGCGTACGTTTACAATTTCCTCCATCCCCTGAACGGGGCCGACCCGGAATTCAGCAGTCTCATCGTCGATGCGAAAGGCGCGCTCTACGGGACGACGGACTCCGGTGGATCAAAAACGGACTGCTACGACGGCGGCCCCGGTGGTGCGCATGGCTGCGGCACCGTGTTCAAGATTGTGCTGAAGTGAAATTGCGACGGGCCCCCTGCGCCAGATCTCCGAGGCTGGCTGCTTGAACGTAAAAATCGTTTCTGGAAAAGAAACATTTACAGACTCGCCGGGAAGTGCATGCCGGGGCCACCGTCTTCATTCCTGCGGGCACGTGGATTTCTCTGTCCAATATCGGGAAAGACAAGATCCAGGCCATAGGAGTCTCTTCCTCGCCTGGTTTCGAAGACTATATGCGGGAGGTCTCCGTTCGTGAAGGAGAGAAAAACGTTCCCGTTTCCGAAGCGGAAGATGCGGCGATTGTGAAAAGGCACTCCCACGCCGTGATTTACAAAGAGCCGTAGCGATCGCGGCCTGTCAATGAGCGATATCGAGATTTTTCGCCAACTGACGCGATAGAATGAGCTGCGTACACGAAGCCCTATAACATTCGGTTCTAGTGGTCGCAGCTGCTTGCTCGCTGGCGACTGCAAGTGCTTTGATCAGGGCAATTATCGTTAGCCAGATGGTCTCAAGACCCTGAGCACGGTTACCTGTAGCCACTCGCCAGGGTTTCTCCTTGATTGCTTTTCACTCTTAGCATGAACTAGAGTGAGGGTGCGAAGTACTGATCAGACTCGCCGCCTGAAGGAGGCTCCCATTGCCGACCCCCACATCATCGAGTCCCACTATAGAACGCTGTATCGAAGAGTGTCTGCGCTGTGTGCACTCGTGTTCAGCGTGCGTCGAAGAGAGCCTCACATTCGATCCGGCCAGGATGGCGGAATGTATCCGGCTTTGTCACGAGTGCGCGCCGGTATGCGGCACGTGCGTGACCCTGCTGTCGGGAAACTCGCGGTTTGAATATCAGCTTTGCGCCGTTTGCGCGGACATCTGCGAAGCCTGTGCCACCGAGTGCGGCAAATATCCCGACATGGAAACCATGCGCAACTGTGCCGAGGCGTGCCGCCGCTGCGCGAAGACCTGCCGGGAGGTCGCCAAGTCCGGTCCTGTTCGACAGGTCGCGTAAGCAACAAGCGAGATCGATTCGCGACTCGATAAGCTCGCGCCCGCCTTCTCTCCGGAGCGAGCCCCTAATCTACGTTTGCCGAACGCACACGCTGGTGCGTCGAGAACATGCAGTCGCATTCTGTGCAGAGCGTGCTTCACTTAGACGAGTTCGTAATCGGTGTCACGTTATCTCAGTTGACGCCTCGATTTCGTAGCAGGCTAATTCAAGAAGGACCTGACGCCGTGAACGAATAGCAGTTTCGGGCGTGCGAACTATGCACGAACATCGGGAACTTGTTCCGCCTCCCAGAAATAACGGACCGAGCCGGAAGCAACCATTGAACCGCGAATTGCCCGAACGCGAATCTCCATCTGACCCCCAGACAAATCTAGTTGCCGAATATTTTCCTCGGCCTGGTTCTCCAATCTGGACACCCTTTTCCGTTGATAAAGCGTCAAAGGTTTTACGGGTAGCTGTGCACCGCACAGAAGATTCGCTCGTTCTTGAGGGGAGATAAGATGAAACTTAAGTGGATTCAGCTAGTCATGCTTGCTGGGATCTGTTCCTCCTTCGCTTGGGCCAAAACAAGCGAGAGGGTGCTTTTCAGTTTCAATCAGAAGGATGGAAGCACAGTAGATGCCGGCCTTGTCGCCGACCAGCAAGGGAATCTGTACGGCACCACGTTTGACGGTGGCCCCGCTGGGATGGGAAATGTGTTTGAGTTGTCACCGACCAAAGCCGGTGGCTGGACGGAAACCGTATTGCACAACTTCACTGGATCCGATGGCGCGGGTCCAGTGAGCGGCCTGATCTTCGACAACGCCGGCAATCTGTACGGAACAGCAGAGGTGGGTGGTAAAGGGAAATGCACAAACACAGGCTTGGGCTGTGGAGTTGTTTTCGAACTATCGCCCGGCAAGAACGGCTGGAAGTTCACAACGGTGTACTCCTTTGTCCCTGGAAAAACTAAGGGCGTAATTCCCACCGGCGGATTGGTAATCGACAAAGCAGGAAACCTCTATGGCACGACTTGGGCGCCCGGACTTGTCGGCGGCCCGCTCGGTGCCCGCACCCGCGCCCCATCCGCGAACACGTATTGGGGTTGCGATAAACCGGGCTGCGGTGGCACAGTCTACAGGTTGGCCCCAACCAAAAATGGCTGGAAAGAAACTGACCTTTACGCCTTCCGAGGCGACAGCGATGGAGCAGCCTCCGTGGCCAGCCTTATCTTCGATAGGGCTGGAAACCTGTATGGAACTACCAACTACGGAGGAACCACGGGGTGCACTTCAGGCTATGGCTGCGGTGTCGTGTTCGAGTTTGCGCCGGGAGAGACGACCTGGAAAGAATCTGTGCTGCATCGCTTTACTGGCGGCTCCGACGGGGCCTATCCCATGGCGAGCGTGCTTCTTGATGCGGCCGGAAACCTCTACAGCACGGCCTCGACAGGTGGCAATGAGAACGACTGCAAGATGTTGTATAGCACCGGCTGCGGCGTAGTCTTCAAGCTCGCATCCACCAACGGCAAATGGCCAACTCATTTATCTGAGTGCGTGCTTTTTGGATTCTGTTTGAGGTCCTTCAGGTCGCTACTACGGCCAAGAGCCTGTTTGTTCGTCTTGAGGTCGTCCAGGGAAATGAAGTTGACCGGAACACCAAAGAAAGTGCTCGCGACCCTTTTTTTCCACGCATCGGGGAACCCGACGCCGGTGATTTCGGTCAGAACGTCAATGCGCACGGGAGCAATTCCAATCTGATAGACCACTTGCTTCTCGGTGAATGTCTCCGCAGTAATCCCGTCATGCTCGATGGGAGCTCCGAACTTCTTAAGCGCTCCGACCACCCGGCCGGAATTCTGTGGTGAATTGTGGACCCACACGTCGAGATCTTTCGTGTAGCGCGGCTCTCCATACTTCATGACTGCGAAGCCGCCAACAATCAGATATTCAACCTCGAATTCGTTTAAGAGTTGTAGCAGTTCTTTGTAGTGTGGGTTTTCTGCCATGGCTGACTTCCTCAGCTAATTCCACCAATTCCCATGCCGCAGCAAAGATGGCTTCATCTCCCTGCTCCTGCCAAAACTCGACGTCGAACGAACGATCCGGGAACTCACGCTCCACTAGTCGTGTCTTCCATGCGGGATTTTGACGAATACTCATTTCCCCTCTTCGAATCGGCCCTTAACAGTATCAGGATATCAGGCTGAAGGGCCCGATTCTCTGTTCCTGCTGCGGAGTATCAGTCCTGAACCTCATGAGGCGACGGTTTTGCCAGTGCGGCGGGGTTGAGCTTTGAGATCTCGCGACAGGCGACCTTCTTGCGAAGCCGTTGCCAGTTCCTGGGATCAACTCGCAAAGCCTGTACGCCGGCCAGTGATGACAAACTTACGAATCTTCCATGATAGAAGACCGTTCCGTAGCGAAACAGTCGGGTGAGCAGAGCCAGCGCGTGACTGGCCAGTGTCGGATTGACGAACGGTTCCTGCCGGTCGAGAGCTTCCGCTGCGCTACAACTCGGTACGCCATCTCCGTCAAGTTCGCCCCGGATGACTTCCGGGAAAAGTTCTGAAACTGTGCGCAGCCGAACTCTGTGCCTTCGGTTCCTTCGATTGAGCGGCTCCCCAAGCACAAATTGACCACTCTCGGCGTTATTGCCCAAGTCCAGCCAGTAATCGACTTCACTCCAATCCTCCGCGCATCTGGCGATGGCAGCTCGCGCCTTCCGAGTGTCGACACATCCGATCACGATGTCTACGCCGTCTAGCCCCCGCTTTGTGTCGAGGTGCTCCGGAATCCCCTGCCAGTCCAGACCCCAAAACAGATTCAGCCGGTTGGCGAGGACGACCGACTTGTAAAGACCGATCTCAGATCGGCTAAAGGGCTGGCGCACACAATTTGTAGGAGAGATAACATCCGCGTCCAGCAGAGTGACCTGGAGACCATCCGGATGTCCGTAAGCGAGCAATGCTTGATGTAAGTACGGCAGTCCGGCGGCGATTGCGCTTCCGTTACCGCCGCATCCCACGACTAGCACACGCACCTTATTCTTGAGCAACTCGGGATGAATATGGTGAGCTTCCATAGCTGTCTCATCCTTCGCCTCTTCTCTCGAGGAATTCCTGAAGCGTTTGCTTGCTATCGGCCAGAAAGTTGAGAGGAAAATTCTGTTTCCGTCCTGCGAGGCTTGACCAGAGGCCAAGAAAGCCGGCGGGATGAGTGGTCAGTCGGACTGCGCCACTGGGATGGGTGAACTCGCTGGCGAAGTACGCCTTCTCCCAACCCGATAAGGAACCGACGCTCACTTCCTCCGGAACTCGCATACTGCCCAAGCAGATGCGGCCGTGCGCGTCAGTGTTCCAATAAGGAGCGTTCTTCAAGGGCGTGTCGGCAGCCGGCCGGCAGTCGTTTGCTAGTGCACGTACGAACAGCTCCCGCCCGTGAATCATGAACAGCAAGGCAGGATGCGGATACATCTTGCCGTTCAGTTTTTTGCGGTCGGCACTTCCGTCGCCGAAAAACATCAACCGCCGTTGCGCTCGGCTCCACCAGGCGATCAGTTCCGGTGTTCTTGCCAAAACATGATCGGGCAAAACCTCCGCGGCGATGTTCGCCCCCAGTCCCGCCGCAAGAGTCTCAAGAAACCCCATTGTGACCGATTGGCCCGCGCACAAGTACGGCGCCTCATGACGCCGGCACTTTACCTCGTGCAACGTGGCAAAGGCTCTGCTGCCTTCCTGATAAAGAAGCACTGCCTGTTTCAGACTGAAGATTCGGTTATCTCCGATTCGAACATGAGCGTTCATGATTGCTCCTCGCGCGTGATCACGCCCTCTTCATTGCCTGGCATCAAATCGATTAGCCGGCTCGCCGCGGCCAGCGTCTCACACGCGACGCCCAATGTACGGAAGCCCCGGCATACGCTGGTGGGGTCAGAAAGGTTGAGAGGAATAATGAGGTTCGGTTGGGGTGTCGTCTCCATCGCGGTTTGAGCCTCATCGTCAAAGCATCCCACTACAGCATCGCTCGTTGAGAACGCCGCGAGCAGGCACGGCAGAGCTGGATTGCTGTCCATGAGCTGTTCTCCCATGTCCTCCGTGAACTCCGGCCGTTTGGCCCGTCTCGCAATGCCACGCAGTTCCAGCAGGGCCCTGACAAGCACCTTCACTTCCCGGTTTCGTATCTTCTGGTTAAGGTCCCTCAGACTTCGGAGATTCAAAGACGCTTCTTTGAGACATCTTGGCGTGCACCCCTCAACGTCCGGCACTTCGTATTGTTCGGGATTGTCTTCGCCCTCGTACCATTCGCGTAGCATATCCACTCGCTCTTCGGCGTCGCGGTAGTCGTAGACCCGTACCCAACGATTGAGTGACCCAACGAAATGGCGAAAGAATGTTGCCGGCAGCTGCGGATGCATCTTCGTCAGGACTTCCAAGACTGGGTTTAAAAGCACGAATGCTGCGCCGTTCGGATCAACGATCAGGTAGAGCGTATCCTGCGGTCCCCGCTCGTCCGAGTAGTCAACCAGGCGGTCGCTGAGAGTGAGTTCCAGATCAAAACGTCGATCAATTGCAGTCCCTCCGTGATTACGAATCCAGCGCTCAAGAGTCAGCAACAGGTACTTAGTCGCGTCTTTTCCGCTTTTCTCCCAATCTTCCGCCACCGCGATGCCGGACTCGACCAGGATTTCCGCCAACGCGATTACCTCCCGGTCATCAGCTAGGAAACGTTGCTCAACCGGGATCTTCTGCAACGTTGGCAGAACAACTTCACAGGGTGGGGCTATCAACTTGTCGGCGGTAACGACTGTGCGGGCGGCGGGAGTGCTCGGCCATGGTGCCAGCGAGAGCATTGCGCGATGGCTTTCGCTAACAGCGTCGAACACACCTGTAGTTCCTGGCATTGTAAAAACCTCCCGAGTACTGCTTCATCGCGCGAGCGACGATCCTCGGCGATCTGCTGGAGGTTTCGCAGCACAGCTGCCTTTTCGTCGCCTTTGAGCCGCGCTCTTTCTCTTACAGGCTTTGTCTTCATTTTCCCTTCCGAGAGAGGATGAGTTCGCCGCAAATCGCGAATGGGCGCGTTTTCCACAGGGCGGTCGAGTAAGCCGCTTTTAATCTGGGCGGATTCGCCCGGATCGTCTAGAATTTGTGCGGAGAATTTCTTATGATGACGGACCCAGCCACCGCTATCAAACGTGAAGTCCTTCAATTGGTTGACCGGCAAATCGAAACCCTGCGAAACGAAGGCCGCATGACAGATTCCGCCCTGGTTGACTATCACACGCGTTCCGAAAAAATCGTCCGGCTCTATCAGGAGATGGATCGAATGGGAAGAACGCGCATCGAGTTGCAAGCCGCCAGGGCGTCATAGACCCACCCTGGTTTGAGGGGGCCAGGCCGCCGCTCGCAATCTTAGTGGTTTCGCTGAGACGGCGGCCTTGTTGTTTTTCGCGGACTCTAGTGGCTGTGACGAAATGTATCACCGTCTCGGTGCGGGCCTCACTGCTACCCCTTGGTTCCAATCGCACGAACAAAGCTGTACTGCAGGTGCTCTCCTGAGGCGTCAGGTCCGTTTATTGCGGCGGTGGCCAACTCCGGATATTGATGGCTGTAGGTGGTTTTCACTTCCTCCGGCGTCATCCTCGGGTCCGGGTCCGGAAGTTTGACACCGTTGTACGTAAAGCTGCGAGACATCACTCTTGCGCTAATCATGGCGTAGCGTTTCTCCCTGCTTCTCCGACCGCCTGCGTCGAGGGCTCCGGAGCTTGCGGCTGCGCTGGGAACAGACTCGGTGTCGTCTCGGTTGCGGTTAGTGCCGGCGGCGGTGTTTCTTCTTTCTTGCTAGCCGGATCGGGCTTCGGCACCGACGGCGCGGCTTTTGACTTTTGCCGTGCGGACTTGGCTGCGGCATCCATTTCTGCCTTCGCTTCGGCAAGGGTGCTACCCAGCTCAAGGTGAGAGTCGACGTAGCTGGCAAGATGCTTCCCCAGTTCCGCGTCCAGCTCCTCCGCCGATCCCGAGTAGCTCAACGGAGTCGTAAGAGCCTCGTCCTCGCCTTCTTTCACCGTTGTCGGGATCACGTTCACTTTCAGTTTTGCATCAACTCTGGCGACTGTAATCAGCAGAGTCCGTTCTTTCAGCAATGGCATGAGTTCGACAAACACGTTACGTTCCTCCTTCAACCTGTGGTGTTCTGTAGTGTTGAAATTCGATAACGACAATTCGGGTAGCGCCGGGACGGACACTCGATCGCGGGTTTTGGGGTGAGTAGGCGGCGTGCGCCCGTCCCTGTCTGCGGCTCTACCAAGATGGAGAGGTTTCCACAGATCTCTTCTGTCTTAGAAGGGGATGTCGTCGTCAGCTATTGCGGGGACGGGCTCCGGATTAGATTGCCCGCTGGGCGTTTCTCCCGTGCCTTCCTGTCCGTTATCCCGCGAACCGACCAGGACGATGTCTCGAGCGACAATCTCTGTTCGATATTTCCTTTCGCCGCTCTGCCGGTCTTCCCACGACGATGTTTGTAGCTTGCCTTCAACGTAGAGCTTCGATCCCTTCCGCACGTACTCTCCCACGATCTCTGCCAGACGCTGCCAAGCCACAACGCCGTGCCATTCTGTCCGGTCTTGCCATTGGTCGTTCCTGTCTTTGAAACGTTCGTTCGTGGCGATGCTCACTTTCGCGACAGGAACTCCACTGGCCGTGTACTTGACCTCAGGATCCCGGCCTACGTTTCCTACCAAGATTACTTTGTTAACGCTTTTCGCCATCTCATTCTCCAGTTGCTTCCTTCATGAAAACCCGCTGGTGCTGCCGCACTCCATGCAGCGATAGCAGGAGCCGTTTCTCACCATCAGCGAGCCGCAGATCACACACACGGGGGCATCTCCCAACGCGACAACCTGCCGCAGTGCCGTGACCACGCTGCCCGACTCGGGCTGCGGCGGCGCCTGCCTCGCCAACTCAAACAGGATCCCCTGCTCACCTTTCAGGAAACGCAGTTCGAGCCAGCGGAACAAGTAGTCCATTAGCGATTTTGCATACCCAATCTTTGGATTCCCCGACCAACCACTTGGCTCAAACCGTGTGTGGCTGAACTTGTCGCAGAGGACTTGCAACGGTACCCCATACTGCAACGCCAGGGACACAGCAGTTGCGAACGAGTCCATCAATCCAGAAACGGTCGATCCCTCCTTAGACATCCGGATGAACATTTCACCGGGGAGGCCGTCTTCGTACAGACCGACAGTGACATAGCCCTCCTGCCCGCCCACCGAGAAATGATGGGTTAGGCTGTGCCGCTCGACTGGAAGGCGTCGCCTCACTGCCGGTGTCTCTCGGGACTGTTCCGGTCTGCTTTCTTCCCCCGACTTCAGTGGGTGCTCTTCGCTGTGGTCGACAGCCGCAAGTTCGCTCGTTTCTGGCATTGGAACCTCGTCACTGCTCTTGCAAGATTCAAAATTCGCGTACGTGCAAAGCGCTCACTTCTCGTTTTCAGTTTTCTCGAACAGCACCGCAAGGTGATCCTGATAAACAGGCTTCCAGTCCAGTCTCTCCCGCAAGACCGTTGCCAAGGCCGAATCAACAGGAAGGAGTACGGCGTTCACGTGATACCTCTCCAAGATGCTGGCCCAGTCCGGGCACGCATCCCACACCCGCAGTCCTTCTGCGACGAAGTCGGGGCCGTAAAAATCTGTTCGACCATCATCGAAAACCGCAATCGAAGGCCAAAGACGGTAGATCAGATACCCACCCCACTGCCAGCTTGCGTACACCTTCATATGCGGCTCGAGGTCAGCCTTAGAGACGAAAGTGGCCGCATCGAACGGGAAACGGCTAGGGTCAAATTCAGGGCGAAGAGTTTTGCCTCGGCCGGGATGCGCCATGAGCAGAGCGAGCACCACCACCGCAGCGCACGGCAGGAGATGCCAGCGCCTCCGCGCGTCACTGCACGCGATCATTCGTAGTCCGTCTTCTAACTCCCTAAGGCACCCACTGAGATTGCCGAGCCACTGCGAACGCCAACGTGAGGTCGCGTAGTCCAACCATTCCCGCATCGCCAAACCGATGCCCGGCGCTGCAACAACCGCGAAAATCGGCACGTTGCGTGCCGAGAACAATGCCAAGTGTGACCAACTCAGGAGCAGAAGCACATGAACCAACCGTCCCCTGCCCAGGTGCCAGACTGCCGCGGCGATGGCCAGCACCAGAAACGTTTCGAAATAGGCGGCCGTAAACGAATGAAAGTCGATGGATTGAAATTCACTGATGCGCTGCACATAGAACGAAGAACTGAGATATTGGGCAACGTGGAGATGCAAGTGATATCCATAGGGGTTGACGAGGCTCGCGGCGGCGCACGCCCCGGCAGTCAACAAGTACTTCCTCGCTCGAACCCATGCATTTTGTCTCGCGCCACGGACCAGTTCCTCGGTCGCCGCTCCAATTGCATAGGTAATCAGCACGACTATGCCGACAAAAAACCCTCCGTGCAGATTCACCCAAAGGATTGTGAGCGGGGGAAGAGCCAAGAGAGTAGCGGGCCCACGCTTCCGCTCGGTCCGGTTCAACACCCGGCAAAACACCGCGGCGAAGAGGGGGGTTACAAGATGTGGCCGCGCGAGCCAGTGTATGGTGCTCGCCGACATTGCCAGCCCAGTCAGAGTGATCGCGATCAGACGATGCCCGGATTCCTCCCGTATGCTCCTGTAAACGCAGACCGACGTAGCCCCCAGCAGCAATAGACTCACCAGAACAATTCCGGCCAAGCCGTAACGCTGGTGAACTGCCGCCATCAGGACGTCTGAAAGCCACTCCCAAGCAAACCAGGGTTGGCCGACCGTTGTGAATGAGAAGAGATCCGTCGTGGGAACGCGCCCGTTCTGCAAGATCCATTCCCCGGTCCGGATATGCCATCCAGTATCGGAATCGGTGAGCAGCCAGCCGACTCCAGTCGTGCACCAAAACAACACAAGAGTTGGTGCTAGGAAAGCCAGATCGGATAGCGATGGCATGAGGGAAATCGACGCTCCGAATGGCCGCTGCGGACCTCCAGACATCTCCGCTTGTTCCTGCAGGAGACTCATCTGAGTGGCTCACTGTCGGACTTCGCTCTCAGACTCGAGGGCGGCAGGATGGCTCGGTTGCGCTTCGGAGAAGTAGCGCGCGGAGCCAGGACTCCGTGATGAAAGGAGCGGGTCGTGCTCGACTGGCCTTCTCAACCACCGTCGATTGAAAACATGAATTACCAGTGGCGTGCCGGTCGCCGCCGCAAGAAGAGCCCCGCCCGGATTGAGGTGAAGACCACCCCCAAGCACGACAAAAAGGAACAGGAAAAGGCAAACCACCAACGAGCCTTGTTTGATGTTCGCGAGCACAGTGACCCTCCCGAAACAGTGGGGACTTTATGATTCGCTCAACCGCGTGTCACTCTCACCTAGCCGGACAACGTCTCGGCAGTCTCACGGCAAACAGCAACTTCGTGGTTTGAATCGTCGAGTCTCGGCTGGACAAGCGGTCGCGGCTTTCGCAAGTAGTGGGCGTGGGTACAGCCCACGCAATTCACACCTTTGGTCGCGGCGCGAACCAGCGGCAGAAATTTCTCAGGAATCGCGATCGCCTCGCCGGCTAGCGAATAGAATGTGGGCACCGCGCTGCCGGCTTGGGCCTTATCTTTCCCGTTCAGATCCAGTTCCAGGCGCCCATGAATGCCCCGGAAAAGAATCTCGGATTCCACATGCGGCCTTTCCCCGCTTGTAACGGAACTCAGCGCGTGCCGCGTGACAATCAGTTCGTACGTTCGCCCCTTTCGAAGCATATCCAGGCGTACCAATGCCCCTGATATGACAACTGCGTGCAGGCCGTTCACTGCAATCGTCTCGACTCGATGAAGATATTCAAGTGGCTGCCCGTCTTCAGCAGCGAAGCTCACGTACCGACCTATATCGCCCGCGCAGCCGCCCGACTCCAGACCACGTATCACATACCGTCGCGCCAGTTGCTGGTGTTCAACGCTGACGAGGGAGTGAGCAAAGATACCGCGATCCTTCAGCATCCTCACCGCCCGCCTTGCCAGCGGCAGTCCCGCTGTGCCCGTAAATTTCTGTCTGGCCATGCAGATCCTCTCCTCCTTCATCTATGCGGTCATCCGGACAGGGATCGGCTTTCCAACCGCTGCCCGAATCATTTCTTTGGTGCAGCCTGCCCAACATTGATAGAAGCGCGGATCAGAGACAAGAATCGCCAGGTTGTCCCGGCCGCGATCGCGTCCTGCGAGCGCACACGAGGGGCACCGCGCCACATAGTTGCGGCCTACGACTCTGGTCTCAGAAACAAAGTCGAGGATGCAGAAGCCTCGTCGCTCCCCTCGTGATTCACGCGCGCCGCGGAGCTCGGTTTCCGGTCTCACCTTTGCAAGACTCGGCGGAAGTGCTTTTCCCCTCGTGAACCCGTCCAACTCTTCGTCCGTCAGTTTGCGCAACCGAGTCAGAAATTCGATCTGCGCTTCCAACGTGTAATCGGCGCCGTAAAACCAGAACCGACGTTTTGCGCCGCGATGGATTCCCAGCGGTCCTCGTATCGCATTGCCGAAGGCGCCCTCTTGGATCTCGTCGTGTTTCGGGAACACTTCGATTCCCTCAGCCAATCCGGCTCCCTTCACTGGTAGTCCCAGCTTCTGTGCCAAGTCGTAGATATAAATTCGGCACTTTCTCGCGAGCAGCGGAACTGCCAGGAAAATCCAAAGGTGGCCTCCTCGCTTGCTCATCTCAAGTGCCGATTCCACACGGTCCTGCGTTAGCTGATACTGAAGTTTGATCAGGTCGTCCATCGCGCGCGCGTAATCGGCATCGATGGCGACCCACTTGCAGCGCTGGTTGGATGGGTTGACGGCGTACAAGCCAATCGTGATTTTCCCCTCCAGGTGATC
>Ga0206832_10199_pt1 | contig 14394 bp, 11 predicted proteins | sample Alteio_BWOrgCont_74_FD_152896 | JGI IMG/M metagenome (GOLD analysis project Ga0206832, IMG submission 152896) | Enriched cells from forest soil in Barre Woods Harvard Forest LTER site, Petersham, Massachusetts, United States -... | ecosystem: Environmental > Terrestrial > Soil > Temperate forest >... | reverse complement strand
GAGATTTTCGTGATCGATGACGAGGCGCGCAAACTGATTTACGACCGCGTGCCGACTTCCGTTTTGCGTGCGCGCGCGCGGGAAATGGGCATGAGGACTTTGCGCGAGGACGGCATCCGAAAAGTCCTCGCCGGATTGACCACGCCCGAGGAAGTCATCCGCGCAACGACGGGCGACGAAGCGTAACCGGATTTTTATGTCATACCAAATGTCAGACTTGTTGCAGTTGGTCGTGTCCGAGGGCGCGTCTGATCTGCACATCCGCACGAACGTGCCGCCGGTCATCCGCGTCCACGGAATTTTGCACCGCGTCGAAGGCCCGATGCTCAAGCCGGAAGACACCGAGGAATTGATGCGCAGCATCACGTCCGAGGAGCACATCCAGTCCATCCGCGAGCGCGGCGGCGCCGATTTTGGTTTTGCATTCGGCGACGCGGCGCGTTTTCGCGTGAGCGCGTTCAAGGAGAAGGGAAATTTCGCGATGGTGCTTCGGCAGATTCCCAGCAAGTTGCTGACGATGGAGCAGATCGGGATTCCGCCGAGCGTGAAGGAACTGCTTTACAAGCCGCGCGGACTGGTTTTGGTGACGGGGCCGACCGGTTCGGGAAAAACCACGACGCTCGCCTCGATGCTCAACATCGTCAACGAGGAACGCGAAGAAGCGCACATCATCACGATCGAAGACCCGATTGAATATTATCACAAGCATAAAAAGGCGCTCGTGACGCAGCGCGAAATCGGCGTGGACGTGCCGAATTTTGCCGAAGGTTTGCGCCGCGCTCTGCGCCAGGATCCGGACATCGTGCTCGTCGGTGAAATGCGCGATTTGGAAACGATTGAAGCGGCCATCACTGCTGCAGAAACCGGCCACTTGGTCTTCGGAACATTGCACACGACCGGCGCGGCGAAAACGATTGACCGTATCACGAACGCGTTTCCGACGAACCAGCAGGAAATGGTTCGCATCCAGCTTTCGACGGTCATGCAGGCGGTCATTTCGCAATTGCTCATTCCGCGAATTGACAAGCCGGGTCGCGTCGCGGTTTTTGAAATCATGGTCAACACGCCGTCCATCGCCGCGCTTATCCGCGACAATAAAACTTTCCGCATCCAGTCCGACATCCAGACCGGCTCGAAGTGGGGCATGGTGACGCTGGATTCATTTCTGATGGAAAAATATGTGGCGGGACTGATCGCGCGCGAGGAAGTCATCACCAAGGCGCAAGACCCGACGACCATCCAGGCGAAATTACAGGAGATGGAACTGGCGCAAGGATCGAGCGCGGCTCCCAAAGGTGCAAAAGCCGCAAAATAATTTTCTAAAATGGCCGAAGAAATCTCAAATCCGTTGCTCGCGCTCATCAGAGAGCAGGGGTTGATTGACGACCTGCAATACGAGGAGGTTGTCGCCGAACTCAAGCGCAACAACACGCCCGTGATGCAGGTCTTGCAGGACTTCGGCATCATGAAGCTCGACGACATTCTGCATGTCATGGCCAATCATATCGGCGCGGAAATCGTTTCGTTGAAAGACCGGGAGATTTCACCCGACCTTCTGGGCACGGTTCCGGCGAACGTCGCGCGGATGTATCAGTGCATCCCTGTCGCCATGAGCAACGGCACGGTTCAAATCGCGCTGGCCGACCCGCTCGATCCGGCCAAACCCGACGAAATTCATTTTGCCATCAAGCGCGATGTGCAGATCGTCGTCGCCGATCCCGCTGAAATTGAAAAAACGATTGAACGGCTTTACGGGCAGGACGACAGCACCGGAAATTTTGCGGACATCCTCAAGGAACTCCGCTCGGACGCGGACATCGCCCGGGAAGTCAGCGCCGCCGGTGAAGATGCCAAGGCTGCCGAGGCGCTCGCCAACGAAGTGCCGATCGTGAAGTTTGTGCAACTCGTGCTGCAGCAAGCCGTGCAGGATCGTGCGAGTGACATCCACTTCGAGCCGTTTGAAACTGAATTTCGCATTCGCTACCGCGTGGACGGCGCGCTTTACGAAATGGCGCCGCCGCCCAAGCACCTTGCATTGCCGGTCATTTCACGTTTGAAGGTCATGGCGAGCCTGGACATTTCAGAAAAACGCCTGCCGCAGGACGGACGCATCACTCTGGCCATCAATGGCCGGCAGATTGATTTACGTATGTCCACGCTCCCGACGCAATTCGGCGAGTCGGTCGTGCTGCGCGTGCTCGACCGCTCAGCGGTGAAACTTGAACTCGAGGCGCTCGGCTTTCCGAAATATGTTTTTGATTTCGTGGGCGAGGTGATTCAGCGGCCCAATGGAATTTTCGTCGTCACCGGCCCGACTGGTTCGGGCAAAACGACGACGCTTTATTCAGCTTTGCGCCGGGTCAATACGATTGATTCAAAATTGCTCACGGCGGAAGACCCGGTCGAATATGACATTGAAGGCATCATGCAGGTCGCCGTCAACGAGGCGGCGGGCATGACTTTCAGCAAGGCACTGCGGTCATTTTTACGTCAGGACCCGGATATAATAATGGTCGGTGAAATGCGCGATCTGGAAACGGCGCAGATTTCCATTCAAGCCTCGCTCACCGGACACTTGGTCTTGAGCACGCTGCACACGAACGACGCGGCGGGCGCGGTGACACGCCTGGTGGACATGGGCGTGGAGCCGTTTTTGATTTCTTCGACGCTGATGGCCGTGCTCGCGCAACGGTTGGTGCGGACGATTTGCAAAAATTGCCGGACGCCGTTCGAGCCGACGGAAGATCAACTGGCATTGCTCAATCTTTCGCCGCACGATCTGGGCGACAAGGCTTTTCATTATGGGCGCGGCTGCTCGGTCTGCAACGACACCGGCTACAAGGGGCGCAAAGGAATTTATGAACTGCTCGTCATCAGCGAGGCCGTCCGCGCATTGATCAATGACCGCGCACCGACGGTCGTTGTGCGCCAGAAAGCCGTCGAGCTGGGCATGGTGACGTTGCGCGAAGACGGTTTGCGCGGTATTTTTGAAGGTGACACCACCATCGAGGAAGTGGTCAAATACACCTGAACCCATTTGATTTGTTATGCCGAGATACGATTACGTCGCACTGGATGCCCGTGGCAAAGAGACAAAAGGCTTGATTGACGCCGCCAGCCAGAACGAGGCCATTGGCCGCGTGAAGGAAATGGGTTTGTTCCCCACCAAGATCACCGAGGCCGACAAAATCCAGGAAAAATCTTCCGGAAAAAAAGCGAAGCCCGCCGCCAGGGCTGGTGGCAAGAAAAAAGGCGGCGCGATGAACCTCCAGATTAAAATCCCAGGATTTGGCGGGCGCGTGAAGCCAAAAGTATTGACGACGTTCACGCGGCAATTGGCGACGCTCGTGGACGCGGGATTGCCGCTGCTGCGCGGGTTGCGTGTGCTGGAAAAACAGGAACGCAACGCGGCCTTGAAAAGAATTTTGGCCGAATTATCCCTGGCGATTGAAGGCGGCAGCACTTTTTCCGAGGCGCTGGCGCAGCATCCGAAAGTTTTCAACCGTTTGTTTGTCAACATGGTCAAGGCTGGTGAATTGGGCGGCGTGCTGGAAGTTGTCTTGAAACGGCTCGCGGAATTTTCAGAAAAGGCGCAGAAGATCAAAGGCAAGGTCAAGGCCGCACTGTTTTATCCCGTGGCGGTGATGATTGTCGCCATAGGCATCCTGATTCTGTTGATGGTGTTCGTCGTGCCGAAGTTTCAGGAGGTTTTCGGCGGCATGGGAATGAAATTGCCGGGCTTTACCCTTTTTGTGCTTGGTGTCAGCAATCTGATCAAGTCGCATATTTTGAAGACGATCGGAGTTCTGGCGGTGATCGTGGTCGCGTTTCTTCTGACCATCAACAAAACAAAAAGCGGCCGTTACTTTTGGGATTATTTCAAACTCAAAATGCCCGCGCTCGGCCCCGTTATCAGCAAGGTCGCCATTTCACAGTTTGCGCGCACGCTCGGCACGCTCGTGAGCAGCGGCGTCCCCATTTTGCAGGCGCTGACCATCGTCAGGGAAACTTCCGGCAACGTCATCATCGCCAATGCCATCAGCAAGGTGCATGAAAGCGTCAAGGAAGGCGAAACCATCACCGCGCCGCTCGAAGGTTCCGGCGTTTTTCCGCCGATGGTCGTCAGCATGGTGGACGTCGGCGAACAAACCGGCGCGATGCCGGAAATGCTTTTGAAAATCGCCGACAATTACGACGAGGAAGTGGACAACGCCGTCGCTGCCATGACCTCGCTGCTCGAACCGATCATGATCGTGTTTCTGGCTGTCATCGTCGGCAGCATCGTGATTGCGATGTTCCTGCCGTTGATTTCAATGATCAGCAATTTGAGCGGCGATGAAAGTAATGGTGGTGGCGGTGGTGGCGATTGATGCGCCTAGCCAAAAGTGTCAATTTTCCTGATAAAACGATAAATCCATTGACAAATGCCATGCTTGCGTGTAAATACATGGTAAATACATTGCATGGGCGTTCTATTTACAATTAGCCCTTTATGGAGTTCGATTGGAACAATGCGCCCTTTGAGTTGGACAGTTCTTTGACCCAGCGGGAAGTGGAAGAATCGTTTGAAGATCCGTTTGCCATCCGGTTGCTGCCTGACTCGCCGAGGTTTGGCGTGCAGGCGCGCTTTTTTAATTTAGGAATGTCAGCCGGCGGAATCGGTGTCGTCAGCGTGTATAAGACAAACGGCCGGCTGGTCCGGGTTTTGCACGCGCGCGGGTTCGAGCCGGAAGAAAGATTTTTCTACCAGCGAAAAATGGACCAGACGCTTTCGTGAGGCGCGACGCAAAATTTTTTTAAGCCATGCGGACTTTTGCCAACTGGGAAGACGTGCCGATTTTCGACAGCGAAAATGCCGAGGCGGATTTTTGGTCGGAGAACCGCCCCGATTTGCGCCTGATGGAGGCGGCCACGGCGGGCAGCGCGGAATCATCCGAGTCCGTGACGATCACGCTGCGGATTGATCCGCGGATGCTCGCGCGCATCAAGCGGCTCGCGCGGTCGCGGTATCTGAATTACCAGAGCATGATCAAGCAATGGTTGAGCGAGCGGATGGAGCAGGAATTAAAATGAAAGCCACGATTGTAAAAAACACTTCAACTGCGCGTCGCCGGGCGTTCACGCTCATCGAACTGCTTGTCGTCATCTCCATCATCGCCGTGCTGGCGGCTTTCACGATTCCGGTCATGCGCACCGTGAAGATACGCCAGTATGAAAGCCACGCGCAGGCGGAGATGGCGCAAATCGAGACGGCGATTGAAAGCTACAAGGCGGCAAATGGATTTTATCCGCCGGACAGCCCCAACACGCTGGTCAACCAGCTTTATTATGAATTGATCGGCACTTACACCAATGCTGGAAATTTTATAACTTTGGATGGCAGCTCGCAGATTGCAATAAGTTCGGTAAACACTGCTTTTAATATTGGAGGTTTTGTTAATTCTGGTTCTACCAATAACAACAACTCTGGGGATGATGTAAGAGTTGCTAGAAATTTTCTTCCCGGTTTGAAACCGGGACAGTATGGAAGTTTCACGAACAACGGAGTTTTAGTGACGGTGCTTGCCACTTCAGTCGGCGGCCCGGATCTTGGCGGGTTGGTGGTAGGCGGCGTGAATCCGTGGCGCTATAATTCGTCCAGCCCCACCAACAATCCCGGTTCGTATGATTTGTATGTGCAGCTTAACATTGGCGGGAAGACAAATCTCATTTGCAACTGGAGCAAACAGGTGCAGATCAACAATCCATTGCCTTGAAATTTATGCAAACCGGCGAAGATTTTGTGGACGACAGCAGCGGTCATCTCGTCGCCGTTGACTGGCATGATTGCGCGTGGTGTCCGCGCATCGCGGTGCAAAATCGTCCGCAGTCTCGCCGTCGCCAAACTGTGAAATCATTGTTCAGGACGCCGTCAATTTCGTATTCTTCCCGCCGCAAACCGATTTTTTCAAAAACCATGAAAACGAATCCGCTCCAATCACGCCGCCATCGCGCGGGCTTCACGCTGGTCGAATTGCTCGTCGTCATCGCCATCATTGCCATTCTGGCGGCGATGTTGCTGCCGGTTTTGAGCCGGGTCAGTGTCAGCGCGAAAAAAACCAAGGCGAAGCTGGAAGAGCAGGACATCGTTACGGCCATCCAAGGTTATGATTCAGCCTACGGGCGTTTTCCGGTTTCTCCCGCCGTTCAAAATTCGGCTTCGGCGACGAACGGGGATTATACTTACGGCGGCACAGGACACGATGTGGGTGGCAATGTTACTTGGACGCTGGGGACAATGACCAACAATGACGTCATCGCCATTTTGATGGACGTCACAAATTATCCCGGCGGTGGATGGACGGTGAACACGAACCACGTCAAGAATCCGCAGCAGACAATATTCCTGAATGCAAAGGTGTCGGGCGACACAAGTTCGCCGGGCGTGGGCACAGATTTGGTCTATCGCGATCCATGGGGAAATCCCTACATCATCACGATGGATTTGAATTATGACGAGCAATGCCGTGATGCGTATTACTCGCAGACAAGCGTGTCGCGACAAAGTGGTGCGAATGGTTATTTTGGCTTGATTGACCCGACGGATTCGACGGGTTCAGACAATAATTTTCAATATCGCGGCAAAGCCATCGTCTGGTCCGCCGGGCCGGACGGGAAAATTGACACTAACGGCACCGTAAACGCAATCAGCGGCGTCAACAAAGACAATGTCTTGAGCTGGCAGTAAAAGTTTTTTGAAAGTTGTTGTTGTGAAAGTCGCGCGTTGTAAATCCGGGTTCACGTTGATCGAGATGCTCGTGGTGATTTCGATCCTCGGCATCCTCGCGGCGTTGACGGTTCCGGCGCTCAAAAATCTCGGCAAGTCCAACGCACAAATCAGCGCGTCACGGCAGTTGCTCGACGGCGTCGGGCGCGCGCGGCAATTGGCCATGGCCAACCGCACGACGGTCTACATGGTTTTTGTCCCGACGAATTTCTGGAACATCTCTCCCGGAACATTCAACACCGCGTGGTGGCAAAGTCTGACCCTTGCCCAGCAGACCGCCGCGACCAATCTGTGCGACAAACAATTGAGCGGCTACACGTTCATTTCCAGAGGCACGCTTGGCGACCAGCCGGGACCACAGAACTGGCATTATCTGGAGCCGTGGCAGAATCTGCCGGACGGTTCGTTCATCGCGCAGCAAAAGTTTGTCGGCACCAACACGATCGTGAACCAGGCCACGGGCGCGGCGTATCCGGTTTCACAATTCAGCTACACGAACAACATTCCATTCCCCACGGAAACAACGCAAACCAATCCCGTGACCAGGGCCAATCTGCCGTTTCTGCCTTACATCGCGTTCAATTACCTCGGCCAGTTGGTTTCCGGCAAAGACGAATACATTCCGCTCACGCGGGGTAGCGTGCTGCCTGCGATTGACAGGACGACAAAAGCATTTGTGCTTAAAGTTTCGCCGCAGGTTTTGGAGGAGCCGCCGGGCAACAGCACCAACTCCTCGTTCAACATCATCCACGTTGACTGGCTGACGGGCCGCGCGGTCCTGGAATTCCAGAAAGTCCAATGAAATTATCCCCCCGGCATTTTCGCGCGTCGCAGGCGGCCTTCACGATGATGGAGATCGCGATCTGCCTGGCGATCATCGGCATCGCGCTGCTTGGCATTATCCGCGTGTTGCCGATCGGCATGAACGTGCAGAAAGACAACCGAGAGTCCACCGTCATCAATCAGGACGCGACGATTTTCATCGAGGCCATCCGCAATGGCGAGCGCGGCTCGGACGATTTGACGAATTATGTTTATGGCATCACAAATTACTGGGCGCAATTTAACGCGAACGGCGCGCTCATTTCGTCCGGCACCAGCGGTTACGACTATTACGGTTCTTTTCCAACGCCGCCGTTATTTCCCATTAACAAAGGCTCGCGTATCGTCGGATTGTTGAGCACCCCAAAATATCTGGCGCTTGACGACCAGACGCCCGTGAATAATCTCGCCAATGGCGGTTACAGCAATCATTTCGTCGCCTACGTTCATTCATTGAGCGGCCCGGCTGTGGAAAAACCGCCGCAAGACAATGACCTTTTGCGTGGCGATTCCTTCAGCTACCGCATTATTTGTGAGAACACGGCATTGGAGACTGACACGAATATGCTGAACATGCCTTTCAACAAACAGCTCGCAGCAAATTTGCGCGAACTCAGGCTGACGTTTTTATGGCCGCAACAGCCCAACGGCGCGCTCGGCGCCGGACGGCAGACATATCGCACGCTTGCCGATGGTCAAATAACGCAAACGAATGACAATTCTATAACGCTGTATTTTTTCCAGCCGCAATCCTTCACCAACGCGCCGCCATCGCCGTGAAAAAAGAATTTTCAATTTCCGATTCGCGATTTCCGGTTGAAAACCGGGAAGGCAAAGTGCGCCGCTCCTCAATCGCAAACGGCTTCACCCTCGTCGAGGTGCTGGTCGTGGTGGCGCTGCTTTCGCTGATCGTGGTGGCGTTGATGGCGGTGTTCAACACCACCCAGACCGCGTTTCGCGCGAGCGTCACGCAGTCGGACATCCTGGAAGGCGGGCGCTCGGCGATGGATTTGATGACCGGAGATTTGCGGGAGATGTCGCCTTCGCTGGGCGCGAACAATGGAGCGATGAATTTTTGCGTGACGAATTATGGTTATCCGCCGCTGGATCAATCATTGACCGCCAGCAGCAACACGCGGACAAACGTGCAGGAAAATTTTTTCATCTTGAGCCGTAAAAATCAGGACTGGACCGGCACAGGTTACGTCGTGATCACCAATTCCGCGCAGGGAAATCTTTATTCACTTTACCGTTTTTCCATGACGATGAATGTGTCGGCATCCAACAGCCCGGCGCAGCTTTACACCGATTTTTTGAACACGGACTATACGATTTCACCGCCTTGGAGCCGCTTGATTGACGGCGTCGTGGGATTGCGCGTTCATGCATTCGACCTCAACGGCGCGCTGATCAACACTAATGTCTTGGCTTCGCTCATGCGGACAAATTCACTGCCGAATCTTCCGGGGGAAACCGGCTATGTTTTTTACGGCAACGCCCTGCCGGCGTCGGTGGAGATCGAAATGGCCGTGCTGGAAGACCGGGCGTTGCAACGGGCCGAATCGTTGCCCGACGATGTGCCGGCACCGCCGAACGACCGGCGCACATTGTATTTGCAGGAGCAGGCGGGCAAAGTCCACATTTTCCGCCAGCGCGTTTCGATCCCGAATGTTGATCCGGCCGCTTATCAATGAAATTGAATTTCCAAAATGATCGTGGCAGCCGAAGTCAATCGGCTCGTTCTGATTTGAGCGGACTCACATCCGCAGCTGCGCGCCAATCATCCGGCATCGCGCTCATCGTCACGCTGATTTTGCTTTCCGTGACGCTGATCATGGCGCTCGCGTTTCTGGCCATCAGCAGCCGCGAACGCGGCTCCGTCACCACCGAATCCGACACGGCCACCGCGCGGCTCGCCGCCGACGCCGCGCTCGCCCACGCCGAGGCGCAAATCATGGCCAACATCCTTTCGACGACCAATCCCTACAGCTTCAGCCTGCTCGTCTCGACCAATTATATAAATCCAATTGGATTCCAGAGCGGTGTTTCCAGTTTCACCAATGTCAATTATGTTTTGCCAAATGGCGCGCCAATCATAGACAACGACTTTTTGCAGAATCTCACCAACCTGCTTTATCTCCCGCGCGCGCCCGTGTATTTCCCGCATTCCGGCGGCGGCTCTAACGAATTCCGTTTCTTCCTCAACCTGAACCGCAACCTGGACGCCAACGGCTATCCGCGTTTCGATCCGAACGGCGTCGTCACGGAAGTGGACAACAATAATAATATCATTGGCACGAATTTCAACGAAGTCGGCGACCCCGAATGGATCGGCGGCCTGGAACGTCCCGACGTGTCGCACGGGCCGAACAACCGTTTTCTTTATCGCTACGCCTTCATCGCCGTGCCGGTCGGGAATGGGCTTGATGCGAATTACATCCACAATCAGGTTTTTGATGAATCTCTGGGTAATCCAATATCCGTCAATCCGAACTCGGCGAATTCAGATGTATTTTTCCGCAATCAAGGCGTTGGCTCGTGGGAAATAAATCTGGCTGCGTTTCTTGCGGACTTGAATACGAACAAGTGGGCGACTTACAATTATTTTGAGCCAGCGTTTCCAAACACAGGCGTCGCCTTCGACGATGCTCGCGCGCTATTGTCCTATCGTTACGCGAACAACTACGCCTCGCTTGCCAGCGTGCAGAATCTTTTTGGCAACGCGGGCGCGACTGCGTTTCAAAATGACAGGATTGACGGTTACAGCGACGGGCCGTTGCAGACGAACACGGTTTTGCCGTTTGAAAATGACAACGCCGGCCTGCCGTGGGCTGGCGCGGACAACACAAATCATTTCTTCACGCCCGGCGAATTTTTTGATCCGACGAAGACCGCCGGTTTTTCCACCAACCTCCTGAATGCCGGCACGAACAATTCCAGCTACGACCGCTACACGTTTTACCGGATGCTTTCGCAGCTTGGCACGGATTCCTCGGCGGAGTCGGGAAAAATAAACCTGAACTACTCGAACGCGATCGCCCAATTCGACGCCAACGGCGCTCTCACGAACATCAGCATCATTCCCGGCGCGGAAACAAATCTCACGCCATGGACGCCGTTCCAATTTTTCACCATCGCCGCCGACAAGATGCTGCGCGATTATACGACCTTTTGGCGTCAGGGCGACCCGACAAATTTTGTCGCCACGTTTTATAGCGTGACCAATTTTACTCCCATCGCGGCCAACTATAATTTGATGACGAACTATCCGGCGTTTGGCATCACACGCATTCCAGTTTTAGTGAGCAATCAGTTTGTTTATACTCCCGCCGTGCAACGATTGCTCCAACTTGCGGCGAACATCTACGACGCGACTACAAATAACACATTTGCTTTGGGTAACAATTTTCCGTCAAGATTTCGCCCTCTTTTCGATAGGGATGTGAACGGAAATGTTTTTGTTGTTGGCTATGTTCAGCAGACCGATCTGATTAATCAAGCTACTGAATTTTCCAATCCCGAATTAGCTCCGCCAGTTGACGCTTCGGATTTGCCAATCGGACTGGGCACGAATATTTTGGAAAATGTTTATGGTGTTCCATGGATTTTGGGAGCGAAGAAAGGGTTTCCAAATTTTAATGAATACTCGACAGAAAATGCCGTATGGCTTACGCGTAAAATACAGGTCACGCGCAACACGAATAGCGTGCCGTATCAATTTGCCACAAACCAGATGTATGTGATGGCCATTTCAAATTGGTTTGGCGTGGAATGTTGGAACTCCTATCGCGCCAATTATCAAGGGCCGGTGGAAATGATGGTGCGGCATTCTGTAAACATGACGTTAACCAATTATGACTATAACATGACCTATGAGAATGCTTCGAATACATATGAAACCTTTACCTATCCACAGCCGAACACGTGGCAAGGCTATCAAATTTCTCCGGGGCTTTCGTTTTTGACCCCGATGAACACAAACATTACTTTGTTTCCCGGTAGCAGTATTTATGTCTATAACGTGCCAAGTGTTTCCTACTTTATGCCTGTGCCTACCAATGGACTTAATTATTTGGACAAAGGAATTTTACCATTTCCCCATTTTGGATTACTAATCACGAACCGTTTGCAGGTAGTTATAATTGATTATTCTGCAGGGCCGAGCAGCGGACAGATTGTTGATTATGTTCAACTCAACGGACTGGACACCAGCCGCCCTGATTTGAGCTCCGAGATTGCGGACAACCCGCCCAACCCCGGTCCCAGTGATGGGGATTTTTGGGACATCACCACAAACGGTGGCCAGCCGCAGGGTGTAATCAACCAATATTATTATTCACGCAACGGTGGAACTTTGCCGAAAGATGATGGCGATGCGGGTCAATGGTCAAAAGATCCGATTCCTGGTCTTAACTTCATCAGTGACGCTGCCGAGCGGGCTTATTTTCAATTATTTTTTACCACTCTCGCTAGCAAGACATATACTGACCCAAATGGGAAAAAAGGAACAATACAGAATACCAGCACAAATGTGCAGGAACCTTTCACGCCAACGCGTATTAGTGTAAAGGATTATAGCTGGCAGGCGAATGATCCATTGGTTCACTATCTTGCCAGTGATTTGGAACGAACTGGCGGTATTAATAATCAACAACACACTTTAAGTTGGCCGAGCTCTGCGCCATTCAGTTTGGGTGCATTAAATGAGCGTTATATGCCGTGGGGCGGACATCTTCCAATTAACTTAAATGCTCCTGATTTTAACGCAACAAACGCCTACAACTTGGCCCTTAAAGATCCATCTGTAACTTCATCAGACAATTGGGATTTTCCGACGAATAAATATCCCACGGTCGGCTGGCTTGGCCGTGTGCATCGCGGCACGCCGTGGCAAACGGTTTATCTCAAAGCCAACAACATTCTCACTGACAATAACGGGATTAACATTTGGGTAACTTGGAGTGGGAATCAAAATCTGTTTGACTCGGATAATACTGCGCCTGCCCAAGACCATTTGTTGTTCGACATTTTCACGACGGCATTCAACGACAATGCGACGCGCGGCCAGCTTTCAGTCAACATCCCGTCGCCCAATCTTGCGGCGTGGTCGGCATTGTTCAGCGGCATCGCCGTGCCGACGACTATCACGAACACTTACACGGTCATTCAACCCGCCGCCGTTGAGTCCACTGTCAATCTTACTCCTGTCACTAACACGGCGGTTTATAGACTGGCTTTGGCGATTGACCAGACGCGCTCGACATTCACAAATGCCGATGGATTGCCGCATGTATTTGAGCACGTCGGCGATATTCTTGCCGTGCCACAACTGACGGAACAAACACCGTTTCTTGCTCCGCCATATTCGCCTTCGCTTCCCGGACCGAATCCGCAGAACGCGATCAGCGACGAGATGTATGAATGGTTGCCGCAGCAGACGATGTCGCTCCTGCGCGTCGGGTCGCCGCGTTATGTGATTTACAGTTACGGACAGGCGCTCAAGCCCGCGCCGAATTCCATCGTCACGGGCGGAACCTTTTTTGGCATGGTCACGAATTATCAGGTCATGGCGGAAACGGCCACGCGCGCAGTGGTGCGCTTTGACAGCATGTTGACGAACAATCCGGACGGCTCGCTCACCATCACGAACAACAATGCTGTGATCGAGAGCTTTAACATTTTGCCGCCGGATCAAAATTAAACAATGAATTTGCCCGTTGGCGTTACGTCAGGTTTTGTGAGATAGTTTTGGGTCAATCATATGCGTTCGCGTCCGACAATCTGGATTTTGGTGTGCCTGCTGCTTGCGGCAGGCGCATGGCTGTTTTGGCGTTCGGCGGAGCATCGCGCGGTGGCGGAAAAATTCAGCAGGTCGATCACCAGCACGGTCATTTCGCGCTCGACCGCTCCGAAAATTTTGTCGGCTTCAAATCTTTCCACGAACGCGGCGAAATCCGTCGCGGCTTTTTCGAAAACAAACCGTTTCGCCTACCGCTTGACCAACACGACGAAAACCATCGGCGAATTGATGCGTGACGACAAAGCCATCTTGCTCGACAACGCGCTGATTGAGACGGGCGCGAAACTCAATCTGTCCATCCCAAAACATTTGCAGTCGCAAGGCGATCCGGGCAGCTACATCGTCCAGTCGCGCGGCGCGGCGGGCAACGCCTTCCGCACGATGCTCGCGTCGGCGGGCGCGCAGATCATTTCCTACATCCCGAACAACGCGTATCTCGTGCGCGTTGCGGCGGGCGGTGCGTCCACGCTGGCGGCAAATCCGCTGGTGCAATCGGTGATTCCCTACGAGCCGTATTATAAAATCCAGTCGGCGTTGCTCGACGCGGCGGTGAACCAAAAGTTTTTGCCGGCGGGCGCGACATTGAATCTGGGATTGTTCGCGGACGGCGCGGCGGCGACGGTTCAGCAGATTGAAAAACTTGGCGGAAAAATTCTTTCGCAGGACGTTTCGCCGTTCGGTCCGATCGTGCGCGTGCAACCGCCCGCGAACTGGACGGCGCTGGCGGTTTTGCCCGGCGTGCAGATCGTCGAGGCGAATCATTCGCGTAAAATTGCAAACGATCTGGCGCGTCCGACGTTGGGCGTGTCGGTGGATTCAACCACCGTGTCAAATTATATGAATCTCTCCGGCTCAAACGTGACGGTGGAAGTCAATGACACAGGCATTGACGCGCAGCATCCTGATTTGGTGAACCGTGTTTTTGGCGACGCGGCGCAAAGTTTGACGGACACAAACGGCCACGGAACGCACGTCGCGGGCATCATCGCGGGCGACGGCACAAAAT
>Ga0206832_10197_pt1 | contig 14412 bp, 13 predicted proteins | sample Alteio_BWOrgCont_74_FD_152896 | JGI IMG/M metagenome (GOLD analysis project Ga0206832, IMG submission 152896) | Enriched cells from forest soil in Barre Woods Harvard Forest LTER site, Petersham, Massachusetts, United States -... | ecosystem: Environmental > Terrestrial > Soil > Temperate forest >... | reverse complement strand
GGGGTTAATTCCGCTGGTGGGCCGCGGGCTGCTGATTCCCGTTCTAGGAGTCCCGAAACCGGCCATCCAGGACGAGTTTGGCTACCTGCTGGCCGCTGATACTTTCGCTTGCGGACGGCTCGCCAATCCCACCCATCCCCTGGCGGAGCATTTCGAAACGCTGCAGGAGATTTTTCATCCCACCTATGCTTCCAAGTATCCGCCTCTGTCCAGTCTGGCGATGGCGTTCGGCCAAAAGTTTTTCGGCGAGCCCTGGATCGGGGTTTGGCTGGGGATGGGGGTGCTGTGCGCAACACTCTGTTGGTCGCTGATGGGCTGGCTTCCAATGATATGGGCCATAGCGGGGACACTGGTGGCGGTGGTGCGGATCGGAATCGTCAGCTATTGGACCGAGACATATTGGGGAGGAACCTGGGCCGCGATCGGCGGCGCGCTAGTGATTGGGGCACTCCCCCGGCTGATTCGGGGGCCACGCGTCCAGCATGGGCTGGTATTCGCGGCGGGGCTCGGAATTCTGGCCAATACGCGCCCGTTTGAGGGATTGCTGCTGGCTGCAATATGCGTAGGTTACTTGAGCTGGTCATTCGCACGTCGAAAGGTCGGACTTCGGCAGCTGGCGAGAACTTTGATCTTGCCGGCGGCCGCGCTGCTGGCACCGGTGTTCGGCTGGATGGGCTACTACAATTTCCGCGTCACCGGACACGCGCTTGAGATGCCGTACGTGGCGCACGAGAAGCAATACAACGTGTGGTCGGTGTGGTTATGGAACAATAACCCCGGCCCGGCGCCTGCTTACAGCAACCCGGTGTTGAGGGACTTCTGGCTGAACGCCTTCGGCAAAGAGAAACAGTTCACTGCCGATCATGTTTTTAAAACCCACGTTTCTGATCTATTGGGGCTGTCGCGGTTTTTTCTGGGTTGGCCCATTGTACTTTCCATGATGGCGGGAGTAGTTCCTTTGTCGAAAAACCGGAAGGCGCGCCAGGTTTTCCTGCTGGGTGCGCTCTTCTATGCCGGGTGCGCCATGGACGCCCGCCTGTTTCCCCAATATGCTGCGCCCGCCACAGCTTTGGTGTACCTGCTAGCGGCGCTGGGATTGCGCACGGCATGGCGGCACGCGCCAGGCTCGCCAGGCGAACGGAAGATGCTGGCGGCAGCGGTAGTGGCCTTGTTGGTAGTGACCACTGCGGTGGGCTTGTTTACGCCAAAGGGGCGTTTCTATTTCAGCGCAACAGATTACCACGTCAAAGCGAAGTGGGCGCGGACAGAGGAGCAATTGACGCATGAACCGGGCCAGCACTTAGTACTAGTGAAATATGGTCCGCGGCATGATCCTTGGGAAGAACTTGTCTATAACAGAGCGGATATCGATGGAGCGAGAATTGTGTGGGCGCGCTCGCTGGGAGCTGAGGAAGACAGCCGGCTGATTCGCTACTACAGTAACCGTACGGTGTGGCTGCTGGAAGAGGACGGCGAAGTGAAACTAAAGCGCTATTTGGCTAGTACAGAAAGTACTACTCCCACTCTTGTTGGGAGGGTCGTGCGCTAGTCGAATTTAGGTTTGTTCTAAGTGCTTCTACCGATTTAACCATACCGGCTTTAGATGATAACTTACTCATAGCGATGGAAGAAATCCTTCGCAGGGAGAGGAGAATTAAATGACACGGATCACCAATCTGGTTTGGAAGCTGCAAATTTGGAAGGACACTCGAGGCCAGGACCTCATTGAGTATGCTTTGATGGCCGGTTTCGTGGCGGTTGCCGCGGGCGCTATCATGCCGGGTGTTGCGACCAGCATCAGCACGATCTTCAGCAAGATCGCCAGCACCATGACCGCTGCCGCAGCGACCAGCTAACAACGTCTTTTGGTGGGTAGGCGAGTGGATGACCCTCTTCCTCGCCTACCTCCATTAGATTTTTGTACAGGGCAATGCGCTCTGTATTTCAAGACGACAAGGCTTCGGCCTTGTCGGCTTCCACCGAAAGTCCTCGTAAGTTCCCCGCCTCGTCGAATTCCAATTCTTCCGCCGGCCCTACAATTTCCAGCATCGAATTATTCCGGATTTCATCCCGCAAATTCTCGCTTAACTTCAAATTGCCCAGCTCCAGCGAATTCTTGATCCAACCGTAAGTTACCTCCGCGAGATCCAGCCGGCCGACCGTAGGGGCGATGCGTGCCAGGCATTCCCGGTCGGTAGGAAAATGAATCGGAGTGCGGATGGCGGAGGGTGTGGATGCGGTGAGCGAATTGATCCAGGTGGCGTTCCAATCCACTTTTTCAAGCAGCCGGTCATGGATAACGTCGGCCATTCCCAGACCAACCGCGTTGCCATAGCTGTGCGGGCTTAGGTCGCGTACGAAAACGCGCTCGATGCGCGGCTCATCCGGCCAGGGATTGTAGTCTCCATACACGCTGCGGTTTACCACCTTCGTATCCATGCCCGCGCCGCTGACATTCTTGCCGATTTCATCCAGGATCAGAATATCCAGCGGCAGGGGGACGCGGCCTTTCCAGCTCTTCACCAGCTTGAGCAGCTCTTCTTCCTTGCGCTCCATTTGTTCCACCGGCACCGCGGTTACCTGGCCGGTGTTGTGGTTGGCATCTTCGAGAATCGCGAGTCCGCCCAGGATCTTTCCGGATTTGAGCACCTGCCGCCCGACGCTGCGGATCATTTGTTCGAGTCCAATTTTGTAGGCATAGGTGTGGTAGCGTTGAGCGCCCGCGAATTTGCCGAGGCCGATGGCCATCATTTTGAAAAGCCCGCTTTCGATGCCGCCGGCGAAGTCGGTATGCCATTTCACGCGGCCGATCATCATCACGCCGTCGCTTTGATAAGCGTTGTGGTCCATGAAAGCTTCGATGCCGTCGGGGGTTTTGCCGAGCGAAACCACTTCAAGCGAGCTGCGGACGGGACAGTCCATGGTCGCTTCGTGGATGCCGTAGTGCGCCAGCACGTCGGCCTGGCCCTCCGCGGTAGCGGCGCCGTGGCTGCCCATCGCGGGAAAGATAAAAGGCCGCGCTCCTTGCGCTTTCCAATAGTCGACGGTGGACCGCACAATTGTCGCGATATTGGCGATTCCGCGGCTGCCTACGCCGAGCGCTACTTGGGCTCCGGGCTTGAGGCGGGAGCCGAATGCGGATTCTCGAAGCTCAAGCTGGACGGCGTGGCGTAGATCCGGGATGCGGTGGTCGGGAAAATGTTGCCGGACGGGGAGCAAGCGGGGAAATTCCATGTTTTTAGGATACCCGTTCTTTCTGAGCCGCGACCGCGAAGGAGTGACCATGGGCCTGCGGGCCCACCAAAGGTGACGAAGACGCGAACCGTAGCCCCGCGCGTCAGCGAGGGGACTGGCGAGGAACGCCGGTCGCGTGGAATCAATAATCTCTACCCGCGTCTTCAACGGAACGCTACCACGATCTCGCGGCGCTTCCTTGCGGTCGCGGCTCAGTTTCATTTCCGTGGTCGTTCACGAGGGCGGGGGGCTCTGGCGCGAAACTTGTACTGGTGCTTTTCCATCCAGACGCGCCCTCCGCGAAACGCTACGCCTTCAGTCTCGAGGCGCAGCCGCTGCTCCAGTCCGGATTCGCCCGGCAGCAGAATCTTGCCGCCCGATCCAAGCACGCGGTGCCACGGCAGGCCGCGCGCCGCTCGCAATGCCCACACTACCTGCCTGGCGCAGCCGGGATATCCCGCAGCTTTCGCCACATCGCCATAGGTCGCTACTTTACTTTTTGGAATCTTGCGAACCGTGTCGCGAATGATGCTCAACATATATACTCTGGGCCGGCGCGCCGCGGGCTTGCTCGATCTGTTGTTCGATGAACCGCAGTGAGTCTTCCGCGATTTTTTCCGCGCCGGGGGTGAAATCAAATACCTCCAGCGATATCCAATGCCGATAGCCGCGCCGCGCGAGGACATCGAACACTGGCCGGAAATTGTAGTTTCCGGTACCGGGTTGTCGCCCATCCATTTCATTGATGTGCACGTGCCGGATCAAGTCGAAATAACGATCCACCAAAACCGCGTGCGGCTCCAATTCGTCGACGGCATTGTGCGTATCGAACATGGTACGGATGGCAGGGCTGTTAATCTGATTCACAATTTCGACAGCTTCCGCGAGTGTAGTGACGACATCGCATTGTCCGATGGGCAGCGCTTCCACCAGGATGATCACTCCGCGCTCTTCGGCGCGGGACGCGACTTCGGCCAGCCCGTCGATGAAATTCTTGGTGGCTTCCGCTGGGCTCAAGCCATCCACTGCGCAGCGTTGCTTAGGCGATCCGAACACCATGACGCCATTTTCGCCGGCGCCCAGGTCAGCCGCGAGATCGATCAATTCCCGGATATGACGCCAGCTTCGCTCACGCAGCGCGCGGTCGGGAGTGGTTACATGCAGGCCCTTGGGCGACACCATCAGCCAATGCAATCCTACGAAGACCAGCCCATGGTTGTGAATCGTGTCGCGATAGCGTCTGCGATCGGCTGCGGAGATCTGGTCCGGTCGCTCGGCCAGCGTGAAAGGGGCGATTTCGATGCCGGAGTAGCCGATCCGGCGGATACTGGCGCAGGCTTTCTCAAACGGCCATTTCTCATACACTTCGTTGCAGATGGCGTGCTTGAATGGGGTGGCGAAGCTCACGCCTTTGTGCTCCACTGGCCACGAGTGCCGCTGTGAAACGAAAAACTGAGCCGCGACCGCGAGGGAGCGCTACCACGAACGGAAATGTCAGGCGAAGTAATCACGCTCCCTTGCGTTCGCGGCTCGGTTGGAAATATTCGGTGCAATTCCTCAGTATAGTGTGGGCAACAAAAAAAGGCCGCCCGAAGGCGGCCTAACAACAATGAGGACTAAAATAGCAGGATCTTAAGGTCTGCCGGAAGTGTGCAGATGCGCTTCACGTTCATCGATCGCTTGCGCCTTCACCCATTCGTCGGCTTCCTTCTGCGCTTCGTCTTTGCTGATTCCGTAGCGCTCTTGGATACGGCCGATCAGTTGATCTTTCTTGCCGGCAATTGTTTCGAAGTCGCTATCGGTGAGCTTGCCCCACTTCTCGCGGGCTTTGCCCTTCAACTGTTTCCAGTTGCCTTCGACTCTGTCCCAATTCATGATGGTGTTGCTCCTTCGCACCAGTGCATGGCACGGCGAGTACCATTTGTAAGTTATTGATGCGCCGTTCCTAGCCCGCCGGTAACCTAAGAAAATATTACGGAGCGGATGCGATCTGTTACCGTTACGTGATACCACTAAGTATTGGAACCCCTGTTTGAGACTAAACTGAACGACCTTCAGCCATTGGCCCGCGGCAAGGTGCGCGACATTTACGAGGCCGGGGATTTTCTGGTTTTTGTGGCCACGGACCGGCTTTCCGCGTTCGACTACGTACTGCCGACCCCCATACCGGATAAGGGCCGGGTGCTGACCCAGCTCACCATCTTCTGGCTGGATCTGCTGCGCGATGTCGTGCCCAACCATTTTGTATCGGCCGACGTGGCCGATTATCCGGCCGCGTTCCATCCCTATCGCGACCAGTTGGTGGGCCGCTCCATGCTGGTGCGGCGGGCGAAGATGATTGAAGTGGAATGCGTGGCGCGCGGCTACTTGTCCGGCTCCGGTTGGAAGGATTACCGGCGCGACGGGAGCATTTGCGGCATTCCACTACCGGCCGGGTTGCGTGAGAGCGACCGGCTTCCCGAGCCCATTTTCACGCCCGCCACGAAAGCGCAATCCGGCCACCACGATGAAAATATTTCCTTCGGAACGGCATCGGCGCAACTGGGCGACGCGCTGGCGGATCGCCTGCGTGGCCTGACGCTGGAGGTTTACTCCCGCGCCGCGAAATATGCCGAAACGCGCGGGATCATCATCGCCGACACGAAGTTCGAGTTCGGGTTTATCGGCGAGCAATTGGTTCTGGCTGACGAAGTATTGACGCCGGACTCTTCGCGCTTCTGGCCCCGCGCGAGCTATCAGCCCGGTGGACCACAAGCCTCTTACGACAAGCAGTATGTGCGGGATTACCTGGAATCCATCCATTGGAACAAGCAGCCTCCGGCGCCGGCGCTGCCGTTCGATGTCGTGGAACGCACCAGCGAAAAATATCGCGAGGCTTACCGCGTGCTGACGGGGAAACCGCTGTGAGCTGGATCGACATTCTGTTGGTGGTGGTGATCGGCTTCTCGGTTCTTTCGGGTTTCTCGGCTGGATTCGCGCGCGTCGGGGTGGGCTTTATCGCCACCATACTCGGCATTTTCCTGGGCTTCTGGTGTTATGGGATCGCGGCTGCTTACGTGTTGGATTACGTCAGTTCCCGCGCGGTGGCCAATCTGATCGGGTTCTTCGCCATATTCATCGGTGTCTGCCTGATCGGGGCGATAGTCGGACAGCTGCTGGCGAGGCTCTTTAAGTGGATTGGCCTATCGTGGTTAGATCGGTTGCTGGGAGCGGGATTCGGATTCATACGTGGCGTGGTGGTGGCGGTGGCTATTATCACGGTGTTGCTGGCTTTCGCGCCCTCGCCGCCGCCGCGCTCGGTGGTGGATTCCCGGCTGATGCCGTATATGCTGGATGCCTCCAATATCCTGGCGACGCTTACGCCACGGGAATTGAAGGACGCTTTCCGCGATACCAAGGATAAAGTGAAAAAGACCTGGTCCGATCATACCGCTGAAAACTCCGCCGATAATCCCGCCGGAAGTCCAAAGGTACGGCACGAATGAATTTGCTGATATTCGATCTCGACGGCACGCTGGTGGACTCCAAATTGGACCTGGTCCACTCCGTGAACGCCGCGCGCGGATTAATGAACCTGCCGCCCATTTCAGAAGAACTGGTTTCTTCCTATGTCGGCAGCGGCGTGGTGGTGCTGATGCGCCGCGCGTTGGGGCCGGACGCGAGCGAAGCGGAAGTGGAGCGCGCGGTCGAATTTTTCCTGGGCTACTATCGCGACCACATGCTGGACAATACGCGGCTGTATCCGAGCGTGCAAGAGGGCCTGGACCGGATGCTCGACAGCGGGGCACGAATGGCCGTGCTCACCAATAAACCGGTGCGGTTCAGCCGCGCCATTGTGGAGGGCCTCGGATTAGGCGGGCATTTCTTTCAGATTTACGGCGGCAACAGCTTCGATCAGAAAAAGCCGGATCCGATCGGCATCGAGAAGCTGCTGGCGGAGAGCGGAATTGCGCGTGAGCGCGCCATCATGGTGGGCGACAGCGGCGTGGACGTCCGCACGGCGCGCAACGCGAAGGTGAGAGCGTGTGGCGTCTCGTACGGCTTTCAGCCGGAAACTTTTGAACAGGATCCGCCGGATATGGTGGTTGATAATATGAATCAGCTGGCGGATTTGCTGGTTGCTGGTTTCTAGTTTCTGGTTTCTGGTTCGGACGCGGTGGTGAAGGACTTGAGACGTTCCACTTTTTGCCAGGCTGCGCCGGAATCCACGGATTCTATTGCGCGCTCGATGGCATCGCGGAGATCCTGAGCCAGGCCGGCGGCTAGCAGGGCCGCGGCGGCATTCACCAGAACGATGTCGCGTTGCGCGCCTCGCTGGCCGTGCAGGATAGCGGTTGCTATCTCGCAGTTGGCGGTGCGATCGCCGCCGGCTAAATCTGACGGATGGGCTGGTTCTACGCCGAAATCCGCCGGAGTCCATTCTCTGCGGATCACTTTTCCGGGCGTTACCTCGAAGACGGCGGTGGGGCCAGTGGTTGTCACTTCATCCAAGCCATCGGAGCCATGCACCACAAACGCGCGCTCCGGCTCCAAGCCCGCCAGCGCCTGGGCCATCAGCTCGGCAGCTTCTATGGATGGCGCGCCGATCAACTGGCGCGAGGCTCCCGCGGGATTGGTGAGCGGTCCGAGAAGATTGAAAACGGTCCGCATCTTCAGCTCCAGCCGGGCTGGTTGGGCGTGCTTCATGGCGGGATGAAACAATGGCGCGAAGAGAAATCCGATCCCGACTTCGCGGATGGAACGGCCTACCTGCTCAGGTGCAATGAAGATATGAATGCCGAGCGCTTCCAGAATGTCGGCGCTGCCGCAGGCGCTCGAGAGCGAGCGGTTCCCGTGCTTGGCCACGCGCACGCCTGCACCGGCGGCTACAAACGCTGCAATGGTGGAGATGTTGAACGTCCGGCCGCCATCGCCGCCAGTCCCGCAGGTGTCGAGCAGGGGCTCGGGGCCTGCATCTACGCGGGCGCCTTTCTCGCGCATGGCCCGCGCAAAGCCCAGCAGCTCGTCCGCGGTTTCGCCTTTGGTTCGAAGACCGATCAGAAACGCGGCGATCTGCGGCGTGCTGGCTTCGCCGTTCAGGATGGCCAGCATAGCTTCGCGGGCGTCCTCGGAAGAAAGATTTTCACGCGCGGCTACGCGGTGCAGGTAGGGCAACAGCATGGAGGGCTTTGACCAGTGAGTTTAGCACGCCAACCGTCGACGACCCGCAAAGCGACGTCGATGAAAACCGACCGTCGACACAAACCGCCGTCGACACATCGCCATCTGACAAACCGACATCGACAAAAACCGAGCCGCGACCGCGAGGGAGCGCTACCACGAACGGAAATGTCCCGCGAAATAACCACGCTTCCTTGCGGTCGCGGCTCGGTTTTTGTTGCCGTATCGGTTTGGGGTGCTGTGGTGAGTTCGCAGGCGGAAGCGCCTGCGCCACGTTACTGATCTAGATATTTCACGATTACCGATACGCGTCGATTGCGGCTGTCGGCCGGATTCGCGGGAATGAGTGTGTGGTGATCCGCGTAGCCGCGAATCTCCGTTATCTGCTCATTCCGTAACCCGGCCGCCAGCATGATGCGGCGCGCGGCGTTGGCGCGATCGCAGGAAAGCTCCCAGTTGCCGTACGCTTCCAGCGTTTGAGACCGGAACCCGTGCGAATCGGTGTGGCCTTCAATCGCAATGGTATTTGGCAGGGCGGAAATCTGTTCCGCGAGTAAATTGAAAAGCCGCTGGCCGTTCCCCGTGGGCCTGGAACTTCCGGTCTCAAAAAACAGGCCTTTGTCCTGCTCGAGCAGCTCGATGCGAAGGCCTTCTCCGGTGACCGTGAACTGAACATTTTGAGCGAAATTCCGAAACCCGGGGAGTTTTCGCATGGACGCTTCCAAGCTTTGCTTCAACTTGTCGATGTTATTCTTGCCCACCGCCAATGCTTCTCCGGAACCGGCATGCGCCGAGCCGCTCAGTTTTTGGTAACCCTTGGGATCTTTGAAATAGCTGGCCACGGCTTCTCGCACTTCGCGTCCGGAGCTCATCAGCCAGAGCACGATGAATAGCGCCATGAGAGCGGTCACGAAATCGGCATAAGCCACTTTCCACGCTCCACCATGGTGCGTGTCGTCGTCGCGGGAGTTGAAGGTATCCATTCTATTTAGTTTTCCGATGAGCCGGCGCTTTGTTGGGCGGTGGTGGCTTGCAGTTGATCGCGCGATGGCGGAATGCGCTCACGCCGCAGTTGTGTTTCCATTTCCTCCAGCGACGGCCGCAGGTCCAGCGGAATGGAACGTCGCGCGGATTCCGCGGCCACTAATGGGGACGCGCCGCGGAAGAAGGAGGTAATAGCCACGCGCAAAACCTGCAGATATTCCATGCGCGCCTTACCCATTGACTCCAGGCGGCTGGAGATCGGGCTCACCACGCCGTAGCACAGCAGGATGCCGAAGAAGGTGCCCACCAGCGCGGCCGCAACCTTGTGGCCGATGGCCTGCGCGGGCCCTCCCAGCGCTTGCATGGTTACCACGACGCCCAGAACCGCCGCGACGATCCCAAGACCGGGCAGGGCATCCGCTACGCTGATGAGCACGCGCAGGGGCTGCTGCCTGCCGGAGCGCTGCACCTCCATATCCACTGCCATCAAACGCTCCACTTCCTGTTCGCTGAGGCCGGCCGAGATAGCCATGCGAAACGAGTCACAAATAAAATTGGTGGCCTCGGCGTCGGAAAGCACGCTGGAATGCGCCTGAAATACCTCACTATCGTAAGGCACCTCGACGTGCGACTCCAGGTCCACTTTTCCCGTGCGTCGTCCCAGACTAAACAAAACATAGAGAAGTTTCAGAGCGTCCAGGTAGGTTTCGCGGGTGCAGGGGCGATGAACGCAGACTGAGAACACGGTGCGGCCGAGAATACGCAGATTCCGCGCGGGGCTGGAGACCAGGATGATGCCGATTGCGCCGCCGGCGATGATGATCAACTCCGCCGGCTGCATCAGGACCAGCAGGTTCCCCTGTTCCAGTAAGTAGCCGGCGGCTATGGATCCGAACACCACCACCAATCCGACGATGACTAACAGCACTGTTCTGGTCCCTTCATTCCTTATCGGCCAGTGGAATAAGGATAAGAGCGGAACCGAGCCGCGACCGCGAGGAGTTTCCAGGGGCCTGCTGGCCCACCAAAAGTAATGAAGACGCTTTTGTTGGCAGGCGGAAGCGGAAGCGCCTGCCCCACCCCGCGTTATAATGAGGCGTAAATCATGTTTGATAATCTCTCCGACAAACTGCAGCGGGTTTTCAAGAACCTGCGCGGCGAAGGAAAATTGACGGCGGAAAACATGGAGGCCGCGCTGCGCGAGATTCGCGTGGCCCTGCTCGAAGCCGATGTGCATTTCCGCGTGGTCAAGCAGTTCATCGAGGACATCAGGCAAAAGGCCATGGGCGAAGAGGTGCTTGCGGCACTGTCGCCGACCCAGCAAGTGGTCAAGATCGTGCGCGACGAGCTAATCAAGACTCTAGGCACGCACCAATCCAAGCTAAGAATGGCCAATGAGCCTCCCACGACGATCATGATCGTGGGGCTGCAAGGTTCGGGAAAAACCACCACCACGGGAAAGCTGGCGCGATGGCTCTCGAAGAATGGGCACAGTCCGCTGATGGTCTCGGTGGACGTCTATCGTCCCGCCGCAAGGAAGCAGTTGAGCGTGATCGCACGCGATATTAAGCTGCCGATTTACGAGGGCACTCCTGACGAGACCAAGCCGGCTGAATTGGCGCGGTCGGCCCGGCGCGAATCCGGGCAAACCGGCCGCGATGTCCTGTTGGTGGACACCGCCGGACGCCTGCATATCGACGATCAGTTGATGCAGGAACTGCAGGAGCTGAAAGAGCAGCTGGCGCCCTCGGAAGTCCTGTTTGTGGCCGACGCCATGACCGGACAGGACGCGGTAAAATCCGCCGACGAATTCCACAAACGGCTGGGCATCACGGGCGTGATTCTCACCAAAATGGATGGCGACGCGCGTGGAGGCGCGGCGCTTTCCATACGCGCCATCACCAACCAGCCGCTGAAGTTCGTGGGCGTGGGCGAAAAATTCGACGCCCTGGAGCAGTTTCATCCGGACCGCGTCGCCGAACGCATCCTGGGCATGGGCGATATGCTGTCGCTGATCGAGAAGGTGCAAGGGACCATCGACCAGAAGCAGGCCGAAGAGATGCAGCGCAAGCTCATCGACAATGAGTTTACCCTCGAAGACTTCCGCGATCAGCTGAAGCAGATCCGCAAATTGGGGCCGCTTGAATCCATCCTGGGGATGATGCCCCAGCTGGGGCCGATCAAGAACCTGAAGGACATGAAGGTGGACGAAAACGAGATAACGCGGGTGGTGGCCATGGTGGATTCGATGACCCCGCGCGAGCGCGCTAACCATATGATAATTAACGGTGCGCGCCGCCGCCGGATCGCCAAAGGCAGCGGCACCACCGTCCAGGAAGTGAATTCGCTACTCAAACAGTACGCGCAGGCCAGGAAAATGATGAAGAGTATCTCGGGCGGCGGATTCCTGGGCAAGAAGCTGGCAAAACTCAAGCTTCCGATGTTGCAATAAATGGTGTTAGAGTAGATAGAGTATGTTAATGATTCGACTGGCGCGATTCGGCGCCAAGAAAAAACCGTCCTACCGCGTGGTAGTGATCGATAAAGAACGGGCTCGCAACAGCCGCTCGGTAGAGGTGGTAGGTTTCTACAATCCCGTCAGCCAGCCGCACGTGGTCAATCTGAAGCATGAACGAATTGAGCATTGGATCAAGAATGGCGCCCAGCCTTCAGAGACCGTTAGCAGACTGTTGAAGAACAATCCAGCTCCCGCACCCGCCGCCTAAGTCACTTGCTAAACTGAAAAGCCGCGCCCCTTCATTTTGGAGGTCGTCGTGTTTAGACTGGTTCGCTTGCTCGCCGTGGCATTGTTTCTTCCCGCCGCTTGGCCGGCCACACTGGCATTTTCCACTTATTTCAAAGACGGTTTCACCCCCGCCGCGCTTGCAGCCGATTCGGAAGGCAACATCATTGTTGCCGGAAGCGCCGTTGTCGATCCGAAGGCCCAAACCACGGGCGCTGTAGTAGCGAAGATAAACAATACGGCCAGCGGATTCCTCTACCTCACTTATCTCGACAGCGCCTCCAGCGACCAGGTTGGCGGGATCGCCGTCGATAGCGCCGGCAACGCCTACATCGCCGGCACGACCTCGAACCCCAACTTCCCAACGCTTGGCGGAGGCACGCTCGGCACGCCGCCGGCAAATAGTAGCGACATGCGATCGTTTGTGGTCAAGCTGAACCCTCAAGGAGCGGTGGTCTTCAGCGTCCTGCTGGGAGGTTCGGTGCCGTCCACCGCGAGCGGCATCGCGCTCACCAAGCAAGGCCAGATCCTGGTGAGCGGCATCGCCAACGCAACGGGCTTTCCCACGACGCAAGGAGTCTACAGCATCCCCGACTCCACCAATCACTGGTTTCTCATGGAAATCGATCCGACCGCCAGCGAGTTGATCTTCTCCGCCACCGGAATCGGCGGCAGCTCCCTCGCATTGGATCCCGCCGGCAACATCTTTATGGCCGGTAGCAGCCTGGGCGCCGACTATCCCACCACCCCCGGCGCCTACCAGGCAACGATGATCCAAGGCTACTATTGTTTCGTCCCGTGCCAGATTTCATTTCCCGGCGAGCTGCAACACATCACTAAAGTCGACCCCGCTGCGTCCAAACTGATTTACTCAACCGGATTGAACGGCGGCTTAGGATCCGTTGTCAATACCGGCTTGGCAATCGATCCTGATGGCAACGCCTACGTCACCGGCACATTGTTCGAAGGAAGCATTCCCCTCACCGTTCAGACGAAGAATTACTACACCTCCTTTCTGTCCAAGCTCGATCCCACCGGCGCCAAACTTCTCTTCTCTATTCCTGCAGGCGGCGCCGGCGTGGCTCTCGATTCTTCGGGCAAACTTTATGCCTCTGGCTTTGTCACCACCTACTCGCCGCTCAATAACCCACTCTTTACCCCCACTCCTCCACCGCAGATACCCTCGGTTTTTGTCAACCTTCCCGCAGCCTGTCTGCCGGACAACAACACCGGCATCAGTGACGCTTACGCCATCCGCGTTGATCCCGGGAGCGGCGACGTGCTGGACGGCCAATGGATCGATGGCTCCGCGCCCACCGCGGTTGGCATGGTGCTGGCGGGCGGAAAGGCATGGGTGACCGGCTCAGCCACCGCGCCCGACGTACCCTTCACGCCGGGCGCGATCAATCCCTTCGCTCCAACCACTCTCGGGCCGGGAAATCTCGAGGGCGCGTGGCTGGCCGCCGCCGATTTCTCTCCGCAACCAGGTACCAATCCCATCATCGCCTGCGTCCTCGATGCCGGTAATCTGACGCATGTCGGCGCGGTCACCGGCTACGGGTTGATTTCGATCTTCGGACGCAATCTCGGACCGGCCAAGGGAGTCGCCGCTCCCTCCGGTGGCGCGACTTCGCTCGGCGGCGTGTCGGCCAACTTTGACGGCGACAACCCGGCGCAATTGCTTTATGTCTCCTCGACCCAGATCAATCTCGCCGTACCGCTCCCGGTCACACCACCTTCGGTTTCCTCTTGGCCGGCTGCCACAGTGATGGAATTGAAGGTGAATGGCGTCACGGTCAGCCGCCAGTTCCCGTATATTCTGACCAATCTGAGCCTGTTCGGTGAGCTTCGGAACGGCCTCGTGCAATGCGACGGTGCATCGCCAGGTATCCAGGGATATCAGGCGCTGGCCGAGAACGCGGATGGCTCCCTGAACTCGTGCACCAACCCGGCACAAGCTGGATCCACCGTGTCGTTTTTCATGCAGGGCGTCGGCGCGGAGCAGCTCGGATTCCCTCCAGTGTCACAGATCTCCGCTTTGACAGCCACGCTCGATTCTTGCTCGGCGGATGTGGTGAGAACGGCACTCGTGGACGGCTTCGTTTATCAGGTGGATGTGGAAATGCCGTCGTCGCCCGCGGCCTGCGCCGGTTCGCCGGCGTCTGAGGACCTTTACGAGCTGCAAGCGACATTCAACTACAACGGCTCGCCCGTCGGGCCTTTCATCGTGCCCCCGCCCGGATCTCTCAATTTTTATTACGCGCCCGGACTGGTAATGCCAATGACCGTCT